>ERZ791868.1370-NODE-1370-length-13186-cov-2.239966_pt1 | contig 13186 bp, 9 predicted proteins | sample MGYA00510281_ERZ791868 | MGnify/ENA primary metagenome ERZ791868 (study PRJEB30046, sample SAMN00792046) | human gut metagenome | study: EMG produced TPA metagenomics assembly of the A metagenome-wide association study of gut microbiota in type 2... | reverse complement strand
ACCCGGAATCGGAATAGAAAGAAAAAAATAAACCTAGAATTATTTAGATATGTTTTTATCTTCTTCAGCTAAATCCTTCCATTTGGTAATGAAGCCATTGCTTCAATCTCAGGGCCGGATATAGAAAAGCAGCCATTTATGGACTGGAATAATAGCGATATAGTAAGAAAAACATTTCTTACAAGGCATACCGTCTGCTAAATAATGGATCAATCCCAGAGAAAATTCATGAATAGGGGGAAGGGTATCCAGTAAATTGCCGTATGTGTCTTCCTGTTGAGAGAGTGTCATTTTTTTATATTGTTCCTCGCATAAGACAGGAAATTCACTCAAACGATAAACGAGACAATCCGAATTTTTTAAGATACGAATATCGAGTTCGATACCGACAGGAATCACAAGTAATTGTTTATTATGGATGATGAGATGGGGAAAATGTAAGCCGTCGATCCGGATCTCTCCCTGAAGTAGGAAAAGAATACTATTTTGTTTAATATCCCCTCCATAAGAAGGGCAATCAGAGCAATTTATGTGTTCGTTACAAGACATATCACCAACTTTCTGCTTGTTGCACACACATAAATTTTCTTCCTGGACAAACATATGGATTTTTCCTGGAAGGAACTAATTTGAAAGACAATAATCTGAAATTATTTTAGCTTGCGTTGAAAATGCAGAAACCAAAGTGGAAGAACAGAGCCTTTCAAAATACTCGAAATCGTGATACTCCACCAAATTCCCGTCAACCCTAATTGGGGGAAGGAGGTCAGAAAATAGGCCATCGGAATACGTGCTCCGGTGAAAATGATCCCGGTCAGTGCCGGAGGAGTCGTATGTCCGGTACCATTGAATGCTCCGGCAGTAACGGATTCGGTTACCATGAAAAGTTGTGATAAAGCCAAAATCTTCAGGTAATTACCGCCGGCTTCAATGGCTTCCGGTTCGTTTACAAAAAGCCCGAAGATCTCGTGGTTTAATACAAAGAAGAGAATTCCGGCTCCCAAACCGATACTCCCGGCTATTCCTAATGTCAGGCGATAACCTTTACGGATACGTTCATAATTTCCGGCGCCGTAATTCTGTCCGGTAAAGGCAGCCAAGGCGGTAGAAAAACCGGCAGCAGTCATCCAGGAGATGGCTTCGATCTGTGCTCCGATACTTTGAGCAGCGACCCCTACTGCTCCCCAACGTGCGGCTAGGGTAGCCAAGGTCAAGGAAAACATGGAAAAGAGGGCATTTTGTATACTGACCGGCAAACCCAATAAAATGATACGTCGTGCATAATCTTGTTTCAATCGGCTGAGCAGGTGCATACGCCCTAACGGAAACCGGTCACTGAAGATCCGGCGTGCAAAGATGCCGTAAACCACTAATTGTGCTAATGCAGTGGCAACGGCAGCCCCTGCGGTACCCCAGGCCGGAAAGGGACCGATGCCGTAAATCAGCAAGGGATCGAGGATAATATTGACGATAAGTCCTACGGCAGAAGTACGGAAAGGAGTCCGGCTATCTCCCTGACCATTGTAAAGACCGCTGAACGTATTGTTATTGAATTGGAAAAATAACCCGGGAGCGACCAGACGCATATAATCGATCGCCTGGGTCGAAATAGAGGTTTCAAAACGGAACAAGCCCATCAGTAAAGGGGCTGCCAGGATGATGATACAGGCATAGATAAATCCGATTGTAGTCGATAAGGTAATGGCCTGACTGGCATAATGAGCTGCCCGGCGATAATCTTTCGAACCGACAGATTGGGAAACCGTAATCTCAGCCCCGATTTTAGTCATAAAGGACAAAGCGTTGCAAAGCCAGGTAAAAAAACCGGCAGCTCCGGCTGCAGCGACAGCATCACTTCCCAAATGACCGAGCCACAACATATCTGTCATGCTATAAGCCATTTGGATAAAAGAGGCCGAGATCAAGGGCACAGCCATGATCCACAAGCTTTTAAAAATACTGCCCTGTGTCAGGTCGGTTGTCTTCATCGATCTATCTACTATAATATGTCTTCCCCCTACTTCCTTTTTTCCTCTTTTCCCTTTTCTTTTCTCCCTTCGATCCTCTCCCCCCTCCTCTTCCGCTTTTAGCCTTTAGCTTATAGCCTTTTACTTTTTACCTTTTTTATTATAAGTTTCCAGTGCTTTTTCCAAAACCACCAAAGCCTTTGCCAAGTCTTCTTTCTTTAAGACATAAGCCAGGCGGACTTCGTTTTTACCTAATCCCGGAGTAGTATAAAACCCCGAAGCCGGAGCCATAAAGATGGTCTGACCCTCGTAATCGAATTCTTCCAGACACCAGGCACAGAACTTATCGGCATCGTCTATCGGAAGACGGGCCACTGTATAAAACGCTCCCATAGGTATAGGAGAATAACAGCCAGGGATCCGGTTAAGCCCGTCGATCAGGAATTTCCGGCGTTCGACATATTCATCATACACGTCGCGCATATATTCTTCGGGAGTATCCAGTGAAGCTTCGGCCATGATCTGTCCTATCAAAGGAGGACTTAAGCGAGCCTGACACCATTTCATCACATTCTCCCGGACTTGTTTGTTTTTAGTAATCAGAGCCCCGATCCGGATACCGCATTCACTGTAGCGTTTGGAGACAGAATCGACCAGAATGACGTTGTTTTCGATACCTTCGAGGTGAAAAGCCGAGATATAGGGTGCACCGGTGTAACAAAATTCCCGGTATACTTCGTCGGAAAACAGGAACAGGTCGTATTTCCTGACTAAATCCCGGATCTGGTTCATTTCTTTTCGGGTATACAGATAGCCGGTCGGATTGTTGGGATTACAAATCAGGATTGCTTTGGTACGCGGCGTGATCAAAGCTTCGAATTTTTCTACCGAAGGGAGAGCGAAGCCCTCGTCTATAGTAGAAGAAATCGTCTTGATCACTGCTCCGCAGGAAATCGCGAAAGCCATGTAATTGGCATAAGCCGGTTCGGGTACGATGATCTCATCTCCCGGATCGAGACAGGCCATAAATGAAAAAAATACAGCTTCCGATCCTCCGGTAGTGATGATGATATCGTCCGTACAGACATCTATATTGAATTTGTGGTAGTATTCTACCAGTTTTTTCCTAAAACTCAGAATGCCTTCACTGGGAGAGTATTCCAGCACTTCCCGGTCCAGATGGTGCGCCGCTCGTAATGCCACTTCCGGGGTCGCCAAATCCGGCTGACCGATATTGAGGTGGTAAACGACGGTTCCCTTGGCTTTGGCTCGATTAGCCAGTGGGACCAATTTCCGGATAGGAGATGCGGGCATATCTATACCGCGTTGAGAAATGGTTGGCATTCGTTGAATATTTATTGTTTTTGTGTAATTGAGGGGCAAAGATAATAATAAATTCCAGGAACTTCAATTCAAAATCACAGCCAAACCCGGCAACTCTACATTGTATCCAAAACTTAACCCCTAACTTTAAATTACAGGGAAAAGGTTAGCGGGATATTTTATTGTATACCTAATTAAATTATCCTCAAAATTAAAGAATTTTTTCTCTAATATTTTGCTTTAGATCAAAAAAGGAGTAAATTTGACGTCGGAATAAAAACTCCGAAAAAGCTAATATATGATTAAGTATAACAATAAAATTATTACGAAATGAAAGTAACAGTTGTTGGAGCAGGTAACGTTGGTGCAACGTGCGCAAACTGCATTGCAGAAAAAGACATCGTAAACGAAGTGGTTCTTTTGGATATCAAGGAAGGTGTTTCCGAAGGGAAATCGCTGGATATGTGGCAAACTGCCCCGATCAATTTGTATGACACCCGTATTAAAGGTGTAACCAATGATTATGCAGCGACTGATAATTCTGAAGTAGTGGTGATCACTTCCGGTCTTCCCCGTAAACCGGGCATGAGCCGTGACGATTTGATTTCAACCAATGCCGGAATTGTAAAATCTGTTACTGAAAATGTAATCAAACATTCTCCGAACGCTAAGATCATCATTGTATCCAACCCCTTGGATGTGATGTGTTATTGTGCTTTCTTAGCCGCTAAAGTCGATTCATCTAAAGTATTCGGTATGGCCGGTGTATTGGATACTGCCCGTTACCGTGCTTTCTTAGCCGAAGCACTGAACGTATCTCCGAAAGATATTCAGGCACTGTTATTAGGTGGACATGGAGATACAATGGTTCCGCTGCCACGTTACACTTCTGTAGGTGGTATTCCTGTAACCGAATTGATCGACGCCGATAAATTGCAGGCAATCATCGAACGTACCAAAGTCGGTGGCGGCGAATTAGTTAAACTGATGGGAACTTCTGCCTGGTATGCTCCGGGTGCAGCTGCAGCTCAAATGGTCGAAGCGATCATCCGCGATCAGAAACGGGTATTCCCGGTTTGCGCTATGCTGAACGGCGAATATGGTATGAAAGACATCTATCTGGGCGTTCCGGTTGTATTGGGTAAAAACGGTATCGAAAAGATCATCGAAGTAAAACTCGACGATCAGGAAAAGGAACTGTTAGCAACTTCTGCAAAAGCTGTTAAATCGGTGATGACCGTACTGGACGACATGAAAATGTTCTAAAAACAGCCTAAAGGTTAAAAATAAAGAAACCGTCCTGATTTTCGGGGCGGTTTCTTATTTTTGCGCCTCAACTATCAAGCAAGAGGGAAATGAAGAGGAAAAAAAATAAAAAGGCTTGCCATTTTACGACTCCATATCATCCTTATATCAATAGCCGGATTCAGACAGTAGCCGTTGAAATAGTCGGTTTGGAAGACAACAGCTACCACCTGATCGTACCGGTAGAAATCAATGGTATACAAGGAGATATGATTATCGATACCGGCGCATCGGTCACCGTCGTCGACAGACAGGTGTTCCCGGAAGACCTGCCCGAAGAAGCAGACGTTCAGATGACATCGGGTAGCGTCACCGGTCAGATCCACGACGTACATTTAGTAAAAGCAGCTAAATTTAAAATCGGGAAACGTACGATCAAAGAGATGCCGTTGGCTGCTATCGATTTAAAATATGTAAACGAAATGTACGACAAACATCTCAACCGGAAAATTATCGGATTATTGGGGTGTGACTTTTGTGTCAGGTATCAGGTGGCTATCGATTACCGGAAAAAGGAATTTACCATGTATTTTTAATAATCTACCATCTAAAAATCAGAATTATCTGTTTTTTTAGAAAAAATATTATACTTTTGCGCATTAATCGTGCTTAAAGAATTAGCAAAAATTAAGTCATATAATAATTTATTGTAAAATGCAGAATAAAGGAGCGATCACATTACTTACTATTGCATTAGCGTTAGTGAGTCTTTACCAGTTATCTTTTACCTGGAAAACCAATCGGGTGGAAAAAGCTGCGAGGGAATATGCGCAGGGAGATCCCGTAAAGGAAAAAGTTTATCTGGATTCTATTGCAAACAAGGAAGTTTACAATTTCCTGGGAATTGCACAATACACTTACAAAGAGTGTAAAGAGTTGGAATTAAATCTGGGTCTTGACCTGCGTGGAGGTATGAACGTAACCATGGAAGTAGACGTGGTCGACGTGGTCCGCAGTCTGGCCAACTACAGTCAGGATGAAGCTTTCAATCAGGCTTTACAAGAAGCGGTGAAGATGCGTACATCCAGCCCGAAAGACTTTGTAACCCTGTTCGGCGAAGCATTCGAGAGAATTGCCCCGAATGCACAGCTGGCCTCTCCGAATATTTTCGGAACCGTAGAACTGAAAGATAAAATCAAAATCGGAGCCAGTAACAAGGAAGTTTTAGACGTTATCCGTCAGGAAGCCGAAGGAGCAATCGACAATACCTTCAATATTCTGCGTACACGTATCGACCGTTTCGGTGTAGCACAGCCTAATATCCGTAAAGCAGATATCTCCGGTCGTATCGTGATCGAACTTCCGGGTATCAAAGATGCTCAACGGGTAAGAAAATTGTTGCAAGGAACAGCAGCGTTGGAGTTCTATGAAACCTTCGATAACGGAGATTTCTTTCCTTATCTGCAAGCAGCCAATGAAAAAGCCCGTACTATCGTTGAAGCTGAAGAGATACTGACTACTGAAAATGCAGCCAATGCAACGGCAGAACAACCGGAAACAGCCCAAGCGGATACAACTGCCAATAGCCTGATCTCTCAGGCCGCAGCACAAGATTCTACCAATAATCTGCTGGCCGATGAAGCTGCTTTCAAAAAAGCGAATCCTCTTTTCTCCGTTCTGACACCTAATATCGACCGTCAAAGCGGCCAGATCATCCCGACAGGTTCTTTAATAGGTTATTCTCATGTAAAAGATACGGCAGCGGTAAATGAAATCCTGGCTATGCCACAAGTAAAAGCGACTCTTCCCCGTAATGCCCGCCTGCTGTGGGAAATGAAACCCAATGGGGAGGTTATTGCTTTACATGCGATCAAAATCACGACCCGTGACGGCAAAGCTCCCCTGGATGGAGGTGCTGTCGTCGATGCCCGTCAGGAATACGAACACAACAGTGGACGCCCTGTGGTATCCATGAATATGAATGGAGAAGGAGCTAAAGTCTGGGCTCGGCTGACCAAAGAAAATGTAGGCCATAGCATCGCTATCGTATTGGATGGTTATGTTTGTTCTTCACCGAACGTGAACGATGAAATCAAAGGGGGTAGCTCACAGATTTCCGGTCAGTTCGACGTAAAAGAAGCCCAGGACTTAGCCAATATCCTGAAATCCGGTAAATTACCTGCTCCGGCACGTATCATTGCCGATGAGATCGTAGGACCGTCCTTAGGTAGCGAATCTATCCAATCCGGTATGTGGTCGTTCGTGATCGCTTTCTGCTTGGTACTGGTATACATGTTGTTCTTCTATAGCAAAGGAGCAGGTCTGGCAGCAGACATCGCTTTGTTTACCAACTTATTCTTCTTATTCGGTGTACTTGCTTCTATCGGAGCGGTATTGACCCTGCCGGGTATTGCCGGTATCGTCCTGACAATGGGAATGTCGGTCGATGCCAACGTATTGATCTATGAACGTATCCAGGAAGAATTGAGAGCAGGTAAAGGGTTGAGATTAGCCATCAAAGAAGGTTACAAACAAGCTTATTCCGCCATCATCGACGGTAACGTAACAACCTTATTGACGGGTTTCATCCTTTACTATTTTGGAGAAGGCCCGATCAAAGGTTTCGCAACCACATTGATCATCGGTATCTTCACTTCATTGTTCTGTGCGATCTTCATTACCCGGATCATTCTCGACAATGCATCCAAGAAAAATGATAACGTCAGATTTACCACTCCATTTACAGCCAACTGGTTGCGGGACGTACACTTCCCATTCCTCGAAAGACGGAAAGTGGGTTATACGGTATCCGGTATTATCACCGTTGTTTGTCTGGTATCTATGTTCACCCGCGGATTCGATAAAGGCATCGACTTCGTCGGAGGTAGAACTTATACGGTTGCTTTCGACCAGCCGGTAGAAGTGGAAAAAGTAGCAGAAAGTCTGGCTGCTGTGTATGGAAGTGCTCCTGAAGTAAAAACTTTCGGCGGAGACAATCAGGTCAGAATAACCACCAAGTATAAAATCGAAGACGAAGGAACGGAAGCTGACGACGAAGTAGAGGCCTTATTGTATGAAGGGTTGAAAAGCTACTTACCCGACGGTACCAGCAAAGAAGTATTCCTGAGCGACTATCGTCAAATGTCGCAGAAAGTGGGACCGGCAGTGGCGGAAGATGTCACCCGGGCTGCAATCTGGTCGGTAATCTTCGCCTTATTAGTGATCTTCGTTTACATTATGGTACGGTTCAGCAAATGGCAATATGGTGCCGGTGCCGTCCTCGGATTGGCTCACAATACCATTGTCGTATTAGGTTTGTTCTCCCTGTTGGCCGGATTCCTGCCTTTCTCTCTGGAGATCGACCAGGCCTTTATTGCAGCCATCCTGACCGTAGTGGGTTATTCGATCAACGACACGGTGGTTGTATTCGACCGTATCCGTGAATACCATCATCTGTACCCGAAACGCGACGATCTGGAAGTAACCGACTCTGCATTGAACTCTACATTACGCCGTACGTTCAGTACTTCTTTGTCGACCTTAGTGGTATTGTTAGCGATCTTCATCTTCGGTGGTACTTCTATCAAAGGTTTCGTATTCGCTCTGTTGATCGGTATCATCGTAGGAACCTATTCTTCTCTGTTCGTGGCCACACCGTTAGCTTACGAATTCAGAAAGAGATTCGGTAAAAAAGAAACGACTGTCGTGAAGAAATAAACAGTTCTCACTCTCATAAGAAAACGCCTTGCAAAAGGCGTTTTTTTTGTACTTTATTGGTATAATACAGGATGCGGCTCGGCCATGCCAAATTTGAAAACAAAGTTTTCATTTGTCATTGCTCTCGCCTTTCACTATATTTGCCTAAAAATGTCCTATGCGTCAAATTAAAATATGTTTGGGCAGTTCGTGTTATTCCCGGGGAAACAATGTCCATCTCGAAGTGATCAAGAAATACATAGCAGAAAATCACCTGGAAGCCGAGATTTCATTCTCCGGTCATCTGTGCGAAGAATTATGCAGTAGCGGTCCGATCCTCCGAATCGACGAGAAAGTCTACAAAGAGGTCAATCTCTCGGGTTTATACAAAATACTTCAGGAAGAATTTCCGATAAAATAATAACAGGCGAAAGGCAACCTCACCCATAACACAGTTTACCCAGCAACTATGAACAGATCTATGGATTTAAAACCGATCTATACCGAACCGGAAAATTGTCAGGACTGTTATAAATGTGTCCGTGAATGTCCGGTAAAAGCGATTCAGATCGAAGACAATAAGGCCTACATCATAGAAGAACGATGTATCTACTGTGGCCACTGTACCCAAGTTTGCCCTACCGGTGCAAAAAAGATCCGGGACGGGGTCAGCCGTACCCGTCTTATCTTGCAGAATTATCCCCGGGTAATCTTATCCCTCGCCCCCTCCTGGGCCTGTGAATTCGAAGATTTATCCATCGGACAACTTATCGCAGCCATCCGCAAACTTGGTTTTTCAGGAGTATCCGAGACTGCGATCGGTGCAGAATTGGTCTCTTCACGGGTATCGGATTATCTACAGCAATCGCAACCGGGAGTGTATATCTCTTCCGCCTGTCCGGTAGTGGTCGAATACATCCGGAAATACTCCACCGAGCATACTCCGGCCATCACGCCGATGCTCTCCCCTATGTTAGCCCATGCCAGAATTTTAAAAGACTATTACGGAAACGATTTAAAAGTCATCTTTGCAGGCCCATGTATCTGTAAGAAACTGGAAGCGGATCATTTTAAAGACCTGGTGGAAGTGGCTATCACTTTTAAAGACCTGAAAAACTGGTTTGAAAAAGAAAATATTCATCCCGAACAATTAGCTCCGGCTGCAGAGGATCACTTTATCCCCTGGCAGGCCGGAATCGGTTCTCTGTATCCTGTCGAAGGAGGCATGCTTCCGGGTATCGACGGTGAAAGCAAAAAGATTGTAAAAATGGCTTTCTCCGATTTGAGTAATATCAAAGATGTCATCAAGAACCTGGATACGCGCCGGGAAAAAGATACGATTTTTCTGGAACTGCTGGCCTGTAAAGGAGGCTGCATCAATGGTCCGGCCAAACTCAGCCAGACCTCTCTGGCCATCAAAAGATACAATATTCAGCAACACCGGGCCGCACACCCCGAAAGTACCGTTCCCGATCTCGGGCATATCGATCTGACCACGACATTCAAGGCTTACGACTGTTCGACGGCCCGGCATACAGAAGAAGAGATCAAGCAAGCCTTATCTGCTGTCGGTAAAAACAGTCCTGAAGACGAGCTCAACTGTAGCGGGTGTGGTTATGACTCCTGCCGTGATTTTGCAGTAGCCCTGGTCGAAGGCCGGGCAGAAGAAAACATGTGCGTATCCTATATGCGACGGGTGGCCCACGACAAAGCGACCGTCTTGTTACAAAAAATACCGGCAGGCGTATTACTGGTCGATAATGATCTGAAAATCTCCGATATGAACAGCTGTTGTGCCAACCTGCTGGGAGAGGATGTCGTCATGGTCTACGAAGCTTCGCCCGGATTACAAGGCGTTGAATTAGACAAAATCTGTAGCTTCACCGACCTCTTCCGCACGGTATTGAACACAGGTAAAGAGATCACGGAAAGGCAAATCCGGGAAGGCGATAAAATCTGGCTGCTCTCTATTTATAATATCCAACCCCACCGCCTGGTATTCGGAATCTTACAGGATCTTCGGGAACCTTATGTCCGTAAAGAATGGATGCTGGAAAAAACCCAGGAAGTGGTACGCAAATATATGGCTACAGTACAGGAAGTGGCTTGCCTGCTAGGTGAAAATGCAGCTTTTACCGATGCTACCCTACGGTCGATTATGGAGGCAGGGGAAAAGGTAAAAAGCTAAAGGCCAGAAGCAAGAGGGGAGGGAGAAAAAAGGTTGGAGGGGGAAAAGATGGGGGAACGAGTTTATAAGAAAAAGGAAGAATGAAAGAATCGGATATATTTATAGAAGTAGACTGTTTCCAAAAAAATAAAGCAGGCAATATCGTCTGTGGAGACAGTTACATGTCCCAGAAGTTAAAAGAGGAAGACCGGATCATCAGTGTATTATCGGACGGTTTAGGGAGTGGTATCAAAGCCAGTGTTTTATCGGCGATGACCGCTACTATGGCCATGAATTACACAGCCATGAACGAAAGTATTCTCCAAACCGCTCTCTCGATTATCCATACCCTGCCTAAGGATATGGTCCGTAAAATCAGTTATTCCACCTTTTGTATCTTCGACATCGATTGTTTCGGGAATACCCGGATTGTGGAATACGAAAGCCCGGCGGTCTATCTGTTTCGTCGCGGACAGGCAGTGGAAATCCGGAAAAAAAAGATCCCGATCGAACGGGAAGATCTGGAAAATACCTTTCTGTGGATATCGGAGTTCAAGCTGGAAAAAGAAGACCGCCTGATTTGTTTTTCCGACGGAGTCAGCCAATCGGGAATGGGTAGCAGTAATATGCCTTTCGGTTGGGACGAAGGAGTCGGTATCTACATTGCAGAAACCTTAAGCCAGCACCCCGGTATATCGGCGAAAGAATTAGCCCGCAAGATCGTTTTAAGGGCCGAACGCAACGATAACTATCGTTTGCTGGACGACACCAGTTGTTGTGTCATTTACCGGCGAACGCCGCGCAATCTGCTCATCTGTACGGGCCCGCCTTACGATGAAAAAAAAGACCGGTATCTGGCAGAAAAAGTCAGGGATTTCAAAGGTAAAAAAGTACTCTGCGGAGGAACGACAGCCACGATTATTTCAAGGGAACTTCAACTCCCCCTGCAGGTCAGTATGGATATCACCGATAAAGAACTCCCCCCACTCTCCTATATGGAAGGAATCGACCTGATCACGGAAGGGATTCTGACCTTAAGTAAGGTGGAGCGGCTTTTAACCCAAGGGGTCCCCGAAAAATCACAGGGTCCGGCCAACGACCTGGTTAATCTGATACAAAACAGTGATAAAATCACCTTTATCGTCGGTACCCGGATCAATGTGGCACATCAGGATCCCAACCTACCCGTAGAACTGGAAATCCGGCGTAATGTGGTAAAAAAAATTAAATATTTATTAGAAACGAAATTCCTGAAAGATGTAGAAATTACCTATCTTTGACCCCTCAAAATGACACACATCAAAGACTACACATTAACAGGAAAGAAATTTTAAATTTGAATCCTATGGACAAAATCAAACTGAGATTATGTGCAGGAACCATGTGTTATGTCATGGGCGGAGCCCAATTAATGGAAATAGAAGAATTGTTGTCTGAAGAAGAAAAACAAGGCATTGAAATCACCTTTTCTCCTTGTCTGCAACGGTGTAACGGCAAAGATACACCTCCTTTTGCAGAACTGAACGGAGAAATCATAACCGGTGTCAGTAAAGAAACCCTATTACGAATTATAAAAGAAGAATTAAGACATGTTGTACGATAATTTTGCGATGCTCACCAAACGGGAGTTATTAATCCGGATTGTCAAGTTATTAAAAAAAGACGAACTGATCACAGGTCTGAAATATCTCCCTGTCGAAATGCGTCCACGTAACAAGCGACCGGTGAGGTGTTGCATCCACAAAGACCGTTACATCCTCAAACACAAGATTATCTCGATTCTGGGCTTTGAAATTACAGACGAAGAGATCGACCTGATCCATCTCTCCGATTTCGCCCGCATGGCGATGGCTAATAAAAATATGAAGGAAAATATCCTTTCTGTTGTCCACGAAGCTTGTAGTGCCTGTATCCAATCACAATATGCCGTCACAAACCTTTGCCGGGGATGTGAAGGCCGGCCTTGCGTGATGAACTGCCCCAAAGCTGCAATTTCGTTTATCGGCGGCAAAGCCAGTATCAGCAGTGAGGATTGTGTCAGCTGCGGATTATGCCAGAAAGTTTGCCCCTATCATGCTATTGTATACACGCCTGTTCCTTGCGAAGACGTTTGTCCCGTAAAAGCGATCAGTAAAGATGCCGAAGGCGTAGAACATATCGATAAAGAAAAGTGTATCTATTGCGGAAAATGTATGCAAGCCTGTCCCTATGGAGCTATCATGGAACGGTCGAAAATCATCGATATACACAAAAGTATTAGTAATCCGAAGAAAAAAATCGTAGCTATCCCTGCTCCTGCTATCTATGGACAGTTCAATGCCACTCCGGGGCAAGTACTGGCAGCGATCAAACAAATCGGTTTCGACGATGTGATCGAAGTTGCTCTCGGTGCCGAGATCACAGCTGCAAACGAAGCCAAAGAATTGGAAGAAAAAATGCAGGAAGGCCAAGCTTTTATGACCACCTCTTGTTGCCCGGCTTATACCGGTTGGGTGGACAAGCATGCTCCGATGCTGAAACCCTATGTTTCGGAAACCCGGAGCCCGATGGTCTATGCAGCCCGATACGCGAAGGAGAAATATCCGGATGCCGAAGTCGTATTCATCGGACCGTGTCTGGCCAAACGCCATGAAGCCGATTCGGTCGACGAAGTGGATTATGTGATGAGCTTCGAAGAGCTGGGTGCTTTTATGGTGGCTTATGACATAGATGTAGCCAATTGCAGCGAGAAAGAGCTCAACCACGAAGTGACGAAGTACGGCCGTGGATTTGCTCAGGCCGGCGGAGT
>ERZ791868.1346-NODE-1346-length-13314-cov-4.884305_pt1 | contig 13314 bp, 10 predicted proteins | sample MGYA00510281_ERZ791868 | MGnify/ENA primary metagenome ERZ791868 (study PRJEB30046, sample SAMN00792046) | human gut metagenome | study: EMG produced TPA metagenomics assembly of the A metagenome-wide association study of gut microbiota in type 2... | reverse complement strand
GACGTCTCCGGCATCCTGATGGCCGACCCGCGCATCGTCGACGATCCCGAGCCCATCCGCCGCGTGACCTACAGCGAGCTGCGCGAGCTGAGCTACATCGGCGCGCAGGTCCTGCACGAGGGCACGATCTTCCCCGTGCGCGAGAAAAACATCCCGCTCAACATCCGCAACACCAACGCGCCCGACCATCCCGGTACGATGATCTTGGAGTCCATCGGCGACGAGATGGAAGAGGGCGGCTTCATCACCGGCATCGCCGGCAAGAAGGGCTTTTCCATCATCACCATCGCCAAGACCGGCATGTCGAGCGAACCGGGCTCTCTCCTGAAAATTCTCAACGTGCTCGCCAAGCACGAGGTCAACGTCGAGTACCTCCCGTCCGGCATCGACAACGTCTCGCTCGTCGTCTCGTCCGACAAGGTGTCCCGCTCGCTCTACGAAATGCTGGGCGAGCTGCAAAAAGAGGTGCAGCCGAATAAGATAACCGTAACGGAGCATATCGCCATCGTCGCCGCCGTCGGCCGCAAGATGGCGTACCGTCCCGGCGTTTCCGGTAAAATTTTCGCCAAGCTCGGCGAAAACGGCGTGAACATCCGCATGATCACGCAGGGCCCCGAAGAGCTCAACATCATCGTGGGCGTGGAAGAAAAAGATTTCGAACAGGCCATCCGTGTCCTGTACAATAGTTTTGTGAAGGAGAATGTAGTGTAATGAAACAGGTCAATGTCGGTATTCTCGGCGCCACCGGCGCCGTCGGTCAGGAAATGATCAAAATTCTCGAAGAGCGCAACTTCCCCGTTGCGTCCCTTCGTCCCATCGCAAGCGCCAGAAGCGCGGGCAGCAAAATCATGTTCCGCGGTCAGGAGTGCACCATCGTCGAGGCGTCTGACGACGCGTTTGAGGGCCTTGATATCGTCCTCGGCGCGGCCGAGAACGACATCGCCGAGCGTTTTGCTCCCTCGATCGTCAAGGCGGGCGCGGTGTTCGTCGACAATTCGAGCGCGTTCCGCCTCGACCCCAACGTCCCCCTTGTCATCCCCGAGATCAACCCCGAGGACGTGAAGTGGCACAAGGGTATCATCTCGAACCCCAACTGCACCACCATCGTGACCCTCGTGGCCATTAACGCCCTCGCCAAGGAGAGCCCCATCGAGACGATCATCGCCTCTTCCTACCAGGCCGTCAGCGGCGCGGGCAAGGGCGGCATCGACGAACTCAACAATGAGGTCAAGGCTCTTTCCGAGGGCAAACACCTTGAGCCCAAGGTCTTCCAGTATCAGATCGCGTACAACATCATCCCCCAGATCGGCGGCGAGGCCTTTGAGGGCTACACCAGCGAGGAGATGAAGATGCAGAACGAGGGCCGCAAGATCCTCCACCTGCCCGAGATGAAGGTCAGCTGCACCTGCGCGCGCGTGCCCGTCATCCGCAGCCACAGCGTATCCGTCGTGCTGCGCACGAAGGAGAAGATCAGCGTCGAGCGTGCCAAGGAGCTTATCGCAAACGCCCCGGGCTGCAAGCTCGTCGACGACCTCAAGAACAAGGTCTACCCCATGCCGCTCGACACGTCCGATCAGGACATCGTCTATGTCGGCCGCATTCGTGAGGACCTGACCGACGAGCGCGGCCTGAACCTCTGGTGCTGCGGCGACCAGGTCCGCAAGGGCGCTGCCACCAACACCATCCAGATCGCGGAGCTGCTGCTCAAGTAAGGCTTTTTTAGCCACAGATCGTTCCCCGTTTTCTGCCGCATAGCGGCGGAAAACGGGGAATTTTTTCGTTTCTGCACAGAAACGCCGATTTTGGCCCGCATTTTGCTATAAGCCGCTCATAAAGTGGTACAGGCACGTCGTAAGCTGAACGTTAAGAGAGCTATTCTCTGATCCTTTGGCTGTTTTGTCAAAAATCGGTGCACATTTCTTGTGTGTTTCCCCCATTTTTACCACAAACGGCAAGTTTCATTTGACTTTGCCCGCTGTGGGGGCTATGCTGTAAGCAAGGATTGGAAACGTTACCGGTAAGGTTTCCGGAATCATCGCAGGGGGCGCGTCGGCATGACCATCAAGGATATTGCAAAGCTCGCAGACGTGAGCGTCAGCACCGTCTCCCGCGTGCTCAACGACCGTCCGGACGTGAGTGAGGATTCCCGCAGACGGGTCCGCGCCGTCATCGAGGCGCACCGGTATGTGCCGAACAACAGTGCGCGCGACCTCGTCAAAATTCGTTCTGACGCGGTCGGCCTTGTGGTGCGCGGTGTGCAGAACCCCTTCTACACCGACATCATCCACGCCATCGAGCAGAAGCTCGACGCCTCGGGCTACACGATGGTCATGCGCCAGATCCCATCGGGCGACGACGAGATTCAGTGCGGTGCGGTGATGGAAAAGGAAAAGCGCCTGCGCGGCATTATCTTCCTCGGCGGGCGCAGCGATTATTCGCCCGAAGAGGTTTCGCTTCTCGGCGTGCCCTATGTCTGCTGCTCCTACACCAACTCCTACGGTACGCTTCCGCCGGAGTCGTACTCCTCCGTCTCCATCGCCGACGAGCAGGAGGCCTACCGCGCGGTCAGCGAGCTTTACCAAAACGGTCACCGCCGCATCGCCGTGCTGACCGCCGCCCCCGACGACAGTTCGATCTCCCAGCTCCGTTACCTTGGCTATCAGCGCGCGCTGCGCGACTTCGGCTTAACAGAGCATCCGGAAGACCTGATCTGCGCCGAAGACTTCACCATTGCCAACGCCTACGCCGCCATGCAAAAGCGTCTGCGCTCCCCCGCCGATTTTACGGCTGTCTTCGCCATTGCGGACGACATGGCCATTGGCGCGATGCGCGCCCTGCGCGAAAGCGGCCGCTCCATCCCCGAGGACTGCTCCGTCATCGCCATCGACGGCATCAGCGTCTCGGAATACATTCATCCCATGCTCACCACCCTCTGCCAGCCCATGACCGCCATGGGAAAGGCGAGCGTCGAGATCCTGCTCGACATCATTGAGGGACGCGGCGTTCATCGCCACGTCACTCTGCCGACCGCGCTGCGCGAGGGCGCGTCCGTGCGGCAGCTCAAGCACTGATTTTCCCGCGGGAACCGCGTGAAAATAAATTTAAAAAGGAGTATTGATGAAATGAAAAAGTATCTTGCAATGATCCTTGCTCTTGTCATGGCGCTTTCTCTCGTCGCCTGCGGCGATAAGAAGGATGACTCCGCTGACAACAGCGACGGCGATACCGCCTCCGGCCGCGTCTACTGGCTGAACTTCAAGCCCGAAGCCGACGGGACCCTGCAGAAGGTCGCCGCCATGTACACCGAGAAGACCGGCGTGCCCGTCACCGTCGTGACCGCCGCTTCCGGCACCTACAACGAGACCCTGACCGCCGAGATGGACAAGTCCGCTCCCCCGACGCTGTTCGTCGTGGGCAACCAGGCCGCTGTCGACACCTGGGGCGACTACTGCTATGACCTGAGCGGCACCGCCGTTGCCAACGAGCTCAACACCGACGCCTACAACCTCTATGACGCCGACGGCAAGCTCTGCTCCATCGGCTACTGCTATGAGTGCTACGGCATCATCGTCAATGAAGACCTGCTCGAAAAGGCCGGCTACACGCTTGGCGACATCACGAACTTTGAGACTCTCAAGGCCGTCGCTGAGGACATCCACGCTCGTGCTTCCGAGCTCGGCTTCGACGCCTTCACCTCCTCTTCCATGAGCGACGATTCCAGCTGGCGCTTCACCGGCCACCTCGCGAACCTCGAGTATTACTACGAGTCCGTGGACGATCCCGACGCCTGGAAGGAATGCCCGTCTTCCATCAAGGGTACCTACATGCAGAACTACAAGAACCTGTGGGATCTGTACATCAACAACAGCGCCGTGAATCCTGCTGATCTCGCTGCCGGCGGCTTTGACGCGGCGGACGAGTTCGGCAAGGAGCAGGCCGTGTTCTATCAGAACGGCTCCTGGGAGTGGGCCAAGCTCACCGGTACCGGCGACGGTCAGTACGGTCTTGACAACCTGTCCATGATCCCGTTCTACTGCGGTGTTGCGGGCGAAGAGAACGCGGGTCTCAACTGCGGCACCGAGAACTGCTGGGCTGTCAACGCCAAGGCTTCCGAGGAAGACATTCAGGCCACGCTCGAATTCATGAACTGGATGGTCACCGATCCCGAGGCCTCCCGTATGCTGGTCGATGAATTCGCCGCCATGCCCTATAAGCAGGCTGCTGAATCCACCAACGGCTTCCTCGCCGACGCCAACGACTACACCACCAACGGCAACTACATCATGCCCTGGGTCACCAACTTCCAGCCGAACGTTGATGCTTACCGCGCTGCGCTCGTCTCCGCGATGAACCAGTACGACGCCGACCAGAGCGATGCCAACTGGGAGCTCGTCAAGACCGCGTTTGTCGACGGCTGGGCCACGCAGTACGCTGCCGCCAACGGCTAAGCCGCTTTTAAAAAAGCAAGCGCATCTGAAAAGCACAAATGAGAGGGGCGGGCGATTTCGCCCGTCCCTCCCTGCATATCACGGCGAGCGCCGCATGAAGCGCCCGCCGTGCAGAAACAAAAGCAATATTCTATCTTTGGCTGGGAGTTGATCGAATTGAAACATAAGCACAGCAACGCTGCGGTCAACAGCTCGATGATCCGCCGCCCGATCCGCCGCTGGTTCCCGCTCTTTATGGGGCCGATGGTCTGCGCGTTCATCATCGGCTTTGTCTATCCGTTCTGCAAGGGCATCTATCTCTCCTTCTGCAAATTCAAGGTCACGAGCGATGCGCATTTTGTCGGCTTTGAAAACTACCGCCGCGCGTTCCAGGATGCGAGCTTTGTGCATTCGTTCTGGTTCACGGCGCTGTTTGCCGTCATATCGCTCGTGCTCATCAACGTGCTGGCCTTTGCGGTGGCCTACGCGCTCACGCAGGGCATCAAGGGCAGCAACCTGTACCGCACGGTGTTCTTCATGCCGAACCTCATCGGCGGCATCGTGCTCGGCTACATCTGGTCGATGATCTTCGACGGCATCCTCTCGCGCTACGGCACGTCGATCCTGCTCAACACGAAGCTCGGCTTCTGGGGTCTCATCATCCTGATGTGCTGGCAGCAGATCGGCTACATGATGATCATTTACATCGCGGGCCTGCAAGCCGTGCCCGAGGACATGCTCGAGGCCGCGAAGATCGACGGCGCGAGCCGCTGGCAGACGCTTTGGAAAGTCACGATCCCGAATGTGATGCCCTCCATCACCATCTGCACGTTCCTCTCTCTTACGAATGGCTTCAAGCTCTTCGACCAGAACCTCGCCCTCACGGGCGGCCAGCCCTATACCATCCTGTCCGACGGCAGCTCGATCAAAGAGACCGAAATGCTCGCGCTGAACATTCTCAACACGTTCTACGGGCAGAATGCCAACTCGCGCGGCACCGCGCAGGCCAAGGCCGTGCTGTTCTTCATCCTCGTCGCGACCATCGGTCTTCTCCAGCTCAGTGCCAACCGCAAAAAGGAGGTGCAGCAGTAATGAACAAGCACTCTCTTTCCGCAGAAGCCCGCCGCAAGACGATCCTCTCCATCGTGCTCGGCGTCATCTGCGTCATCTATGTGCTGCCGGTCCTCACGGTGGTCATCAACTCCTTCAAGCTCAACACCTATGTCAAGACCGACACGTTCGCCCTCCCGAACGCGGAGAGCTTTGCCGGCTGGGCGAACTTCATCAAGGGTCTGACGTTCGGCAACTACCCGTTCTTAAAATCTGCCGGCTACAGCTTATTTATCACCATCGTCTCGACCGCGCTGATTTTGCTCTGCACGTCGATGGCCGCGTGGTACATCGCGCGTGTGGACAGCAAATTCTGCCGCATGGTCTATTATCTCTGCGTCTTTTCGATGGTCGTGCCGTTCCAGATGGTGATGTTCACACTGTCGAAGACGGCCGATACCCTCAAGCTCAATACCCCCTGGACCATCCCCATCATCTACCTCGGCTTTGGCGCGGGGCTTGCGATTTTCATGTTCGTCGGCTTTGTCAAATCCATCCCGCTTGAAATTGAGGAGGCGGCCGCCATCGACGGCTGCGGCCCGCTGCGCACGTACTTCTCCGTCGTGCTGCCGATGCTGCGGCCCACGATGATCTCTGTCGGCATTCTCGAGATCATGTGGGTGTGGAACGACTATCTGCTGCCCTATCTCGTGCTCGACCGCACAAAGTACATGACCATCCCCATCCACATCCAGTACCTCAAGGGCAGCTACGGCACCGTCGACCTCGGCGCGACGATGGCGCTGATCCTGCTGAGCATCATCCCTGTCATCGTGTTCTACCTGCTGTGCCAGAAGTACATCATCAAGGGCGTGGCCGCAGGCGCGGTAAAGGGTTAACGCCTTTCATCCTTCATTTTCCAGAAAGAAGTGGTTCCATTGATCGAACGTTCCTCCGGCATTCTGATGCCGATCTCGTCCCTTCCCTCGCCCCACGGCATCGGCACGATGGGCAAGGCCGCCTATGACTTTGCCGACTTTCTTGCCGCCGCGGGGCAGAAATACTGGCAGCTCTTGCCGCTCGGCCCGACGAGCTACGGCGACTCGCCGTATCAGAGCTTTTCGTCCTTTGCGGGTAACCCGTATTTCATCGACTTGGACTTGCTCGTCAAAGATAAGCTCCTGACGCGCGTGGAGGTCAACGCCTGTGATTGGGGCGACGATCCCCGCTATGTCGACTACGGCAAAATCTACGCGAGCCGCTTCACGCTGCTCGAAAAGGCCAAGATGCGCGGCTTTACGCGCGACCGCGAGGCCGTCACGGCATTTGAGCGGGAAAATGAGCGCTGGCTGCCGAACTACGCCCTCTTCATGGCGCTCAAGCGCCACTTCGGCATGAAGTCCTGGACAGAATGGGACGACGAGGACATCCGCTGCCGCACAAGCGGCGAGGTCATCGAGCGCTACCGCGCCGAGCTGCGCGAGGATGTGGAGCTTTTCACTTACATTCAGTTTCTCTTCTTCCGCCAGTGGGAGGCACTCAAGGCGTACATCCACTCGCTCGGCATCCGCATCATCGGCGACCTGCCCATCTATGTGGCGATGGACTCCGCCGACGTGTGGGCAGAACCCGAAATGTTCCAGCTCGACGAGCACAACGTGCCCACCGAGGTCTCCGGCGTTCCGCCTGACTGCTTCAGCGAGGACGGGCAGCTCTGGGGCAACCCGCTCTACAACTACGAGGCCATGGCGAAGGACGGCTTCGGCTGGTGGATCCGCCGCATCGGCGGCGCGCAGAAGCTCTACGACGTCATCCGCATCGACCATTTCCGCGGCTTCGAGAGCTACTGGGCCATTCCCTACGGCGAGACGACCGCCAAAAACGGCCGTTGGGTCAAGGGCCCCGGCATGTCGCTCGTCGGCGTGCTGACCGGCTGGTTCCGCGACCTCGATTTCATCGCCGAGGACCTCGGCTATCCCTCGCCCGAGGTCGTGCAGCTGCTCTCCGATTCCGGTCTTCCCGGCATGAAGGTCCTCGAGTTTGCGTTCGACTCGCGCGACCCGAGCGACTACCTGCCGCATAGCTGCAACTTCAACAGCATTTGCTACACCGGCACGCACGATAACGCGCCCCTCGCCCTCTGGCGCACGGAGGCGGATAAGGCGGACATCGCGTTCGCGAAGAAGTACCTCGGTCTCAATGACGAGGAGGGCTTCAACGCCGGCATCATCCGCGGCGGCATGAGCTGCCAGAGCAGGTTGTTTGTCGCACAGATGCAGGACTATCTGGGCCTTGGCAAGGGCTGCCGCATGAACACCCCCGGCACGAGCAGTGGCAACTGGCAGTGGCGCATGCTGAGCGGCGAGGCGAGCAAAAAGCTCGCAAAGTCCATCCACGAGACGACCCGCATCTACGGGCGCCTGTAAGGAAAATATGGCACGGTGGTTTTGGGCATACGCCCAAAACCGCCGTGTTTCGTTATATTTCGACAGAATATTACGAATTGTATTTATATTTTGACAGAAAAAGAGAGCTGGGTATTGCCCTGCTCTCACTTTTTCAATTCACAGGAGTAACAGTTTGCTGTAGTCCAGTGCAACGCGGACGGCTGCCCCCGCTTGCAGAGCACTTTCATGTCCAACAGTGATACGCAGCATCGGCGCGCCTTCGGCGCTGCCCTCCGGACGCAGCAGGAGAATGTTCTCCTCCACGCCGAGGATCATGCGGCAGACGGTGCAGCTCATGGCGCCGTTCTCGCTCATGGTGACGGCATTGTCTGGAATGCCAATCGTCGTAAAGGTTTTTTCCATGCCAGCAAGCGGCAGCGCCACGTTCCACTCGGGCAGGTAGACTTTGCCGTCTCTCGCCTCGGCGGCGAAGAAGTTCTTGCAGCCCGCGAGGCGCGCCGCGCTGACGCTGCCCGGATGGCGGATCATCTCGTCCATCGGCGTGACCTCGCCGGTCCGGCCGTCTTCCATCACGCAGACGCTGCGGCAGTTGCGGTAACACTCATCGCGGTCGTGGCTGACCCAGAGGATGGGGCCGTTGAACGTCGCGAGCAGGTCGGCAAGCTCGATCTCAAGATTCCACTTTAAGTAGCTGTCCAGCGCGGAGAACGGCTCGTCGAGCAAAATCGCCTCCGGCTCGGAACACAAAATGCGCGCGAGCGCCACTCGCTGCTGCTGACCGCCGGAGAGCTGCACGGGGTGCTTTTTCTCAAGGCCCTCGAGGCGGAACATGCGAATTTTTTCCGCCAGAACACGGCGCTTTTCCGCCTTATCTCCGCCGCGGATGCCGCAGAGGATATTCTGCTCCACGCTCATGTTCGGGAACAGCCCGTACTGCTGGAAAAGATATCCGACCCTGCGCTGCTGAGGCGGCAGATTGATCTTCTTTTCACTGTCAAACAGCACGCGGCCGCCGAGCACGATGCGCCCGCGGTCGGGCGTCACGATGCCTGCGATGCACTTTAATGTCATGCTCTTGCCGCAGCCCGAGGCGCCGAGCAGCGCCATCGTCTCGTCCGGCGCTTCAAACTGTGAGCGCAGATGAAACGCGCCAAGCTTTTTTTCAATATCGACAGACAAACTCATCTTCTCGCCCTCCTCGCCTTGCTCGCATCCGTGAGGAAGTCACGCCGCTCGAGCATGTTGACCGCCAGCAGCACGACGGCGGAGATCGCAATATTGACCAAGACCCACTTCGTCGCCAGCACATCGTTGTTCGTCTGCCAGAGCTGATAGACCGTGGTGGAGATCGTCGCGGTCTTGCCGGGTGTGTAGCCCGCGATCATGCTCGTCGCGCCGTATTCGCCAAGTGCTCTGGCAAAGGCCAGCACTGTGCCGGCCAGCACGCCCTGACGGCAGTACGGCATGCGGATACGCCAGAAAATGTAGGTATTCGACAGGCCCAGCGTCTGTCCAGAATAGGCCAGCGTCTCGTCAAAAGACTCGAACGCGCCGCGCACCGTGCGGTACATCAGCGGGAAGATGACGACCACCGTGGCAAAGATGGCCGACCACCAGGTCATGACCATCTTGACGCCGAACGTTTCGAGCACCCACGCGCCGATGACGCGCTTGGGGCCGAACACGCGCAGCAGCAGATAGCCCACGACCGTCGGCGGCAGCACGAGCGGCAGCGTCAGAAGCACATCGAGCACACCTTTGACCAGGCGCGGAAGCTTTGCGATATAATAGGCGGCAAAAATGCCGGCAAAGAAAATAACGACCGTGGAGATCGCCGCAATGCGCAGCGAGTTCCATAAGGGGTACCAATCCATAAGTGACCTCCGATTTTCTGGAGTTTGGGAGATTCAGGCGATCTCCAGCTGCCGCAAATGCGGCGTTCAAGCGTTTTGCCGACAGGCAAAACCTTGGCGCGGACGGAATTCACTTCCGACCGTGCTTTTCAAATCAGGGCTCCCGTTGGGCGGCAGCCCAATGGGACGAGCGCCGCAATGCGCAGCGAGTTCCATAAGGGATACCAATCCATAAGTGACCTCCGATGTTCTGGAGTTCGGGAGATTCAGGCGATCTCCAGCTGCCGCAAATGCGGTGAAAAAAGTTTGCCGCAAGACAAACGGGTTTTGCCGCCGACGGCGGGAAGTTTGTGCCGCATCCTGCGGCAGGGAACGGGACAAAAGGGGATATCTCTTCCGAAAGAGATATCAAAAAGCGTCGCAGACTTTGCGCCGCGCACGGCGCAAATAATCTTGAAATTTTTTGCCGCGACATGTGCGTGGCAAAAAATACCTCTCACGCAGCGAGCGTTGAAGGCCGCTCACCGAAGTGAGCGGCCAAGGCGCAGAGCGTAGTGCAGCTCTTTAAAATGAAAGCCTTTTAGGCTTTTATTTTAGTTAGCGGCGCTGAAGCCGACGCTCTCGAACACGGATATGGCGTCAGCGGTCTGGAGATAGTCGAGGAAGGCCTGGGCGACTTCTTCCTTCTCGCCCTTCAGGACGGCGGCGGGATAGATGACCTGGCCGCACATCTCGGCGGTGGCGCTGTCGACGACTGTGAGGCCGGCGGAGTAAGCGTCGGTGGCGTAGATGATGCCGCAGTCGGCGCTGGCCTCGCTCACCTGAGTGGTAACTTCCTTGACGTTGTTGCCGTAGGTCAGAGAGTCGGCGAGAGCCGCTTCGTCAAGGCCATAGTAGGCGAAGATCTTCTCGGTGTACTGGCCGACGGGCACGTCGCTGTTGCCGATGGCGAGCATGACGTCGCCGCTCTTGAGGAGTTCAGCAAGCTGGTCGAAGCTCTCGATGCCCTTGGGGTTGCCCTCGGGAACGGCGAGCGTGACCTTGTTCTCGAGCAGGTCGATGCGGCTGTCGGTCACGATGAGGTCAAGACCGTCGGGGTTCTTGTCCTTGTCGTCAATGAGGCTTCCGTCCATGGCGTTCATCTGCTTGGGGGCGGCGGAGATGAACAGGTCACAGTCAGCACCCTCGCTGATCTGGGTGAGGAGCTTGCCCGAGGAGTCAAAGTTGTAGGTGATGTTGACGTTGGGGGCAACTTCCTTGTACATCTCGGCGATCTGAGTCAGGGTCTCGGTCATGGAGGCGGCGGCGAAGACAATGAGATCAACGCTCTCGGTGTTTTCACCGTTCTGGGCATCGCCGTCAGTGTTCGCGCCGTCGTTCTTGCTGCCGCAGGCGGCCAGAGAGAACACGAGCGCAAGCGCAAGGAGCAGAGACAAAAGCTTTTTCATGTTTGGATACCTCCTTTCAAATTTTTTCTTTTTCGCGCGTTCATTGAAAAGCGCGGCGATACAGGAACGCGCAAGAACACGCCGCACGCAATTTATTTCCAATTCCCATCGGGAAACTTAGACAAAATCATTTCGCTATCCTCAAAATAGATAGTGCCCCCCAAGATTTCGCGCCCGCAGGCGCGAAGCGTTAAAGTTGTCAAACAGCACCGACTCATTCGGTTCAAAAATCCACCAGTCCTGCCCCCCTAACCCCGCGCCCCTGGGGCGCGAAACAGCGTCGCAGACTTTTCCCCGCAAGGGGGATGCGGCATCCGTAAAGCGGCAAAGCCGCTAACGGCTGCCCAAGCCGTCCGCAGGCGGCAAATAATCTTGATCCGTTTTTTGACGCGGTCACCGTCGCGGCATTACGATTCCCGCGCCCGTTGGGCGTGCCAATCGTGCCGCTTCCTCGAAACTGGCTCGCTTCATCCGCCGCTGGCGGCGCTTCGCCAATTTCCATGCGCGTGGCAAAAAACACCTCTCAGCCTGCAAGTGTGCGAGCGCAAGCGAGTGCGCGCAGCAGGCTGTACCCCCCCCCTCAAAACGATGGCTCCGCCATCGTTTTGAAGTTTTATTTTCCAAACGGGCAGATCGGATAGTGACACGGCTTGCACCCAAGGCACAGCCCGCCCTCACCGAGCGCCGCGATATCCGCGCGCGTGACGGGCACATCCGCCGCGATCTTCGGCAGCACCAGATCAAAGACCGTCGCGCCCGCATACATCACGCAGCCGGGCAGGCCCATGACGGGCATACCGTCGTCAAAATAGCCGAGCAGGAACATAGCCCCCGGCAGGACCGGCGCGCCGTAGGCGATGATATTCGCGCCCGCGGCCTTGATGCCGCCCGGCGTGTTGTCGTCGGGGTCGACGCTCATGCCGCCGGTACAGAGGATCATGTCGGGCTTCTTTTCGCGCATCGTGAGCACCGCGTCGCGCACATTCTCCACCCCGTCGCCGGAGTAGACGACCTCGAGCGTTTCGATGCCGTAGGTCTTGAGCTTGTCGATGACGACCGGCGTGAACGTGTCCTTGATGAGGCCCTTTTTGACCTCACCGCCGGTAGCGACGATGCAGGCGGTCTTGCGCACATAGGGCTTGAGAGACAGCAGCGGCTCATCGCCCGCGGCCTGCTCGGCCTTTCGGAGCTTTTCTTCCTCGATGATGAGTGGGATGACGCGCATGCCCGCGAGCTTGTCGCCCTCGCGTACAGCCATGCCGCCCTTGCGCGTGGCGATCATCACCTCGTCCTGGCTATTCACGGCGACAAGGCGCGCGGAATCGACCAGAAACACGCCGTCACAGGCGGCCTTGAGCTCGATCTTGCCCTCTTTCACGCCGCTGCGGATCATATTCTCCTGCCCGCAGAGGGCCAGAAGCCGCTCCGCCGCGTCGTTTTCGTGCACCATGCCGGACGTCATTTCCCAGACATAGAGGTGCTCCTTACCCATGCTGAGCAGCACGGGGATGTCCTCTTCCGTCACGACGTGGCCCTTGCGGAAGCGTGCGTCCTTATACTGGTCCTTGATGATCTGCGTCATGTCGTGGCAGAGCACATGGCCCACCGCGTTCTCGGTTTTGATAAGTCTCATTTCTTCAGCACCTCGATCTCGTCTCCGGCCTGAATGCGGCCCTCTTTGATCACAATGGCAAAGATGCCTTCGGTCGGCATCACGCATTTGCCCGTCGTGCGCTTGATCTCGCAGTCGTTGTGGCACTGCTTGCCGATCTGCGTGACCTCAAGCTCCGTCTCGCCCACGCGCAGGCGCGTGCCGACGGGGAGCGTCTTGAGCTCGATGCCTCGGGTGTTGATGTTTTCGGCAAAGATACCCGCATCCAGCTCAAGCTGGCAGATAGCGCGCATCGTGTCCACGCTCTCGTCGGCCAGCAGGCTGATCTGGCGGTGCCAGTCACCCGCGTGGGCGTCGCCCACAATGCCGTGGCGGCATTTTACATCGATATAGGGCACCTCGTGCTTGCGCACGCCCTTTTTTTCGCTGATGTTCACAGCGGTCACCTGTGCCATTTCTTCATTCCTCCGCTTCATAAACGCCGCTCTTGCCGCCCTCTTTATAGAGAAGGTGGAT
>ERZ791868.1342-NODE-1342-length-13372-cov-3.941053_pt1 | contig 13372 bp, 10 predicted proteins | sample MGYA00510281_ERZ791868 | MGnify/ENA primary metagenome ERZ791868 (study PRJEB30046, sample SAMN00792046) | human gut metagenome | study: EMG produced TPA metagenomics assembly of the A metagenome-wide association study of gut microbiota in type 2... | reverse complement strand
GGCGGCGGTTTTTTTATGCCTGCTGCCGGAGCATTTTTCCTGCCAAAGACATCAGACAAAAAGATTCTTCGGGGAGTTTTTCGACATGCAGGAAAAGAAAATCAAGGCGGGTATCGTGGGTGGAACGGGGTACACCGGCGTGGAGCTGCTGCGTTTGTTGTCGCGCCATCCCAACGTTGAGGTCTGTGCCATCACATCGCGCAAGGATGCGGGTACCAAAATAACGGCAATGTACCCCTCGCTCAGAGGCTTCATGGACGATCTGGTGTTTACGACGCCCGAAGAGGCAGAACTCACCGCTTGCGACGTGGTGTTCTTTGCGACGCCGCACGGGGTGGCCATGAGCATGGCGCGCGAATTGACGGCTGCTGGCGTCAAGATCATTGACTTGGCAGCGGATTTCCGTTTGCGTGATACGGACACGTTCAAGACTTGGTACAAGCTCGATCATGCCTGCCCGGATCTCTTGGAAGAGTCTGTCTACGGGCAACCCGAGACCATGCGCGAGAAGATGAAAAACGCTCGGATTCTCGGCATGGCAGGCTGCTATCCGACCTCCATCGAATTGGGGCTCTTGCCTTTGATGGAATACGAAAAGGCGCATCCCGGTACGTTTGATCTCAAGACCATTATTGCCGACAGCAAGTCGGGTATTTCCGGCTCCGGCAAGAAGGCGGACGTTTCGATCATCACGGCTGAAATGTCGGACAATTTCCATGCATATGGTCTTAAAGGGCATCGCCATACCCCCGAAATCGAGCAGCAGCTCAAACTCCTGGCCGGTACGGACGATCTGAAATTGACGTTTGTGCCGCATCTGTTGCCGACCATTCGAGGGATTCATTCGACGATTTACATTCGTCTGAAGGATGCCACGACCCAGATTGATCTTCAGAAGCTCTATGAAGATCGCTTTGCGGATGAATACTTCGTCGACGTGATGCCTGCCGGATCAACGCCTGAAACGAGAAGCGTGCGCGGATCCAACTTCCTGCGTCTGGCAGTTCATCGTCCTGGCAATGGCGACCTGATCATCGTGCTGGCGGTGGAAGACAATCTCGTCAAAGGGGCTGCGGGGCAGTCGGTGCAGGCGATGAACATTCTCTTCGGATTGGATGAAAAGACGGGGCTGGACGCGCCTGCGTTGGTGCCGTAACGTTTAAGGGCAATCCCGACGGAGCAGTCGTGTGAATGGAGGGTCAGTCACGGCGGCAAATGAAAAATTGCAAATGACGGCTGACACTGGTAAATCTCTAATGCAATTTTTCGAGGCTCAGCAAGGAATTTCCGTATAATCCGAAGGCTTTGCAATGCACGCCGCAAGGCGTTGCACGACAAGATTTTTTAACGAGAAAACATCTAAAGAGGTAAGAAGTGTTTTTCATTTCTGACGCAATGGCTCAGACCGCAGGTGCGGCCGCTGCCGGTGGTACCGGCGGTCTGCTGATGCAGATCATTCCGATCATTCTGATTTTTGTTGTGTTCTGGTTCTTCCTGATCCGTCCGCAGCAAAAGCGCCAGAAGGAACATCAGAAGATGTGCGAAGCGCTCACCAAGGGCGATGAAATCGTGACGATCGGCGGCCTGGCCGGCCGTATCGCCGAAGTGAGCGAACAGTACGTCGTGATCGAAATCAGCCGCGTGGAAGACAATCCCGTGACGATCACGATGCAGCGCGGCGCTGTGCAGACGGTTCTGCCGCGCGGCACGCTGAAGTCGATCGACAAGTAAAGACGGCTTTCATGCAGCGGGCGGGCTGTATCCGACTTGAAGGATATGGCTGACGCCCGCTTTGCCGTTTAGTTGATGCACCGCAATCGGTTTATGGCCTTTTGCGGTTCTTGCGCAAAAAATGGAACTGTTTGATCAAAACGGCCGTTTTTTGCGGACACGAAACTCTCAGCGGAAGAGTTTTGTAGGCTGAAGGGGAATTTCTCTTTTCGCCAATTCCATTTTCGCAACGAAAGGCGTCCGAGTCCGTGTTTGCCGTCTTGTGCGGAATCGGGCATCGGACTGACCCGGAGTTTTTGTTATGAATCGATACGCTCTTTGGAAGTACATCGTCATCGGAGTGGTTCTGCTCATTGCGGCGCTGTACACCTTGCCGAATTTTTACGGCGAATCGCCCGCAGTGCAGGTGAGTTCCGGCAAGTCGACGGTGAAGATCGACGAGACGGTGCTCGCTCGTGTGGAAAAAGCGCTTGCGGATGCACAGCTGAAGCCCAACGGCGTTTTCTATGAGCAGGGTGCTCAGCAAAACACCGTGCGCGTGCGCTTTGATCCGACGGAAGCCGAAAAGCAGTTGCAGGCTCGTGAAGTGCTCGAACGCGCTCTTAACCCCGACCGTACGGATCCTTCCTACATCGTCGCTCCCAACCTGGTGCCCAATACGCCCGAGTGGCTCCTGAAGATCAATGCGCTGCCGATGTACCTCGGCCTTGACCTTCGCGGCGGCGTTCACTTCCTGCTGCAGGTCGACATGCACTCGGCCATTGAGAAGCGCGCCGAATCGACGGCAGCCGATCTGCGTACGCAGTTCCGCGACAAGCGTATCCGTCACGCAGGCATTTCGCGTCAGGGCAATACGGTTGTGATCGCCTTTAACGACGAGCAGGAACGCGCCCGCGCCAATGACCTTCTTCGTTCCACTCAGCCTGATCTGGTGGTGACGGAAGGTACGCGCGCAGGTAAGTTCACCCTTTCGGCCGAACTGTCGCAAAAGGCGATTCAGAACGTTCAGGAATATGCCTTAAAGCAGAACATTTCTACCCTGCACAATCGTATTAACGAATTGGGTGTGGCAGAACCCGTGATCGCTCAGCAGGGAGCTGACCGTATCGTGGTGCAGCTGCCGGGTGTTCAGGATACGGCCAAGGCCAAGGACATTCTGGGTCGTACGGCAACGCTCGAAGTGCGCATGGTTGACGATTCGCCTGAAGCGCTCACTCAGATGGCGCAGGGCAATGTTCCCTTCGGTGATGAAAAGTATTTTGATCGTGAAGGTCGTCCGATTCTTGTGAAGCGCCGTGTGGTGCTCACCGGTGAGAACCTGAACGACGCGCAGCCGGGCTTTGACTCTCAGACGCAGGAACCCACGGTGAACCTGACGCTGGACAACAAGGGCGCACGCATCTTCCGCGATGTGACGCGAGACAACGTTGGCAAGCGCATGGCCATCATCCTGTTTGAAAAGGGCAAGGGTGAAGTGGTGACGGCTCCTGTCATCCGTCAGGAAATTGCCGGCGGTCGCGTGCAGATTTCAGGTCGCATGACCACGATTGAAGCGACCGACACCGCTCTCTTGCTACGTGCCGGTTCTCTGGCGGCTCCCATGGAAATCGTGGAAGAACGCCTGATCGGTCCGTCTCTGGGTGCCGACAATATTGAAGCAGGTTTCCGCTCGACACTCTACGGGTTCGGTTTCGTGGCGGTCTTCATGATCCTCTACTACCAGGTCTTCGGCATCGTGACGGCCATCAGTCTGATGTGCAACGTGATGTGCTTGGTGGCGTTGCTCTCCATGCTACAGGCAACGCTGACACTTCCCGGTATCGCTGCTATTGCGCTGACACTGGGTATGGCCGTTGACTCGAACGTGCTCATTAACGAACGTATTCGTGAAGAACTTCGAATAGGGCGAACGCCGCAATTGGCCATCAGTGAAGGTTACGGTATGGCGTTTGCGACGATTGTCGACTCCAACGTCACCAGTTTGATCGCCGGTATTGCCTTGCTGATTTTCGGTTCCGGTCCGGTGCGAGGCTTTGCCGTGGTGCACTGCTTGGGCATCATGACGTCACTCTTTACCTCCGTGATTGTCTCGCGCAGCATGGTGAACTTCATCTACGGTCGTCAGAAGAAGTTGACGCGCGTGCATATCGGTCAGATCTGGCGCCCGGATACGGCGCAGACGCAGTCGAAGTAAAGAATTAAGAGGGGAAAATCATGGAGTTTTTCCGAATTCACAAGACGATCCCGTTCATGCACTACTCGCACATTCTGAACGCGATCTCTTTGGTTTCATTCATCATTGCCGTGTTCTGGATTTTCTATCACGGCTTGGCGCTGTCCATTGAATTTACGGGCGGCACGCAGGTTGTGGTGCAGTATCCGGAGGCTGTTCAGACGGAACAGATCCGTGAGCAGATCCAAAGCAAACTCGGCGTTGAAGCTGCCGTGCAGAACTACGGCACTGCACGCGACATCATGATTCGTCTTCCAATGAAGGAAGGCGAAACATCCGGTCAGATGGCAGGCGAACTTCTGAAGGCGCTTCAGGAGACGGCTCCCGGCGTCAAGATGCTCAACAACGAGTTCGTGGGACCGCAGGTGGGTGAAGAATTGGCGACCGACGGTCTGACTGCTCTGTTGCTCGTTGTGGCCGGCATCATCATCTATCTCTCGATGCGATTCGAGTGGAAGTTTGCTATCGCTGCCATCATTGCCAACCTCCACGACATCGTGATTGTGGTGGGCATCTTTGCCGTGATGAACTGGGAGTTCTCGTTGCCGGTGCTGGCGGCTGTGCTGGCAGTGCTCGGTTATTCCGTGAACGAATCGGTGATTATTTTCGACCGCGTACGTGAGCACTTCCGCAAGATGCGCCGCACGGATACGGTTGAAGTGATCAACTCGGCTATTACTGCCACGATCTCGCGTACGGTGATCACACACGGTTCGACGCTCGCAATGACGCTTGCGATGTTCTTCTTCGGCGGTCCGGCGTTGCACTACTTTGCGCTGGCGCTGACGATCGGCATTCTCCTTGGCGTGTACTCGTCGGTGTTTGTGGCAGCTGCGATTGCCATGTACCTCGGCGTGAAGCGAGAAGATTTGGTGAAGCCCATCAAGAAGGATGAGGTGCAGGAGATGGTGCCGTAAGAGGTACTTAATCCTGAGCAAGAAAAGGGAACCCCGTTGGTGATTGATGCATCAGCGGGGTTTTTGCTAAGATTATTCTGTATACAGATTTATTATCGAACGTTCTTATAGTTATGGGGTTTTTGCATGAGACTGAAAGCGTTATATTTGAGAAATTTCCGTTGTTACGAAAATGAGGTAAAAATCGAATTTAATGATTTAACCACATTAGTTGGAAGAAATGATAGTGGAAAATCATCAATTCTTGAAGCTCTGGAAATTTTCTTTAATAATGATGCTGTAAAGATTGAGGCTGCTGATGCAAATATTCATGGAGATAAACGGATTGTTATCACATGTGATTTTTCCGAATTGCCATCAGAATTGATTTTGGATTCAGGCGAGAAGACTAACTTATCAGCTGAATACTTAACGATTGAAGAAGATACGTTACGTATTAAAAAGGTCTTTGATTTTAGTAAGGCTAAGGTTACTTCCACGATTTATGTTGTAGCTAAGCATCCTAGTTTGCCAGGATTTGAAAGTCTCTTATCTTTAAAGGAAAAGGATCTGCAGAAAATAATTAAAGATCGCGGTATAGATTCCACTCTAAAGGGCAATCCTTCTATGCGGAGGGCAATTTGGGATTCTTTTGGCGATCTAACAATTTGCGAGAAAGATATTGAGATATCAAAAGTAAACGAGGACGGAAAAGAGATTTGGTCTAAACTAAATGCATATCTCCCAAATTTTGCTTTATTCCAAAGTGATAGAAGCAGTTTAGATTCTGATGGAGAAGTTCAGAATCCTATGAAAATGGCTGTTCAGGAGGCAATAAACGAAGTTCAAAATGAGATAAATGAAATTCAAACAAAAGTAAAAGAAAAGGCGGAATTTATTGCTAGGCAGACTTTGGAGTCGCTTAATCAGATTGATTCGAATTTGGCAAACAAGCTGACACCTAGATTTACTCCTCCTTCGTCTGCGAAATGGAATTCGTTGTTTTCGATTTCAATGGATACAGATGAAGGAATTGCTTTAAATAAAAGAGGGAGTGGCGTTCGGCGAATGGTGTTAGTCGCCTTCTTTAAGGCGGCGGCCGAGAGAATGTTGGAAAAGACAAATAAAAAGAACATCATATATGCAATAGAGGAACCAGAAACAGCGCAACATCCTCATAATCAACGTGTTTTGATTAACTCATTTAAACAATTATCAAATTCAAGCCATTGCCAGATTTTATTGACAACGCACAGTCCTGAACTTGCTAAAGAGTTGCCCACTGATGGTCTGAGGTTCATAGATCGTGGTGAATTGGGAAGACCTGTGGTGAAGAAGGGCGAGTCGATACTGTCTGATATTGCCGATGCCCTTGGTGTTCTACCTAGTGTTAATGAAAATATTAAGCTTGTATTGTGCGTTGAGGGGCCAACCGATGTCATTGCTTTTAAAGCGTTGAATAAGTGCCTGAGAGAGAAGTATCCAGATATTGTTGATCTTGAGAAAGATATGAGAATTATGATTCTTCCTTTGGGGGGAAGTATTTTGAAGTATTGGGTGAATTATCAATATTTGAGTAAGACAAAATGTAAAGAAGTTCATATATATGATAATGATGTTAATCAATATCAGCAGAGCATAGATAAGATAAATCAGAGGGGAGATGGTTCTTGGGGAGTATTAACTCAAAAGTATGAGATCGAAAATTATCTGAATCCAAAGGCAATTAAACAAATTTACAATGTTGATATTGATACAGAAAAGCCAGATTTGCCAAGTCGGTTCGCTCAAGTTTATTTCGAGAAGAATAAACATGGTGCGCCATGGAGGCCAAGTGAAGCGAAGAAAAGGCTTAGCAAGGTGTTTACTGATGCAATGACATGCGAGTTGCTAGAAGAAATTGACCCCAACGGAGAAGTTAAGGGATGGTTTGATCATATTATGCTAGTGTTAGAAAACTAGCCTGCTTATTGCAAGTACTCGCTCAAACGGTATCAAGCTATAAACAATGGTTGCCGGGAATGGTTTGTGTGCTTGGCATGGCACATTTTAACGGGCGAAAGTTTCTAGAGAGGCAGGGAAGTGGCTACTTCATAGCCCAGAGCAGGGCATGCGCCCGCGTGACGTAGCTCGCTTTCCTCATCGGATAGTGTGTCCGTCGAGTAGCCTGAGTGGGCGGAGAGAAGTCTTACACATTTGCACTGCGCCTTTGCAAGGTCCACAGAGCTTTTAGACGGTGCTGAATCCAACCTGAAAAATATGAGCATCGAAAACTGACTTTCCGGTGCGCACTATATTTTTCAGTCTTTCTTTAGGGTTTATTTTGTAAGTGATTTATGTCTACCAGGATAGAGTAACCTTTGGTAATAGGGTTAAATTTCAATGGCAACAAATTTCGATAAATATTTAACTATATGCCATGCGCTAATCATTGTTAATCGGATTACAGTATTAGTCTAGAAATCGCTTTAGTATGTCCTTGTAGTTGTAATCTCTAAGCAAATCTAGCTGCCTCTGCCAAAATTCACAGGAGCCATCAAATCCTTGGAGATCTTTAACATAATTAGCACTTATTTCCGCACATTCCTGTTCATTTGTACAAGTGGAACTCTGCTCAATAAATTTGCTCCTCATAAGCATGAGTGCATGTTTACGCTTATTGACAAGACTAGGGCAATTTAATCCAAAAAAATCAATTGTCTTATTTGCTTTCCTGGCATTTTCTTCATCTAGATCAACTAAAGCGAAAACCTCTCCATCTGCATCATATCCGAGACAATTTTCAATTCTTACAGAACCTAATTCATCAGGTTTAAACACGCCATCTGAGTTTTTATCCGCCTTTAGGGCACCACAGCTCTGAGAATTCGAACAAGAAATAAATAAGTTGTCCCACTCAAAGTCTTTTTTTAATTTTTTAACGCTACCTTTTCCTCTAGATCTTGGTATAAAATGCTCGATATTAGCGTCCTTATCAACATTCAATAAAATCTCACAATAGGCGCATCGTCTGCGCTGCATATCTAACAGAGCTAATTTTAATTTATCTTTAGCTTGTTTATCTTGCTTCTTTGTAGTCTTTGACTTATCCTTACCCTGAATTTTCGAATTGGGATAAATTTCGCTCCACTCAGAGTAATGTTTTCTGAAATAATCCAAGCTATTTGGTTCTTTTTTGGGTCTACATATGAATTTCATTCAATTTTCTCTCGCTCTTTGCCGTGCCAAATTTGAAAGACTTTGATATTCAATACTACTTTGCCCAAAATGACCTTGTATTTTCTTTAATAGTCTTGCAACTTCTAAGTTTTTCTCATTTCTGCCAGACAAAATTAATCGGTAACAATCCGAAAGCCATCGTTTTTCTTCAATGTTAGGCCTCGGATGCGTTTGCATTACTTCTGACAAGACATCACCACTTTGCCTCCCTTTAGTTTCAACTTCCGGTTTGGTGTAAATAACTTTCGCTTTTGAGCCCGAATCGTTGTTCAAAAGACGAACGGCATCGCTAGGTACTGTAGATACAACCTGAGGACTGTGTGTTGTAACAATAAATTGAAGCCCTGGAAAAGCACGAATCAACGCTGGCAGAATAATTTGTTGCCAAGTCGGATGTAGATGTAATTCTATTTCATCTATCAAAACAATGCCGTGCCCATTTAATGGACAATCTCGTACAGGGTTAAGTTCTATAAGTCTCCAGACAATATCTGCCACAAGAGCGATAAACAGTCTCTGTCCATCAGATAATTGTTCAAAATTCACTTCTGAATTATCTATACAAATAAAAATTTCATCAGCTCCCTTCCCCTGATCTAAGCGGATATTTTGAAAGCCAGGAACAACACTTTTCAATACGCTTTTCATTAAAAAAATTGATTTATTGGCTTTTTGTCTTTTTTCTAAATTTGCGGCATTTTCAGACATCTTAGAAAGAGATGCAAACCACTCAGTAAAAGCCATCGGCTGAAATGATTTTGTCCCTGTTAATGCGGATTGAAAAACTGATGCCTGGTTTATTTTATTATAAAAAAAGGAGTCGGAACTTCTATTCTTTTTGCGCATTAAGCAGGTTCTCTCAACGCCATAACTTGCTAACAATGGCAGATTTATAGAACCTGTTGCCGACTTTAAAACGCGGACAACCTCTCCGTACTGAGTATAGCCTTCCAAGTTGGACGAAACTGATGACGCGCTAAGAGGTTTTTTAGCTACTAATGTAGCATTTAAAACATTTCCGCTCTTCTGTTCTTCTGAACCGACAACTATCTCGGCCCCAATTTTATATTTAACCAGTATTTGTGCTGTATCTCCTCTCGATGAAACATTTGAAATGTCTGATTCGAACAAACTACTTCCTGTGCCCTTTGTTTTTGTAGTTCGAGCTATTAACCAGGATAAATGATGTGCAATAGCGTCTAATATAGAAGATTTGCCCTTTCCATTCACGCCAACCAACACAGTAAGAGGAAATGCGAAATTCAATTCTGCATTTCTGAATAATCTAAAATCAAGAAATTGTATCGATGCAAGTTGGATGTTGTCAGGCAAACGGGCGCTATTCATGTCCATGTCTTGAATTAAGCGCTTAACTTGTAGCTCCTTTGCTTCTTCTGATATCATTAAGTCATTAACTTTTACAATATCTTTATATAAACTCATGGCGCAAATTTCTATAAAAAAGAGTGCCCCTAAATTTTAACTTTATGGCACTCATCGTCAATAATCCTGCCGATACACGATCCTATTCATTACATTACAAGTGTATTTTGCGAAAAGAGAAACAACAAATTCGGGCTCAATGTAATGTGCATACGACAGGTATCCTCTTAAATAGGAAAGGTCATCTTCAGTTATGTCACCTTTTATAAATAAATGCACCAAATGTTTTATGTATCGCTTCTGTTTTCTTCCGATAGATAAATTTTCATTATTTGTTAACGTGATTCCTGTTATTCGTCTATTGTGTGCTTTAGAGGAAAGGTGAGTTTTGTCAAGATTTAAATCCATTGTCCCTAAGAGGCATATTTTAAGTTCTTCTCTAAGCTTGTGAATAAACCCTGGCAAAATATTTGGAGTCTTTGTGGAAAAAGTTAAATCATCCACATATCGAGTATAGGTGATACCAAAATCCCTACACAGTGCGGAGATATGCTCATCGAAGATGAACATGCAAAAATTGGAAATCGTGGGCGATGAGGGGGCACCAATGCTTAGAATAAGCTTTTCAGACCGTTTACCAGGACGCCAAAATAGCAGCTCGTTTACAAATCTCTTTTCTGTGACTAACGCCTCAAAAAGTCGCTCGATCTTCAAATCTGCTGCTTGTTTAGACTTTGTCTCTTTCTTAGCTAACTGTTCTAAGACCCACCAAAATAACTGAGGTTTAATAGAATTAAAAAAATTAGCAATGTCGGTTTTAAATAAATATGGATTTGAGGCATGCATCGAAGCGTTGTGTTTAATACTACGTCCTTTAACATACCCCATTGCATTGTCGTGTACGGGAAAATGATATAGATCCAAAAAAGCGCGTTGATAACGCTTGAGCTCCTTGGATGGTTGAGCGATGCGCCGATATCCTCCCATGCGCTTAGGAATCAGGAAGCTCTTATATTTGCGCGACGCTCCTTCCAAAAATTCACGGCACTGTCCTTCAGATATATCCAACCTTTCAGCAAGGCATGCAATCATAGTCATATAGAAGCCCTTTACTAGCGGCCGCGCGAGTTGCGGCTTTTTCCGAACGTTAGGCCGGAAGAAGCCGCTACTCGCGCAACTTCATCCGAACCAATTACTTAGTGTCTGGCTCAACACCCGACAAGGACAACGCTGTCCCAAAACGCTAAAGAGCTAGGTAATTCTAGCCGACATCTTGAATTACAGTACCTTCTGAGAAATCCTGAGCATTGTGAGCTTCCCATACCCTTCCTGGGGATTTGAGCAAGATGAAATATCTACGAAATAAAACGGGGCAAGCCATCTATCCGCCCCGTCCATGCTTCTATATTCCTGTTCCTTCTTTATTAGCTTGATGTAGTTCCTCCATGTCATCCAAGGACTCACGTCGATGCTCGCCAGGGCATCTGGATTGGATTGCAGCAGATTGCGATCGGGGTTAAGAAGGTCTCCGAGTCTCCTGAGCATCTCGTCAATCATATCTTGCGCCCAATGTGAGAAATCTCGAGCATTCACACGATGCTTCTCAAACATTTGGGCACCCAAAATCTCACACACTTGGACAGCCGGCTAAGGGACAATCCTAAATATTCGTACGCCTGTAAGTGATAGACCAAGTCCTCTGTTTAACCAACCGGAGGACTTATGAACAAGTTTCCAGTTCCCCTCCTGCGGCAGCTGCTTGGCTGTATGCAGGACGGTCTTTCAATCCGCGTCACAGCTCAGAAGTTGGGTGTCAAGCGTCCTTTAAATTGACCCCCGGGGGTACTTTAAGAGTTCGCCCAACAAAGTTGGGGATTTCCAAATCCTCGGTGAGTTTCCTTTCTCAAACGGCGCTATCTCACGGCGGTAGCGCCAAAGTGGATGAGTTGATCCAACTGCCCGACACGCAGCTATCAGAGACTTTTTACCCGCCGACAACGTAGGCGTACCAAGAACCAGACTGGGTAGAAGTTCACAAAAAACTGGCCCGTCGGAATGTAACGCTCAAATTGCTGTACGACGCCAATAAGTCACAAGTCGTCAAACGCGCATACACCTACACTTCCTTTTGTCGCCGTTACGCAGAGTGGCGGCAAGCCAACGGCCTTGGCGTAACCAACGGCAACGTACAAGTCATCCCCAGTGAGCTCATGGAAATTGACTTCGCCGGCGACAACCTCAAGTGGATTGATCCGAACTGTGACGAACAACGAGTGCGGTTGTTTATCGCGGTTTTGCCGTACAGCAATCTCACTTACGCTGAGGCCTTTCCCAATGAGAAGCAACAGAGCTGGATCTCCGGCATCGGTCACGCACTCGAATAATTCGGCGGCACGCCGCAGGTCCTCGTCATGGACAATGCAAAGGCACTCGTCAGGCACTCGAGCTGGTACCAGGGCGAAGTGCAGCAGACGGTGCGCTCCCTGTGCAACTACTATGACATCGAGCCGTGGGAGAGTCAGCCCCGTCGTCCCAAGCAGAAAAACCGAGTCGAGGCCGGTGTGGGTCACGCACAGCGACGGATCATTGCCGCCATGGAGCTGGAGCGCACCCCGATGGCGCGCAATCTCGATCACCTCAACGAACAGGTAAAAGCGAAACTCGAAGAGCTTAACAACGCGCCGTTTACTGCCACAGGAAGGTCTGACTCCCGAAGGCAAATGTTTGAGGATGAAGAACGCGAGTACCTTGGCCGCCTGCCGCTCCAAGCCTTCCGCCCGTTGGATATCCGCGTCCTTGTCCGTTGATCGTGGCCATTGCGTTCGCATATCAGGTGATGGTCATCGCTACAGCACGCTGCCGGAGTACACCGGCAAGCGCGTTTCCGTGACGATCACCGATGACAAGGCTTACATCTATGACCTGGATTCGTGGGTCAAAATCGCCGAACACAAGCGATACAAGAATGAGCAGGGCAACAAGACCCACCTATTGACGGAACACCTGACTGACGCGGAAAGGAAATAGCGACGCCAACCTCGCGAATGGGTTGCAGAATTTGTCAAGGCAGGGTTGCCGGAAGACTTTGCCGATCGTCTGGTGCGGCATCTAAAAAAAGGAAAAACCAACTTTCCTTGCGGCCGAGCTTGCAATGCCTTGATGAGGATCTTCAAGCTTTACCCGGTCTCCGTCATCTACCAGGCTCTCAGCACTCGCCTCGAGTACGGCAACGTCACCTATCAAGAAACGCGCAAAAGATGTGAGCAGATCATTTGGGCCAAAGAAAACAACCGGGAGCCCAACATTGGAAAAGATCAAATGATCGCGGACGACTATTTGTCTCCGGCTCACGCCAATATCGGAAGCAACTACCGATAAGGGCGTGAACAATGAGTCGATCGGTAATGGATCTCAAAGATGTTTGCCTTGAGCTGTGTGCCGGCGGCATTCTGATGAGAGCTCTGGAACTTGTCAAGCTTCCGAATTGTCAAAGCTTAGATCCGGTGGAGTTCTTGTACAAATGTCTCACGAGCGAAGCGGCTCGACGGCAAACGGGAAAGGTCGCAACACGGATCAAAAAATCAGCATGCTTCTACCCGTACGCGCGTATTGAGAATACTTTGTACGCGCCTGACCGCAATCTGAACCGCGGATCGATTGAACGACTGGCCAGTTGCGATTGGATTCGCCATGGCGAGCACTGCGTTATCACAGGCGCCACCGGCAACGGCAAGACGTGGTTGGCCAGCGCGTTGATGAATGCCGCAATCCGAGCAGGCTTTAGAGCAAAGTATTACCGCGTCAACGATCTCTTGTTTGAATACGCCGAAAGCTACGTTGCGAACGAGTAAGAAGAAACTGGGGTGGGGCGCGAAATCCGGACTTGTTAAGCCGGTGAGATAGGCGTGAA
>ERZ791868.1338-NODE-1338-length-13429-cov-4.840661_pt1 | contig 13429 bp, 10 predicted proteins | sample MGYA00510281_ERZ791868 | MGnify/ENA primary metagenome ERZ791868 (study PRJEB30046, sample SAMN00792046) | human gut metagenome | study: EMG produced TPA metagenomics assembly of the A metagenome-wide association study of gut microbiota in type 2... | reverse complement strand
AAGCACTTAATGTGCTTTCCGTCTTGCGCAGGACTGTAGAGCAGCAAACTTAACCGCCCCGCCCGGCAGGCGAGCGGACAGCGAACGACATCTGTCCAACAATTCGTGCGAAACACAATGAAAAACCGTTTGATGTGAGTTAATATAAACAACGTCGTGAATCTGACTCCTGCCACATGCATGACAGGGGTTAAACACAAAAAGGAGTCAATTATGGTTTCTGAGAAGGCTACCCTCGTTAATCCTCAGGGTCTGCACATGCGTCCGGCTGGTCTGTTCGCCTCCACCATGGGCAAGTACGCCTGTGACGTGACGGTCGTCACCCCCGAGAAGGAGGTCAACGGCAAGTCCCCGATGGCCCTCATGGCTGCTGGTATCCCCTGCGGTACCGAGGTCGAGGTCAAGTGCGACGGCGCTGACGAGGCCGAGGCTCTGGCTGCTGCCATCGAGCTCATCAAGAGCGGTCTTGGCGAGTAGAACTCAAACGGGTCGCATGTTGAACAACTAAGTTCATATTTGGGGGCGCAGTGACCTGTTGTAAGGTAGCTGCGCTCTTTTGTCATGGATATGGCAAAACGCTTTATCACATGACACGGAGAGAGGAATGGGAATGTATCAGGGAGTCAACGCTTCCGAGGGCATCGGTATCGGCACCGTCATGGTCGCCGTCGATCCCGACTTGACGTTTGAGCCGCACGAGGTTGCTGATTCGGCAGCAGAGAAGGAGCGCTATCAGTCCGCTCTTTCGGTCTTCTGCGAGAAGACCCAGGCTCAGGCCGACCACATGAAGGAGACGGTGGGCGAGGCCGAGGCCGAGATCATGAGCGGACATATTGTCCTTGCTCAGGACCCGGGCATGACCGACGCCATCAATGCCGCCATTGACGGCGGTACCTGCGCCGAGCAGGCGCTCATGGACACCTCGACCATGTTCGAGAACATGTTCCTGTCCATGGACGACGAGATGTTCCGTCTGCGCGCGGCCGACATCGCCGACATCCGCACCGGTATTCTGGCCGAGCTGCTGGGCAAGGAGGTCGTCGACCTCTCCGTCCTGCCCGAGAACACCGTCGTTGTCGTGCACGACCTCACGCCGTCCATGACCGCCACGATCGATAAGGCCCACGTTGCCGGTATCGTCACCGAGACCGGTGGCCGCACGTCGCACTCCGCGATTATTGCGCGCGCCCTCGAGATCCCGGCTGTCCTTTCGGTTTCCAACAGCTGCACCGCGCTGCGCAACGGTATGACCGTTGTCGTCGACGGCGGCAAGGGTATCGTCGAGGCCGATCCCGACGAGGAGACGCTCGCTGCCTACACCGCCAAGGCCGAGGCCTTCGCTGCCGAGAAGGCAGCCCTCGAGGCCTTCCGTGGCAAGCCGTCTGTGACTGCCGACGGCATCAAGAAGATCATCGCTTGCAACATCGGTAACCCCGATGACGTGCCCAACGCGCTCGATCACGACGCCGAGGCCATCGGTCTGTTCCGCTCCGAGTTCCTGTTCATGGACTCTGCTGAGCTTCCTTCCGAGGAGGAGCAGTTCAACGCCTACCGTAAGGTCGCCAGCGCGCTCAAGGGTGCTCCGGTCATCATCCGCACGCTCGATGTGGGCGGCGACAAGGAGATTCCGTATCTGCACATGGTCAAGGAAGATAACCCCTTCATGGGCTTCCGCGCCGTGCGTTACTGCCTGGCCAATCCCGACCAGTACAAGGTACAGCTCCGCGCTCTGCTGCGTGCTAGCGCCTTCGGTGACGTCAAGATCATGATCCCGCTTGTCACCTGCGTCGAGGAGGTCTTGGCCGTCAAGGAGCTCGTCGAGCAGTGCAAGGCCGAGCTGACCGAAGAGGGTCGCAAGTTCAACGAGAACATCGAGGTCGGCATTATGGTCGAGACGCCTGCCGCCTCGCTGCTCGCTGACCGTCTGGCCGAGGTCGCCGACTTCTTCTCTATCGGCACCAACGACCTCATCGGCTACACCATGTGCGCCGACCGTGGCAACGACACCATCTCCAACCTGTACCAGGTGTACTATCCCGCCGTGCTCCGCTCGCTCAAGAACATCATCGAGAGCGGCGTGAAGGCCGGTATCATGGTCGGCATGTGCGGCGAGGCCGCTGCCGATCCGCTGCTTGAGCCGCTGCTGATCAGCTGGGGCCTGGAGGAGTTCTCGATGAGCGCTCCGTCCATCCTGCGCGCCCGCAAGACCATCAGCCAGTGGACCAAGGCCGAGTGTGACGAGCTCGCCGAGAAGGCACTCGCCTGCAACACTGCCGCCGAGGTCAAGGCGCTGCTCGAGTCTGCTGCTCGCTAATTTGGTATCAGAGGTAACCGCGTGGTTGGAATGGGCCTGCCACGCGGCCCTCACATATACAGGGGGTACTGTAAATGTTCTACACGCTAACCGCTAACCCGGCTGTCGACATGACGGTTTCGAGCTCTCCGCTCGAGCCCGACGAGAACGTCCGCACCGGCTCGGCCAGCTACACGGCTAACGGCAAGGGCCTCGACGTGTCCTTCGCCTTTAAGAAGATGGGCGTCGACACCGTCGCGCTCGGTTTCTTCGCCGGCTTCACGGGCAAGTTCATCGTCGAGGAGGTCATGAACCTGGGTTGCCTCTGCCGCCCGGTCTGGACCGACGGTATCACGCGCATCAACACCTACGTCAACGATGGCCAGCACGAGTACGGCATCCTGAACCCCGGTGCTCCGATCACGCCGCAGCATCAGGAGGAGCTCTACAACATCCTGGACACCGCGGGCGACCTTGAGTGCCTGATCGTCTCCGGCTCCGTGCCTCCCAAAGCTACGCCCGACTTCCTGGCTCAGGTCATGGAGCACGCTCAGGCCCGTGGCGCCGACGTCGTCCTGGACCTGTCCTCCGACAAGCTCAAGGAGCTCGCTCACAAGAAGCCGCTGCTCATTAAGCCGAACCATCACGAGATGAAGGCTATCTTCGGCGTGCCGGTCGACACCGACGACGAGGTCCGCGTTGCCATGAAGCTGGCTCACGAGGCCGGCGTCCAGAACGTGCTGCTCACCCGTGGTAGCCGCGGTGACGCTTACTTCTCCAACGGCGAGGACATCTGGTATGCCAAGCGTGAGTTCAACATCAAGCTTGTCTCTTCCGTCTGCGCCGGCGACTGCACCCTCGCTGCGTTCCTGCACAAGTGGTACAGGGATCGCGACAACGTCGAGGAGGCCATGAAGCTCGCTATGGCCACCGGCGCCAACGTCGCTGAGTCCGTCGGCATCGGCGACTTCGGTCACGTTGACGAGTACAGCAAGCGCGTTGCTGTCCGCAAGCTCGATCGTCAGTAATCGAAACGCGACATATTCGTGCGCATGCGGCGCCCCGGTTTCGGCTGGGGCGCCTTTTTGTTCCGCCACGGGGGAGAGGAGTCCTTCCGTACTTCATCGCTTCCACACCGTTCACCGAGTTGTCCTAGCCTTTTGCCGAAGCGTGGAATATACTTTCATTAACACGTTGCTTCGTGAAAGGAACATTCATGATTTACACGCTTACTGCAAATCCCGCTATTGACTACAACATCTCCTGCGATGGCCTGTCCGCCAACACCGTTACCCGCACCCGTAACGCCGTCTACACGCCCAACGGCAAGGGTCTCAACGTTTCGTTTACGCTCGACCACTACGGCGTCGACACCACGATCCTGGGCTTCTTCGCCGGCTTCTCGGGCGAGTTCATCGTTAAGGGCGCCGAGGCCCTGGGCGTTCCCGTCAAGCCCGTGTGGACTGACGGCATCACGCGTGTCAACGTGTTCCTCAATGCCGGTCCCGACACCGAGTACAACATGGTCAACGCCGGTGCCGCCATCAACGAGGCCAACGAGCAGGAGATGTTTGAGCTGATCGATTCGCTCGAGGACATGACCTGCCTGGTCATTAGCGGCTCGCTGCCCCCCAACACCTCTGAGGGCTTCCTGGCCGAGGTGCTTCGCCGCGTTAAGGCAAAGGGCGCCGAGTTCGTGCTCGATATCTCGAGCCATCAGCTGGCCGACCTTATTGCCATGGAGCCGTTGCTCATTAAGCCTAACGACGACGAGCTGCTCGACATCTTTGGCATTAAGGTGAGCGGCGGCGACGATGAGTCCGTCAAGGCTGCCATGGCCGAGCTGCATGCCAAGGGCGCCAAGAACGTGCTGTTGACCCTGGGTGGCGCCGGCGCGTACTTCTCCAACGGCGAGCACATCTGGTTTGCCAACCGTACCTTTGAGGTCAAGCTGCTGTCGACCGTTTGCGCCGGTGACTCTTCGCTGGCCGCCTTCCTGTCCGTGTGGCACGACGCTCCCGAGCGCGTCGAGGACGCCCTGCGCCTCTCGATGGCCACCGGCGCCAACGTGGTCGAGTGCCCGGGTCTGGGCGATTTTGCCAAGGTCGATGAGTATCAGAAGGGTATTGCAATTCGTCAGGTTTGCTAGTTCCGGCACCTTGCCTGAATAGTTCAATTATTTCGCATCCGTCTTAGACCAGGACGGATGCGTTTTTGTTTATCGGTCTTGCGTGTGCAGTGGAGGCTGTTTCTTGCTAGACTTCTTGCAGACGCAATCGATAGCCAATTTGATAGTCGCAGGAGGCCATAGGCATGTGCAATGTTTCGCTCAACGGTACGCAGCCGACCGATGCCTCTATCCGTGTCCTGCGTGCGCTTGAGGCAGCAGGTCTTGAGGCTTGGTACGTGGGCGGCTGGGTACGTGATGCCCTGATGGGACGCCCCAGCCACGATGTTGACATGTCCTGCAGCGGCCTGTGGCAGGAGTCCAAAGAGGCGCTCGAAGCGGCTGATATTGCCGTGGTTGAGTCGGGCATAAAATTTGGCGGCATCACGGCTATTTGCGATGATGAGCGCATTGAGGTCACCACCTACCGCCTAGACGGCTTTTACACCGACGGCCGCCATCCCCAGAGTGTGGAGCGTGCGGCGTCGCTTGAGGACGATCTGGCGCGTCGTGACTTTACCGTTAACGCTATGGCCTGGCATCCCGAGCGTGGTCTTGTCGACCGCTACGATGGTCAGGGCGACCTAGACCGCAAGCTCATCCGCGCCGTTGGAGATCCCAAGCGTCGTTTTAACGAGGACGCGCTTCGCATGCTGCGCGCGGTGCGTTTTGCCTGCCGTCTGGATTTTATGATCGAGCCTAAGACTAAACAGGCGCTTGCCGAGTGCGCGCCGCTGCTCGATGCTGTGGCGCGCGAGCGCGTGGGCATTGAGCTCGAGGGTATCCTTTCGACCGGCCATGGGGGAGACGCGATGCTGCGCTACCCCGAGCTTGTTTGCGCCGCCGTGCCCGAGCTCGCGTCCGCTCGCGGGTTTGATCAACGCAGCGTCTATCATGCGTTTAACGTCTACGAGCATATCGCCCGCGTGCTGACGGTGGCAGGGGAGCTGGCGCTGTGCGACGGCGTCGCGCCCTCGTCGAGCCTTATGTGGGCTGCGTTTTTGCACGACGTTTCCAAACCCGAGTGCTTTACGGTCGATCACGACGGCAGCGGCCACTTCTACGGTCATCCCGAGCTCGGCGCCAAGAAGGCGCGTGTCATCATGGATCGCCTGGCGCTCTCGCACGATTTGGTGCGCGATGTGTGCCTGCTGATCAAATACCATGACAAGCCGCTGCGCCCCGAGCGCTCCTGCCTGCTCAATATGATGCGCGCGCTTTCGGGCGAGGGTGTCGATACGCCGCGTCTGATGGACGAGCTCATGGACCTTAAGCGTGCCGACACGCTCGGCAAGGCGCCCTCGTGCTTCTATTACGTCGAGACGATCGAGGAGATGCGTACGCTCGCCCACGATCTGCTGCAGGCGGGGGAGCCCTATACACTCAAGATGCTTGCCATCAATGGTGGCGATCTGATCCGCGCCGGCGTCAAGCCGGGGCCGGAGCTGGGGCAGCTTCTCAACGCTGCCCTCGACGCCGTGATCGAGGACAACATCCCCAACAACCGCGAAGCCCTCCTGGCTCATCTCAACTTGAACTAGCTAACCAGTTGACCTGCGCGTTCCATAACCTGCCGACAATTTTTTCGGCAATTTGGAATTTCTTCTTGCGCTGATGTTTTTTGTCCCGTAATATATTTCCTCGCAGCACGGCAGTGCAGATGTCATGTGGCCCGTTCGTCTAGCGGTTTAGGACGCCGCCCTCTCAAGGCGGAGATCACCAGTTCGAATCTGGTACGGGCTACCACTTCTTTTCTGCTGAGGCTTATGGCCCGTTCGTCTAGCGGTTTAGGACGCCGCCCTCTCAAGGCGGAGATCACCAGTTCGAATCTGGTACGGGCTACCATGAATTTGAGACCCGGACTTCCCACGGAAGCCCGGGTTTTTTATTTCCGAGCAAACCATCTGCAATTCCCATTTGGCCCATAGCTTTACGTTCTGCTTGTGGCCCTTGCGGGTACAATATGCAAGATATTTGGACGGTCAGAAGGAGCCTCATGACGGAGTCCTCTCAGCATACATCTAAGCCCCAGGTCGAGGTTGAGGCCTCGGGCGGCGATGACAACAAGGGTGCACGCCGCGGTGCCATTTTTATCGGCGTCGTGCTGGTTGGCTATATCGTTTATCTGATTGTGACCGGTCAGATGGGACAGTTCTGGGCTGCCATGTCGAGCGTTCAGGCGCCGTGGCTCGTTGCTGCATGCTTTTGCATGTTCCTGTACCTGTTCTTTGGCATCGTCGCCTATGCGATCGCCGTCTGGCTCGATCCCAATTCGCCCGTCGGCATTCGCGACCTGATCTCGGTCGAGGCGAGCGGTATCTTCTTTGGCAACCTGACGCCCATGATGATGGGCTCTACGCCCGCCCAGATCTACCGCCTGACCAAGGCAGGCCAAAATGTCGGCGAGGCCGGTGCCACGCAGTTCACGCGCTTTATCGTGTATCAGTTTGGCCTCGTTGCCTGGGGCGCCATTCTGCTGCTTGCCCGAATGCCGTTTTTCGCCGAGCGCTATGGCGACATGACGCTGCTGTGCGTCTTTAGCTTTGGCGGTCACTGTTGCATTCTGCTTGGCATCTTTGCCGTCGCGCTCATGCCCAAGACCGTCACGCGCGTCGCGCACTGCATCATCAATTGGCTCGAGCGAATGGGCGTCTCGGCCACCAAGATTGAGGGCTGGCGTACGTTTGTCGACGGCGAAATCTACTCTTTCTCCGAGAAGTTCAAGCTTTCAGCCGGCCACTTTTCGTCCATGCTGCTCACGGTGGTCATCACCATGTTGCAGCTCGCGTTTTTCTACCTCGTGCCGTATTTCCTGATGCTTGCCTTTGGCCACCACGAAGTCGACTTTTTCTCGGTCATGGCCGCGAGCGCCTTTGTTCAGCTCCTGAGCTCTGCTGTTCCCCTGCCCGGTGGCACCGGCGGTGCCGAGGGTGGCTTCGCACTGTTCCTGGGTCATTTCTTTGGGTCGGCGTCGACCGCCGGTTATCTGCTGTGGCGCCTCATTACGTTTATCGCGCCGACGATTTTGGCCGCGCCCCTGCTGGGTCTTAAGAGCGCTCACAACGAGAGTATCCACGCACGCTGGGATCGCGCGATGCGCAAGCTCGGACGATCGCCTCAGACGTCCTCTAAGCCTGCAAAGCCCCATCCTGTGAATGCGGTTACCGTGGATCCCAATCAGCATGCTCAGAAGGCTTCTGGGGCCGCCAAACCCTCGCATAAGGCCTATGTGCGCCAGACAGGTGACGGCATTCGTGTGTCCCCGGCTGCTTTGAACAAAAAGAAGCTCCCTAAGGCGTAACAGTTGGTCGTGCGTTCTTCATGTTGCCGGGCTTTTTTGTGCCGGATGGGGGATAATCCTCTTACGTAGATTAACTCTCATCTGTTGATGAATGCTCACATTCCGAAGGGACACGTCCATGGACACCAGCAAACCGCGCCTCGACCGCCGCATCGTTCGCAGCCGCAATGCCATCCTTTCTGCGTTTGAGCGCCTGCTGATGGATAAACCGCTTGCCGATATTACCGTGAGTGCCATCGCGCGTGAGGCAAATGTCGATCGCAAGACCTTCTACGTGCACTTTGGCACGGTCGACGGCCTGCTCGATGCCATCGCCGTCGATGTGGTCGAGATGATCGTCGACTCGGTCGAAAAGACGCTTTCCACTATGGGCAGTGACCCCAACGAGCGCGCCCTTGGAGCGGCGGCTACCTTCTTTAAGACCATCAACGAGGCACTTTGCAATAACCTCGTGCTCAATCGCCAGCTGATTGAAAACATCCCGCTCGACGATTTTATGACGCGTTTGCGCGTGCCGCTCGAGCATGAGATTGCCGAGCGCGATCTGCTGCCCCAAGGTCTCAAGGACGAGATGTTCGACTACTATCTGGCGTTTTTGCTGTCGGGTATTATCGGAATCTATCGCACATGGGCGCTGTCTGACGGCTCGGTTCCTATCGAGCGCGTCTCGGAGGTCGCCAACGACCTGACTCTCAATGGCCTGTCGAGTCTGGAATCTCGCTTGGATTAGGCGCAGGCTCGAGTTCGTGAGGCGCTTGTCGGGGTGCAGCCCGATCGATCAGGCGACGAGCATCCCGCCGAAGCAGTCGATGACCGGGCTCAGGTAGACCTTCTCGCCGCCCGGGAGCCTGAACTCGGTGATGTCGGTGAGCCACAGCAGGTTGGGCTCGTCGGCGTGGAAATTCCTGTTTACGAGGTTCTCCGGCGCCTTGTAGACCTCGCCGGCGTAGGAGCTGTAGCCTGAGGATCCTTAAAAGAAAGTCCAGTTTATCCTTTCCACCCCAATTGGGAATCCTCCGATGCGCCTTCGCACGCTCGCATGACCTCGATACCGTGCGAGCGTGCGAACTCGACGAGCTCTGCGTTGCGGGCGTTTATGGTGCCGAAGGCGGCGGGACACACGATAAGGCGCGCGCAGTGGACGAGGAGCTCTTTGGCGCGGGCTATGGTTCTATCCCCGATCGGCTCGAAGGCGCGCTCGGCCACGCATTCCGCCGCCAGGTCGCGCGCGAGCTCGCAGTCGATGTCCCCTTCGTGCAGAACGCCCGTGTAGAACGCCTTGCCCTGCCGGATGAGCTGGCGAAACACAGCCGACCCCGTACCTGCGCCGGCGATGACGAACGTGTGCGCATCGCCGTGCGGGCGTCCAATTTCCACGCTGCCGAAGCGCTCGTTGAAGGTGCCATGTTGAAGGCCGTAGAGCTCGCCAATCGTCTCGCGCGTGAATATGTCCTCGGGTGCGCCGGCGCGGAAGACCCGGCCGTCCTTCACGCAAATCACCTTGTCGGCGCTTTTCTGCGCGAGCTCGAGTTCGTGGATGGACATGATGACAGCCACATTCCGCGATTTCGCAAGGTGGCGAAGTATTCGCAGCAGGTCGATCTGGTAGCGGATATCGAGATATGACGTGGGCTCGTCGAGCACGAGCACACGCGGATCCTGCGCGATGGCGCGTGCGAGCATGACGCGCTGGCGTTGCCCGTCGCTTATCTGCATGAAGTCGCGCTCGGCGAGCTCTTCCACATGTGCGGTTTTCATGGCCTCGTCGACCCGACTATGGTCGTCGGGCGAGAGTGTGCCCATTCGCCCGGTGTAGGGGTGCCTTCCCGCCTCTACGACATCGCGGCAGGTGAGGAGCTCGGTCCGGGGGCGATCTGTCAGCATAACGGCAAGGTTCCTTGCAAACTCCGCCGTCTTCCATCGGGAAATCTCCCGCCCGTCGAGCTCGACCGCGCCGGCAAGCGGTGCCAGATGGCGTGTGATGGTTTTCAAGATGGTCGACTTGCCCGAGCCGTTCGGCCCGATGAGCGCCACGACGTCGCCCGCGCGAACCTCCAGATCGACGCCTTCGACTACGACCTTCTTGTCGTAGCCCGCCGACAGGTCGCTTATGTGGAAAAGCGGCGCTCCGTCAGCCTGCGTTTCGACCGTAGTTTCGAGGTTCGGCTCCGCTCGGAGGAGGCGTTCCGCGCGCAGTTCCGCACGAGCCGAAAGTGCCTTCTGGCGCTTTCGTGCGAGCTCAGGACTGTCTAAGCATGGAATGTCCCCTCCGAGCGTTTTGGGCCGCGGCGCGAATTCTCCCATCTACCTCACCCGCTTCTTCAACATGAGCGCGATAACCACCGGCGCGCCGAAGATGGCGGTGACAGCGCTGATGGAAAGTTCGACGGGAGAGAACAGCGTGCGCGCGATCAAATCGCAGCCCGCGCAGAAGATGGCGCCTCCCAAGAAGCACGCAGGAATCACGCGGATGGGCTTCGACGACTTTAGCGCCGACTTCACGAGATGCGGAACCGCAATGCCTACGAACGACACCGGACCAGCGAACGCGGTCACGCAGGCGGAGAGCATGCTCGCTAGAAGGACGAGCGCCACGCGGAAGCGTGCGACGTTCACGCCGACGCTTTTCGCGTAGGCTTCTCCCAGCTGGAAGGCGGAAAGGGGCTTCGATATCGCGAATACGCATGCGCTTACGGTGATCACCACGACCGTGATGACCGCGACGTCGTCCCAGCTCGAACCCGAGAAGCTACCCAAAGACCAGTTGTGCAGGTTCACGATGGACTGGTCGTCGGCGAAGGCGATGAGGAAGTTCGTCGCCGCCGAGCAGATGTATCCCACCATGACGCCCGCCACGATGAGCATGGCCATGGAACTTATGCGCCGTGCAATGAGGAGCACGAAACCGATGGTGATAAGCGAGCCCAGAAACGCTGCGGCCACCATGGCCGGCGAGGACATGGCCTGGTTTGCGCCCAGAAGTACGATCATCGTAAGCGCGACGACGAACTTTGCGCCCGAGGAGACGCCCAAGATGAACGGGTCGGCGATGGGGTTGTTGAAAAACGTCTGCAGCAGGAACCCGGAGAGCGAAAGTGCCCCGCCGAGAAGCACGGCTGAAAGTACGCGCGGCAGTCGAATCTCCCAGATGACCTGGCTTTCCATGGAATTGGCCGCGCCGCCCGAAAGGATGCCGGGGATGTGGTCTGCGGGCACGAGCACGCTCCCGATGCACAGGTTGGTCCCGACGAGCACGATGAGGGCAACAGCGAGCAGCGCCGTCACGACGCGACACCGCGCGGCGCGCCCCGATTCGTCGTATGCCATGGAAAGTCGGCTTCTCATGGTGCTAGCCGAGCTTCCTCAGATAATGGAAGTCGCTCGTGTCATCGCCGGTGAACGCCCCGTGCAGCTCGTCGATAATGTCGGCGGTAGAAGTCATCTGCTGGTACATGTCGGCGCTTGTGACCCAGACGTTGCCGTTCTTCACGGCTTTGAACTGCGTCAATAGCGCGTTTTTGCCTACGAAGTCGTTCAAGGTGGCAACCGATTCGTCGATGGTGCCGTTGTAGACGATGATGTCGGCATCCTTCGCTGTCGCGTAGAAGCGCTCCATTTCGAGCGTTACTGACGAACCTGACGTCGACGCCGTCTGCGCGTCATCGAGCGCGTAGCTGCCGCCTGCAAGCTCGATCATCTGCGCCACGTAGTCGCCCGCCCGCCGCGTGACGGCGGCCCCGTTCGAGTTAATGTAGAAATACGCCACGGTTTTACCTGACGACGCGAGCCCCGACGTTTGCTCGACGCGGGCCTTCTGCTCGTTGAACAGGTGCGTGGCCTCGTCTTCCTTGTCGAACAGGACGCCGAAAAGCTTAATCCACTCGACGCGCCCGAGTGCTTTGGGCTCGCTCGACGACTGTTCGGTGAGCACGACGAGCCCGAGCTTCTGCAGCTTTTCCTTCACATCGGGCGTGTGGTTGATCATGGTGTTCTCGATGGCGAGCGTGCAGCCCGAGGCCGATATTCGCTCGTAGTCGGGCGCGCTGTACTTGCCGCCGTAGGCGATCGCCCCACTTCCGAGCGCGCTTTTGAAGCCCGCGACCGAGCAATCGTCGGCTTTCGTGCCCGACATTAAGATATTGTCGTTCGCGTCGAGCGCGTCGACCAGGCACATCGTCGCCGACGACACGAGGTACACCTTGTCGGCGGGGCGCCTTATGACCGCGATGTCGGAGCTTATCCCATCAGGTACCTTCGCATCTTGCGGCACCACGAGGAAGCGCTCCCCGTTCGAAACGCAGATAAGCCGCAGGCCGCCTTCGAACTCGTCGACAGTGAAGTGCTCGGCGTATTCAAGCTGAAGCGCTCCCGTCGGCTCCCAGCCGCAGCCCAAATCGGCGTTGTGGAAGTCGACCGCGGCGCTTGAAGCCGTTCCCGCAGGGGAGCCGCCGCTTGCATCGTCGCCCGATTTCTCCTTCATGGTGGATGAGTCGAAGTGGAGCGTGTAGTCGATGGTGTGCGGCGTCGACATGGCGACGGTCTCGGCCGACACGGCGATGTCCTCGTCGAGCGTGACGGGTATCTCGAACGTGGAGTTGCCGCCGTCGTTTACGGGCGCGTAGTCCACGCCGTCGACGGTCATCTTGTCGTAGTTCGAACTCGACCAGGTGATGGTCGCGGTGTAGGTGTCGCCATCCTTCACAATTGTGGTGGGTGAGGCGATGCTTGCGCGCCCTGACCCGCCGGAAAGCGAGACGCTCACCGTGTATTCCTGAGAGCCCGCCGTGCCACCGGTCGCGTTCGGGCTCGCACTGCACCCCGCGAAGGGAAGCGCGAGCAGGGCGACGAGAACGCAGGCGATCGCGCGCGCCGCGATGCTGTGGAGCTTCCTGTTTTCCCCCTTGGGAAGAATCGACCGCATGGCGTTACTTCAGTGCGTCGGCGCGCAGATCGACGCCGGCGGATTCGAACACAAGTGTGCGGTCGTACCACTGCTCTTTTCTAATACTCCACGCGGCACAGGCGGTGTCCTCGTCGAGCGCATCAACGGGCACGTCGTAGGTGTACTTGCCTTCCGCGTTTTCCACATAGGGGATGAAGTCGGCCTCGCTCGCGGCGGCAGCCTCGTCGCCCGTGCCCATGAAGAGCTTGCCGTAGCCCGTGCCGGAAAGCGTCATCACGCAGTGCATGGAGCCGTTTTCCACGATGAGCTGGGCGTCCACAATCCTGAACATGTTCGAGCTGGAATCTACGGTGATCGGATAGGTGCCGTCGGCCACCTTGTCGGCGGTGATGGGGGCAGCGCTTGCGCCCTCGGTCGCATCGGCCGCCTGCTCGGTCTTTTCCTGGGAATCGGTATTGCTTGCCTTTGCGCTGTCGCTTGAATTTCCGGCGCAGCCGGCGAGCGAGAACGCGAAAAGCGCCGCCGACAGGGCGAAGACGAGGGTTTTCTTCAACATGGAGGGGTTCCTTTCAATCGCTTCGACCGCCCGCGCCGTGCGGTGGTCGGGCGGGATGCGAATGCAACGGGCATGCGTCGTCAGTCGGGGAAAGGCGCATGCCCGTTGCACGGGGACGCGACCGGCGCTCCCGTGCGCGGCGAGTTTACAGCTTGGCGATGGCGTCGTCCACGTGCGAGACGTAGATGTCGTCGACCGCGACGTTCTGT
>ERZ791868.1327-NODE-1327-length-13555-cov-5.152593_pt1 | contig 13555 bp, 9 predicted proteins | sample MGYA00510281_ERZ791868 | MGnify/ENA primary metagenome ERZ791868 (study PRJEB30046, sample SAMN00792046) | human gut metagenome | study: EMG produced TPA metagenomics assembly of the A metagenome-wide association study of gut microbiota in type 2... | reverse complement strand
CGTGTCATCCGCGTCTAAAAGATTATTTATCATTTAGTTCATAAAACTACAGATATGAATCAATTCAACTCCTGATTCGCATTAATTATCAATTTGAAAATAGACAAGAAATAAAACAAGCAATGTTCCGGCGATAAAGAAGCAATCTTATGATAGACAGCATTGCTTCTTGTCCTCCGGAACATTGCTTCTGATCAGGGCGCTTCGAGAAAATCTATCAATAATTGCACTTGGCGCTTGCTGAAGGTCTGGTCATTTTTTCCTTCACGGCCGCCGTAGAGCTGGCGGTGCAGTTCGGGATTGACGGCGATCCACTTCCGCAGTTTTTTCAGTGCGGCTTCGGCCGAGAGGCAGGGGAAATAGAGCTGTGCGAACTCAGTCTTCAGGTATGCCTTGATTTCAAATTTATCTTCGGGAGTCTCTTTTTTATCTTCGGGAATCCTTTTCGTTTTTTCTGTTGTTTCCATGTTCTATGAATTTTAAGAATTTGTTGTTTTGAAGTTTTTAGTCTGAATTATTCGTGGAGGTTTATCGGGAAGTCCGGAACAATTGCAGACTAAGGTAGAATATTTACATAATGCAGCCATTTCCGGCCGCTTTTTTTGCCTGTGTCAGTGACAAAATGGTGACAGTGACACCTATACACCTATTTTGTGCTCTTTGTGTTGCACTTCTTATAGTTATCTCCTTCTTTTATAATAAGTTGGGCTTTGACGGCTTTTTGTATCCAGCGTTTTCCGGTTCGTGCGCAGGCTCCATTTTCCTGTACGGCCCGGACGAAATCCATGTAGGTAAAAACTCTTGGCATGGATGCAAGGGTGTCCTCAAGCTGGTGGAACTTGTGCATGCTCACGGGCGGCAGACTGGTGTCGGGCAGCGAGGTGCTGAGCAGAAGACTGTGTTCGAGCAGCGTGTGGGCGATGTCCATGGCTGTCCGGAAATCATCGTCCGTGCAGCAGTATTCCTTCGCGTAAGCGTAGTCGGTGTATTTCCGGAAAATGGTGAGAATGGCTGCCAGGCGCATGGCAAGCAGTCCGTTGCGGTAAACGATGCCGCTTGAAGATTCGCGTCCTTCTAGCAGGGTGCGTTTCAGCAGGAGGCTGAAGTGGGCGGTATGTTGTTGCCACTGTTGGGGACTGAAGGTGACGAGGGTGGGCGACTGGAGCAGCAGCTTGTGCATTTCAAACAGTTCGCTTCCCAACCCGTAGAAGTAGCTGTGCAGGTCCACTTCCCCTTCCTGGGGTGCGCACGATTCCCACAACTGGCTTTGCTGGCGGGTGTAGATGCCGAAGCGGCTGTAGAGTCCCACTTCGAGCGAACGGAAGAAGTTGCGGAACTGTTCCTGCGTACCGGCGATGCTCAGTGCCAGGTGGGGGTGGCGAACAACGATGGGGTCGCCGTCTATCTTGTAAGAAGAGGAGACTTCTTCGTGATGGGCCGCCTTACAGAGGATGTCTTCGTATTTGCCGCAATCTTGTCCCAGCGAGGAGACCAGGGTGTTGATTTCGGTAGTAGTCATGCAGCAACCTATTTCGCCGGCAGCGGCAAGGCTCTGTATGAGCCGGCTCTTACTGGTGGTGGCTGAGATTTTGAGGTATTGCGCCTGGGGCTCTTCCGGTTTCAGGTCGAGGTTGGGCAGGCGTTTGGCGTGCCGGGCCTGCTGCTGTTCCTGCTCCCAGGCCAGTAGTTTCTGATCGTATTCCTTTTTCTGTTCGCGGCGCAGCCGGTCGTAGAACTCCTGCGTGGCGTCCAGCAGTATGGATGTGAACCCCAGCGCACCTTTTCCGGCTCCTGCGGGTGCTACGACGGCAAGATAGAAATGGGGCGAAAGCAGTGACTTCTTATAGAAGAAACTGACGTGGGGAAAGAGGGCGCTACAACTGTTCATGCTGCCCAGCAGCATGAGGTCGCGTTCGCGCTTGTCGGTGGCATGTGTGCAGCAACGTTTCAGAAATTCGGGCAGGCGGGTATAAACTTCCTCGGGGATGTATGGGGAAGCGGCCCGTAATTCGTTGTTTTTTTCTAACACTTCTTCGGGTGATTCCTCCTCGTTTGCAACCGAAAAAGGTGCATAGGTGTCACTGTCACCGAAATGGCACCGATTCGTCTCTTTTTCTTCCTTTTTCTTCTGAATAATGAACTGATAACCAGATACTACACGTTTTTGTATATCTTGCATCGTAAAATCGGTAGCGGCGTAATGCTGCGCGAAAAGTTCGGTGAGCTTTTTTGTTTCCTCCTGCGAAAATCCTTTACTTGCTGCCGCACGTCCCAACTTCAGGGCAAGGTCGTTCCGACTACCGCGGATGAAGGGGTTGCGGTGTTCGAATTCATCGAGGAAGTTGGCTATGAAGCCATTTTCCGATGGGGCGTTACCCGGGGCGATTGTTTCTTTCGTTCCTACCTCTGTTACTTTCGTTACGCTTTCCGCAGGCATTTCGAAGGCGATTGCACCGGGATTGTAGTAGGCTTCGGGATGCCAGGAGTAGAAACAGGGCTGCGTCAGTATCTTGCATTTATCATCGTACGGGTGACCTACGTGTGCGCTGACCGCTCTGCCTACGGCTGCATAAAGCTGCTCGTAATTTTTCTGCACGTCTTCGGGACGGACGTGTATCAGCATTTTGTTTCCTTCTTCGGAGATGCTGATAAAGGAGGCGGCAACAAAGGGGAGCGATTGGGAGAGGAGGAAGATTTCCCGGGTGCGTCCGTTGCTGTGGTCGAGGTCGATGCAGAGCAGTTCGCTGTGTTGTTGCAGGTCTTTTACGGCGTGTCCGTTGCTGCATACGCCTGCGGGGATGATGCACGGCATACCGTCTTTCAGTTTTTGTGCTTCGGCTTCATGTCCGGGCAGGGCTTTCAGGCGACGGTAGTCCTGCACTACTTGCCTGAAGCGGTCGCTGCGTACCGTGTCAATAAAATCGTGGATGCTGATGGTGTGTGGTGCTTTGCTCCGCACGCTTGGGAATTCGGAAACCAGGGGTTCCCGATTTACTGTATTTTCCATATCTGTTTATGTTTTACAGTCGTGCATTGGCACTATTGCCTTTACACGCCTCGAAGGTATGGAAAACATTTTTTTAGAGACTTTGCGCTTTTGTACACTTGCCTTTTTTAATGTTTTGATTATCAGTACGGAGGAACGGTTGAAGTGTACAAAATGCTTTTTTGGATAAATTTAACAGCTACAAGATACAACAGCTTTTAAGTAACGCTTAAAAAATAGGTTGGTACATAAGAAAGTGAGGCGAGTAAGTTTATAAATGATAATTTATCGGCGAGGGAATGGGTACGCGGACTACGCGGATAAGGCGGACGAACGCGGACTTTAATCTTTTAGACGCGGATGACACGGATGACGCGGATTTTTAAAGCTGCGCTATACATACCGGCATATCACACCGAAGGAAAAAAGAATCCGCGTCATCCGTGTCATCCGTGTCTGAAAGATTACTTGCACGCCGAAGGAGAACCTTGCTCCAGCGTTACGCTGCTAAATTATCATTTATGTACCAACTTGTTTTTAAGCGTTACCCAATTCTTTTCCTGCTTTTTCCTTTTTTGCAATCAGCGACGAACTTGTCTATTTCTTTGCTGAGTTGCTTCAGTTCCCTGCATGCCTGGTCGCTTAGTTCGTGTTCCCTGTTCAATTTTTCCAGGTATTTTTTTATTTGTCTGATGGCTTGCAGTTCGGCTTTACCGGTTGTCTCGCAGTGTTTGTAAAGGATGTCTTCCTGTGTGTCAGTAGTTAGCTGGCTGTTCTTTTTAAACTCATGGTTATGTGTATTTAAAATATTTGATTCTGCAAAGGTAAATAGATTTATGCAGGTTGGGGAATAATCCGGGGTAAAAGTAAAGATAAATAAGGTAAAGTACGGATAAGTTCGCCCCGGTACGTCCCGGTACATCCCGTTTCGTCCTTTCGTTTTTGGTCTCTGAAGTACCTTTGTTGTGTCCTCAAAGTGGGGATCCTACGGAAGGTTTCGGGTAAGACGTCGCCTTGTATCAGTTTCCGTTCGAAACTATTTTCTTCTTTTTTAAACTCAAAAAAATTATGTCAGTAACATTTAAGAAAGTATTACGTAAAGACCCTTTCCATAAAGATGGTACGGGTAAATACTACCCTCAATTAATCGTTTGGGGAAAATCGGCGACACTGGAAAGTATTGCCGTTCAGATGAAAGAATCCAGTTCGCTCACTCTGGGTGATATACAGAGTGTGATAACCAACTTCGTTGGTGCTATGCGTCGTGAGCTTTTCAATGGCCGTTCGGTAAACATCGACAACTTCGGTGTATTCAGCCTTTCGGCTACTACCGAAGGTTCGGAGAAGAAGGACGACTGTCAATCTACCAAGATCAGATCCGTCCGTATCAACTTCCGTGCTTCCAGCAGTATTCGTCCGCAGGTGGCTGCCACACGTGCCGAAGACCGTATGGACTTCGTGGATCTGGAGTCGCAGTTGAAGGCTGCCGGCAGTGGTTCGGGCGGTGGCGAAGGTGGCGGCAACGAAGGCGGTGACGGAGGATTGGACGAGAATCCGCTGGGATAGAATCTGAAACTGTAGTCTTCGGAAATTAAAAATTAAACACTTATCATTAAGTTACATGAGAACAATTGATCACATCGTTATTCACTGTTCCGCTACACGCGAAGACCGTTCGCTGACTGTGGCCGAACTGGAGGAAAATCACCGTTGCCGTGGCTTCCGCGGTATCGGCTATCACTACTACATCCGTAAGGATGGCACGGTAATCAATACCCGTGCTTTGGAACTTGTCGGGGCGCATGCCAAGGGCCATAATTCTCACTCGATAGGCATCTGCTATGAGGGCGGTCTGGATGTCCGGGGGCGTGCCAAAGATACTCGTACGCCTGAACAACGCTCTGCGCTCCGGCTGCTTGTGCATCAACTCCTGAAACGCTTTCGGAACAATGTCCGTATCTGCGGGCATCGTGACCTCAGTCCGGACCTGAACGGTGACGGAGTGATAGAACCGGAAGAATGGATTAAGGAGTGTCCGTGCTTCGAAGTGAGCAGGGAACTGTGATTTCCACTCTGTGACAATCATTTTTTTTAATTGCGTGGAAAGGAGGTGTGGAATTATGGCAATCAAGAAATCCGTATGGAGTATGATCTTGAAAGTAGCTGTCGCGGTGGTAACGGCGATAGCGGGTGTGCTGGGCGTAAATGCGATGACCTTGTAATGCGCTCTGATAATGACTTCTAATTTTCTGTAAACCGGCAATCCGGATGCTGGTTTGCAGAAAACGATATTAAACTACAAACAATAATGGATATGAAAAATATATGTCGAATTATACTTATTATTATACTATGCACCGGTGTATTGCCGGTATGTGCACAAAGCAATTATTATGCTGCGATGCCTGATGTGACACCGCCTTCACCTACTTCCCGAGTATTTCAGAAGTTTCTGGGTTATCCCATTTCTCATGCGACGGGAACCATTGACATTAGTATCCCCCTATATACTGTGGAAGCTTACGGCCTGTCTCTCCCCTTGACTTTGAAGTATCATTCTTCGGGAGTAAGAGTACAGGATCCTGTCGGTGTGGTGGGACGTAACTGGGCTTTGTTTCCGGGATTTAAGATATCACGGACGATTATGGGTAAACCGGATGAGGTGTATCCGGTGGCAGATGTCAGCGGAAATCTGACACGCGATGACTATATCTATATGTCTTCTCCTTATTCAAATGATTGTGATTGTTGGAATGAGCGCGGACATATTTATCCGTGTATGGACGGCCAGTATGATGTCTTTCAAATAAATATGCCTGGTATGGACGCTTCGTTCATATTACAACGTGTAAACGGGGTGGATGTAGTGAAACAGATATCGGATACTCCTTTAAAGATAACTCCTAAGTTGGATAATTCTACCAACTTTGTCAGTACACGACTCTATGGTTTTGAAATTCTGGATGACAAAGGTATACGGTATGCCTTCGGGGAGAAGAATCCTGTACATGGTTTATCTAGTCCACAAAAATATGTTGAATATCAGCCTTATGGTTCTTGCTTTTGCGGTTGGATGCTTCGTGAAATCATTTTCCCCGGTAATGAAAAAATCTCGTTCACGTACCAATCGGTAAGAGAAGATGTCCCAACTTTCAATCATACCTTATCGGTATTAGACAATGGGAAATCGATGTGGCTGGCTGGCTGTTTTCATAACGATATGATAGATAGCTCCACTGGATCTGACAGTTCTTTTTGGCGTATACTTGGAGGTGATGGATACCAGATAAATGAAGGAAGAGACTCCCCTTATTCTTATATAAACAGGTCGTTGGTTCCTGATAGTATTACTATTCCAAACGGTTTGATTGGTTTAAACTATTCAGAAGGTAAGTTGGCTTCTTTGAATGTGAAACAATCGTCAGGTATACAAGTGAGAAATGTACAGTTTACTTATGATACAACAACGGGTAACCTGCTGAAGAAAGTGAATATCAACGGTGAGGGCAATTATCTGTTTACCTACAAAAATGAAAGTTCTTTTAGTTATTTGCGTTCCGGTTTCGATTGGTGGGGTTTTTATAATGAAGCGGATTTCGGGGATGCTGACCTTCCCAATATAAATCTTGAAATACGGAAGACCACGGGTTCGTTGAATGTTCCTGTCAACCGAACTATCGGTAATCGTGCCAACAGGAAGCCTAATGCTGCGTATATGGACACATATTCATTGACAGAGATGCTTAGTCCGACAAAGGGAAAATTGAAAATTAGTTATGAACCACACCGCTTTACGGTAAAAAGAAAAGAGGAAATAGGTGGAGGGTTACGTGTGAAATCTACTGAGTTGTATGATCCGGTGTCAGGTAAGACAATCGTAAAAAACTATACTTATGAAGATGCGCATTTTATTGGTACAGATTATCCTGATGAGAAAAGTCTGATAACTACCAGATATATATGTCCTCTTGATGATGGTGGTTGCAGAGTACGCCAACGTACGCTTTCTGTATTTTCCGGTTTTCCAAATGTTCGGGGAAATACAAATCCTGTATGGTATGGCAAGATTACTGAAGTTGCCTCCGATTGGAAAAAAGTCTATCAATATGATTTTCGACCGGATGAATATGATAATGTCATTTTTGATGATTTATCCCCTGATTATTCATTGAATAATGAGTGTTTGCTTTCTGCAATGAATAGAATGTTATATCCGATTCCTTGGTTATTATCAGAAAACTTCTATAGGAAATCGGGAAATATTTATGAGAAAGTGCAATCGTTGACCAATATGTATGAGAAGTCTGAGATGAAAATGCCGGCAGCTATAGTAACCCCTTATCAATTCGGACTGAATGGCTACTCGAGCTGTCAGTTTATGGAAAAGTTGATAGCTTGCCCTAGTTATAATTATTGTGATGTATATGGATCTCCGGTAAAGTCTTTTCCGTATTATATAGCTACAGGCTATCATCGCTTGAAGTCCACTTGTAAAACCACTTATCAATCGAGTGACAGTATTGTTGAGAAGTCTGTTTTTGCCTATGATACGGAGCGTCCGTACAATATAATAAGTAAATCATCTTTGTGTAGCGGAGGTGCAGAGCAGGTGGAGAGAACCTATTACAGTAATAACACTATACCGGATAAAGAATCTCTGACAACATCCCAGCGAAGTGCCATTCAGCTATTGACTTCGCGAAATTATCTGACCACGCCCGTACAGCAGACTATGGAGAAAAAGGATAAACGGCTATACAGTGTATTGAGAGGATATAGCAGTAGCTTGTCTTCCGAGATGGTGGTGGAAGATCAGTATTACTGTAAAGGTGCGGATAAGTACGAAAAACGAATCAGTTATAATAAATATGATATTTATGGTAACTCTGTATATATCAATAAGGATGGTGCTGAGAAGGTTGTATATTTGTGGGGATACAAGGGGCAATACCTGCTGGCTGAAATCAAGGGGGCAACTTACGAAGAAGTTAAAAAAGCGCTAACGATGGATCCAGCTTCCATGTCGTCGTGCATACTTCCTTCTATACCTCTGTATCTGGATATGATAGATAATTTGTATAAAGCTTTGCCTTCTGCCCTGATTACCTCCTATACTTACCATCCCTTGATTGGGGTAAGTGGCATAATTTCTCCCAATAAAGCCAAAACGACTTTCGAATATAACAGCGATAGTCAGTTGATTCGCATAAAGGATACGGAAGGAAAGACAATGGAGGAATATCAATATCATTTCCGGCCATAAATGCAGTATGATCATATAAAAATAGTATTATGAAACGATTATATATTTTGATTTCATTTCTTTGCCTGATAGGTGCAGCTACAGCGCAAAATAGTAACCAGAATTATGTGGTTACGCGTACTATGCTGAATGAAAGCAGTAGTTCTTACTTAGATGTAGTGAAATATTATGATGGTTTGGGACGTTTGTGCCAAACCGTGCATAATCAGGTGACTCCACAGAAAAATAATCTGCTGGATCTTTCGGAGTATGATGAATCGGGGCGGGACGTTAAAGACTGGCTGCCCGTATATTCATCCTCTGCTTATTTGTCTGCGTCTGCTTTTTCCTCGACTGCTTCTGGTAATTATGGCTCAACGGCCCGTCCTTTCAATCAGTCGGTGTACGAGGCTTCTCCGTCCGATCGGCTTGTGGCGCAATATGGCCCGGGAGCGAAGTGGAGTGACAAACCGATGACCACTGATTATATGCTGAATGGCTCCTCTGAGGCATTAAGCTGTGTGCACTATTCGGTAAATGGTAGCACTTTAGTGAATGGGGGAAGTTATGCCACCGGTGAATTGTATGTTGTCCGTACACAGGATGAAGACGGCAACACGGCCTCTCAATTTACGGATAAGCAAGGACATACCGTATTGGTTAGTCAGTTGAATGGAACTGTACGTCATGATACCTATTATGTGTACGATGACTATGACAATCTTTGCTATGTGCTGCCACCTGCAATGGATGGTAATATTTCTACGGTCAGTCTAAATCTTTATGCCTACCAGTATAAATATGACAGGCGCAATCGTTGTGTTTGGAAGAAGTTGCCCGGTGCAGATGCTGTGTCATACGTTTATGATTTGAATGATCGTCTTGTCTTTTCTCAGGACGGAAATCAGAAAAGTCGGGGAAAATGGATGTTCTATTTGTATGATGACTTAAGCCGCCTGGTTGTGCAAGGTGAATGTGCTAATACGAATACTTCTACAGCGTCCGCTCGTTCTGTTGCCTGTACTCGCGTCAATACGGCTACGGGTTTAGGAAACAGCGGATATTCATCCGATTTTGCTTTAACTGCTCCGGTTGTGTATTTGGTGAACTATTATGATAATTATGATTTCCGTACATTGCCGGGTTTTAATAACAGCTTTTTTTCTGCTGAAACAGTGAGTGCTAAAGGTTATTTGTCGGGGAGTGTCATTACTGTTTTAGGAAGTGATACGAAGTTATATTCAGCCAACTATTATGATAAGAAAGGGCGGGTAACAAAGACTGTTTCAAGCAATCTGTTGAGTGGCTATGAAACAACAACTACGATATATACTTTTACCGGTAAACCTGCAAGCGTGAAGCATGTACACATGGCGGCCGGAAAGACTACGCAGATGGAGATATATACCTATACTTATGACCATGCGGAACGACTGACGAAGGTTGAGCATTCGTTGAATGGAGTGAAGGTTACGCTTGCTGCCAATACTTATGATGAACTGGGGCGATTGTCGGGCAAGTCATTGCATGGTTCGGCAAGTAATAAGTTGGCGTATGCATATAATATACGTAACTGGATAGAATCGATATCATCAGGTGGATTATTTAATATATCATTGTATTATGGCTATAATGGAAATGTATCCCGTATGGTGTGCCGATGTCCGGGGGATAACAAAACTTATGGATATAACTTCGCTTATGATAATTTGTCACGCCTCACCTCGGCACAAAGTCTGATTGGTGGCGTAATAACTCTGGGCTACGCGACCAACTATAGTTATGACAAGAATGGGAATTTATTGCATTTGCGGCGTGGCGGACAAACCGGATTATCCGGCACTGGAATCATTGATAATTTGTCTTTTACATTAAATGGTAACCAGCTTAAAGCCGTCAATGATGACGCTACGGCTACGGCTTCTAACGGCTTCGAATTCAAGGATGGTGCCAAGCTTGCTACAGAATATATGTATGATGCCAATGGCAGCTTAATAAAAGATTTGAATAAGGGGATCGAAATTCAATATAATTTATTAAATTTGCCAAGTCAGGTCAAGTTCTCGGATGGAAGTACCATCACTTATACTTATGGTGCGGATGGAGTAAAGCTTCGCACGGTGCATAAAATAGGAGGTGTTACTACCACTACCGATTACTGCGACAATGTGATCTATGAAAATGGTACGGCTAAACAATTGCTGACCGAAGAAGGATATGTCTCTCTGTCTGATAAGAAATATCACTATTACCTGAAAGATCATCAGGGAAATAATCGGGTGGTAACTGATCAGGCCGGTGGGATGGAGGAAGCCAACTACTATTATCCTTTCGGAGGTGTCTTCTTAAGTAACGGGAATGATGTTCAGGCTTATAAGTATAACGGGAAGGAACTGGATACAAAGAAGGGACTGAACTGGTATGATTATGGGGCGAGAGAGTATGATGCGGTGCTGGGAAGATGGCATGTGATGGATCCTTCTAGTGAAAAATATTATGGAGTGAGCCCTTACACGTATTGTAAGAATAATCCTGTGAAGAATGTAGATTTAGATGGCAGAGATTGGTATATTCATCGTGAAACGGGTGAGTTGTATTTTAACTCCAGTATGAATCAGGAGGAAATTGAATATAATAACAGATCGTATGCTCGGATAGGTGGAAATGATATGTTAGGAGATATGCAAGACATAACAGAAAAAGCGTATAGTTTTGATGAATCATCATCTCTGGCCGAAAATAACGGTTATTCTATTAATCCAACTCAAGAAATTAAGTCTGAGGTTTCCAGAGAACAACCTTACTCTACGGGAAAGAAGACTATTACTGTTACTACTGGTGAAGTCGAAATTGTAAATGAACAGTATGGAATATTTCCTGCAAATAAAACAAAGAGGATAAGTGTAAAGACTAATTCTTTGTTTACTAAGAAAGTTTCGAAAATGGATATATTAGACGCTATTTTAACTGGTAGCAAAAAGACTGATGAAATAAAGAGAAATTATTATACTTATAGTACTTCCACTTCAGGAGATGAAGCTCAAAGAGTTTTAGGAAATATTTATGGTGTTGCGGAAACAATTATGACTGGTAAACATGATTATCGTAATGTGACTACTTATAAAGATTGGAATACTTATTCAAAGGCCCATAAAGGAAATGGTAGAATGTTAAAATATAGGAGATGACTAATGCAAAAGATATATTTATTATTGAGTATTTTGTTTTTTATTCAGGTAGATTGTTTGGCTCAGTCTTTTCTTCCTGATGAGAGTAATATAATGAGTTATGAAGAAATTCTAAATTTGTATCCTAAGTCATTGACATCTCATCTTCCAGCAAAAATAGATGGAATGAATCTTGAATTTTTACATTTATCTTCTCCTTTGGCAGGGCGGTTTCTAAGTTATATTCATTTGGTGTCACCTTATGATACTAAAAGTGAAAAATTGAAGAATGAGGTCGCTTTAAAAGCAAAGGCTATATATTATTTACGGGACTCTTGTTTAACAATACCTTATGATTACGAGGATATGAAAGTAAATGAATCGGATTCCGTTCGTAATCCCCGGAATACTAGTATGTTGCCAATTCCTAATTTCCGCTCTTGGGATGATGCATTTACTTTGCCATTTTATCAAGAAGCGGTTGTTTATCTCCTTGAAGCAGAAAAAGGTTGTTTCCTACCTGCTGATTGTCTTACTATATCTGGAGTAGGATTACCCAAAGGATGGGAACATGGCTATACTAAGGGGGTAGCTTTTTATAAAAACTCTGTTGTTTATTGGCTTGAAGTTTGGTAAATATGTTGAGTAATATGTACTGCGTTGAATATCAGGATTCTTAATCTACGAATCTAAAAATATCCCTATCTCCGAATATGAATATTTGTGTGAGGTAGGGATTTTTATTTTTATGGAATTTTAAATATATTCTTTTGCTTATTTGTCCTTACTCGTTTATATGTTTACATTTGTATTTGTCATCCAATAATTTACATAAAAAGACTCCAACCGAGTGCTATTCTCAAGAAAAATAGTATTTTTGGAAGAATTACTGAAAAGGATACCTTTATATATAACTTTAAAAAGACCCGACTATTATGATGGAAAAAACACTGGTTATTTTGAAACCATGTACCCTCCAAAGAGGCTTGGTAGGTGAGATTACGAACAGATTCGAACGTAAAGGCTTGCGTCTGGCCGGAATGAAAATGGTTCAGCTGACGGATGAAGTGCTCAGTGAACATTACGCCCATTTAAGTGCGAAACCCTTCTTTCAGCGCGTGAAGGATTCGATGATGGCCTGTCCGGTTATCGTGTGTTGCTTTGAGGGGGTAGATGCCATTGAAGCGGTGAGGGTTTTGACCGGCCCTACCAATGGCAGGAAGGCAGCTCCCGGAACCATCCGCGGAGATTACAGTATGAGCTTTCAGGAAAATATCGTTCATGCATCCGACTCACCCGAAGCGGCTGAAGCGGAATTGAAAAGATTTTTTAAACCAGAAGAAATTTTTGACTATAAACAGGCTACATTCGACTTCCTGTATGCTAATGACGAGTATTAGCGAGGAAAAAGAAAAATAAGTTTGCGATAAACTACGCTGATGTAGTAAGGAAAATGTCGACTACAGCTTTCAAATTCAATTAAAGTCGTATCTTTGTGCCCGGAAAATTAATCTTCATTCAGTGAACCTGGTTATTGATATAGGAAATACGGTGGCAAAAGTAGCTGTCTTTGATGGTGTTTCACTATTGGAAGTGGCGTATGACTCTAATCGGAATTTGGAGCATTTGTCGGACATCTATAGTAAATATCACTTTGAAAAAGCAATTGTTGCCACGGTCATCGACTTGAGCGAGCAAGTGCTGGCACAATTGGCATTACTTCCCATACCTGTGCTTTGGCTGAATGAAACGACTCCACTCCCGGTAGTGAATCTATATGAAACACCCCGGACGCTGGGGTATGATCGTATGGCTGCCGTAGTGGCTGCCAATGAACAATTTCCCGGAAAAGACATACTGGTGATAGATGCCGGCACGTGCATTACGTACGAATTTGTGGATGCCGAAGGACGCTATCATGGTGGAAATATTTCCCCGGGTATGCAGATGCGTTTTCGGGCGCTTCACCAGTTTACCGGACGCTTGCCGCTGGTGCAACGCGAAGGGCGTGAACTCCCGATGGGAAAAGATACTGAAACTGCCATCCGTGCGGGAGTTTTGAAAGGTATGGAATATGAGATTTCTGGTTACATAGTGGCTATGAAACATAAATATCCTGAACTTTTGGTTTTTTTAACGGGCGGGGATGATTTTTCTTTT
>ERZ791868.1320-NODE-1320-length-13623-cov-5.601341_pt1 | contig 13623 bp, 9 predicted proteins | sample MGYA00510281_ERZ791868 | MGnify/ENA primary metagenome ERZ791868 (study PRJEB30046, sample SAMN00792046) | human gut metagenome | study: EMG produced TPA metagenomics assembly of the A metagenome-wide association study of gut microbiota in type 2... | reverse complement strand
GGCCGTGCCGCTGGTTCCCCCCGCCGCTCCCTATGTCGGTACCGGCATGGAGCGTCGCGCCGCTCTGGACTCCGGCGAGGTCACCCTGGCCAAGAACGCCGGCGAGGTCATCTTTGCCGACGCCGCCAAGATCATCGTCAAGCATGCCGGCGGCATGGACGAGTATCACCTGGCCAAGTACCAGCGCTCCAACCAGTCCACCTGCATCAACCACCGTCCGCTCGTGCGCGTCGGTGACACCGTTGAGCAGGGCGAGCCCCTGGCCGACGGTCCTTCGACCGATCACGGCGAGCTCGCACTGGGCCAGAACCTCACCGTGGCCTACATGCCGTGGGAAGGCTTTAACTACGAGGACGGTATCGTCGTGTCCGAGCGCCTGGTGGCCGAGGACCTGCTGACGACCATCAACATCACCCGTCACGAGATCGACGCCCGCGACACCAAGCTCGGCCCCGAGGAGATCACCCGCGAGATCCCGAACCTCTCCGAGGACATGCTTGCCAACCTCGACGAGGACGGCATCATCCGCATCGGCGCCGAGGTCGGCCCTGGCGACATCCTGGTCGGCAAGGTCACGCCTAAGGGCGAGAGCGCTCTGACCGCCGAGGAGCGCCTGCTGCGCGCCATCTTCGGTGCCAAGGCCCACGACGTCCGCGACACCTCCCTTAAGATGCCTCACGGCGCTTACGGCCGCGTCATCGATGTCGTCCGCTTTAGCCGCGAGAACGGCGACGACCTGGCCCCCGGCGTCAACGAGCAGGTGCGCGTCTACGTCGCCCAGCGTCGTAAGATCCAGCAGGGCGATAAGATCGCCGGCCGCCACGGCAACAAGGGTGTTATCTGTAACGTTCTGCCGGTCGAGGACATGCCCTACATGGCTGACGGTACCCCGATCGACGTTATCCTCAACCCGCTGGGCGTTCCTTCGCGTATGAACGTCGGCCAGCTGCTCGAGTGCCACCTTGGCTGGGCTGCTGCCTGCGGTTGGGATACCGAGCAGGCCGACTCCGACAAGTACGTCCCCGGTCCGTTCTTCACCGCCACGCCCGTCTTCGACGGCGCCAAGGAGGACGAGATCGCCGAGGTCATTCGTCGTGCCAACAAGAACATGCTCAACAAGGCCACCGCTGCCTTTGGCGATCACATGCGCCCCGAGTTCGTCACCCAGCTTGACGAGCGCGGCAAGACCCGCCTGTTCGACGGCCGTACCGGCGAGGAGTTCCGCGAGCCCATTACCGTGGGTACGTCCTACATCCTCAAGCTCGGCCACATGGTCGACGACAAGATCCACGCCCGTTCGACTGGCCCTTACAGCCTGGTTACCCAGCAGCCTCTGGGCGGCAAGGCCCAGTTCGGCGGCCAGCGCTTCGGCGAGATGGAAGTTTGGGCACTGTACGCTTACGGCGCTTCCAACGTCCTGCAGGAGATCCTGACCGTCAAGTCCGACGATACCGTGGGCCGCGTCAAGACCTACGAGTCCATCGTCAAGGGCGAGAACGTTCCTGTCCCGGGTATCCCCGAGTCCTTCAAGGTTCTCGTCAAGGAGATCCGCTCCCTCGCGCTGGACATCGAGCCCATGCACGATGCCGACGAGGACGCCTCCGCCCCTGTGACCGCCGAGGAGACCTCTGCTCTCGACGACCTGGCTGCGCTCGCCGGCGTTGACACCGACGTCGAGGCCGAGGATGCCGAGACCGCCGAGGCACCCGAGGCTGTCGCCGCCACGACCACTGATAAGGAGTAGTTGACTGTGGCAGATTTCGAAGCTACTGATTTTGACTCGGTAAAGATCTCCCTTGCCTCCGCCGACCAGATCCGTTCCTGGTCGCACGGTGAGGTCAAGAAGCCGGAGACCATCAATTACCGTACCCTCAAGCCCGAGAAGGACGGCCTGTTCTGCGAGAAGATCTTCGGTCCCGCCAAGGACTGGGAGTGCTCCTGCGGCAAGTACAAGGGCATCCGCTTTAAGGGCATCGTCTGCGAGCGCTGCGGCGTCGAGGTCACCTCGGCCAAGGTGCGTCGCGACCGCATGGGCCACATCGAGCTCGCCGCTCCCGTGTCCCACATCTGGTACTTCAAGAGCCCCACGAGCTTCCCGATGAGCCGTATGCTCGACATCAAGTCCAAGGACCTCGAGAAGGTTCTGTACTTTGCCAGCTACATCATCACCGAGGTTGACTATGAGGCCCGCGAGGCCGACGCCGACGACCTGCGCGAGGAGCTCGCCGCCGATCTGGAAGAGATCGATGCCGAGTGCGCCCGCCAGATCGAGTCCCTCAAGGAGCAGGGCGACCCCGAGAACTTTGACGAGTTCTCCGACGAGGAGCCGCTGACTCCCGAGGAGATCGCCTCCGGCATCGTCGACATCGAGGAAGAGTGCAAGGATGAGAAGCAGCTCCGCACGGATGCCTTCAACGCCTTCATGAAGCTCACCGAGCGCGACCTCATCTCCGATGAGCCGCTGTTCCGCGAGATGACCCGTTACTACTCCATGTACTTCAAGGGTGGCATGGGTGCTGAGGCCGTCCGCGACCTGCTCGCTGCCATCGACCTCCCCTCCGAGGCCGAGAAGCTCAAGGCCATCATCGCCGACGAGGACTCCCAGAAGCAGAAGCGCGAGAAGGCCGTCAAGCGCCTCGAGGTCGTTGACGCCTTCCTGAAGGGCGGCAACAGCCCCGCGAACATGATTCTGGACGTCATCCCGGTCATTCCGCCCGATTTGCGCCCGATGGTCCAGCTCGACGGCGGCCGCTTCGCCGCGTCCGACCTCAACGACCTGTATCGTCGCGTGATCAACCGTAACAACCGACTCAAGCGCCTGCTCGACCTGGACGCCCCTGCGATCATCGTGAACAACGAGAAGCGCATGCTCCAGGAGTCCGTGGACGCCCTGTTCGACAACGGCCGTCGTGGTCGCCCGGTCTCTGGCCGTGGCGGTCGCCCGCTCAAGTCGCTCGCCGAGGCCCTCAAGGGCAAGCAGGGTCGTTTCCGTCAGAACCTGCTGGGCAAGCGTGTCGACTACTCCGGCCGTTCGGTAATCGTTACCGACCCCAAGCTGCTGCTGCACCAGTGCGGTCTGCCCAAGACCATGGCGCTGGAGCTCTTCAAGCCCTTCGTCATGAAGCGCCTGGTCGAGCTTGGCAAGGTCGAGAACATCAAGGGCGCCAAGCGCGCTATCGACCGTGGTGCCACCTTTGTGTGGGACATTCTCGAAGAGGTCATCGACGGCCGCGTCGTGCTGCTCAACCGTGCACCGACCCTGCACCGTCTGTCCATCCAGGCCTTTGAGCCGGTGCTGGTCGAGGGCAAGGCTATCCACCTGCACCCGCTGGTCTGCTCGCCCTTCAACGCCGACTTCGACGGCGACCAGATGTCTGTCCACGTGCCGCTGTCCAGCCAGGCTCAGGCCGAGGCTCGCGTGCTCATGCTCTCTGCGAACAACCTGCGCTCGCCGGCATCCGGCAAGCCGGTTAACATCCCTTCGCAGGACATGATCATCGGCGTGTACTACCTGACCCAGGTCCGCGACGGTCTGCCGGGCGAGAACCACGTGTTCTCGAGCTTCGACGACGCGCTGCACGCCTATGACTGCCGCTCCGAGGTCGACATGCAGGCCAAGATCCAGGTCCGCGTGTCCGCCGAGAACGCCAACGTCATCAACGAGGACGGCACCCGTATCTTCCGCGTCAAGAACGGCAAGAACGAGTTTGTCGACTACGACGTCACCGGCAACAAGACCGCGCGCTTCGAGACCTCTATCGGCCGCATCATCTTCAACCGCCAGTGCCTGCCCGAAGACTACGAGTTCATGAACTACAAGATGGTCAAGGGCGACGTGGCCAAGCTGGTTGCTGACTGCTGCGATCGTTACCCCGAGGCCAAGGTCGGCCCGATCCTCGACGCCATCAAGTACTCCGGCTTCCACTACGCTACCCGCGCCGGCCTCACCATCTCGGTGTGGGACGCTCTCATCCCTGCCGAGAAGCAGGGGCTGCTCGACCGCGCCCAGGCCAACGTCGACCAGATCAACGAGTACTTCGAGGAGGGCTTCATCAACGAGACGGAGCGCCACATCGAAGTCGTTAACGAGTGGACCGCTTGTACCGATAAGGTTGCAGCGCTCATGCTCGACATGTTCGACGAGGAGAACCCGCTGTACATGATGGCCGACTCCGGCGCCCGTGGTTCTAAGACCCAGCTGCGTCAGCTTGGCGGCATGCGTGGCCTGATGGCAGACATGTCCGGCGAGACGATCGACCTCCCCATTAAGGCGAACTTCCGCGAGGGCCTGCTGCCGCTCGAGTACTTCATTTCGACCTACGGCGCCCGTAAGGGCCTGGTCGATACCGCATCCCACACCTCGGACTCTGGTTACCTGACCCGTCGTCTGGTCGACGTGGCCCAGGACGTCATCGTCCGCGAGGAGGACTGCGGTACGCACGAGGGCGTCACCTACAACCTCATCATCCCCGGCACCACCGACCTCAACACCGACCTCGTCGGCCGTTGCTTCATTGAGGACGTCGTGGCTCCCGATGGCACCGTGCTCTTTGAGCAGGACGGCTACATCGAGAAGGTCGCCGACATCCAGAAGATGGTCGATGCGGGCCTCAAGAAGGTCAAGCTCCGTGCGCTGCTCACTTGCCGCTCCAAGTACGGCGTGTGCCAGAAGTGCTACGGCTGGGATCTTTCCACCCGTCGTCCGGTCGCCATCGGTACCGCGGTCGGCATTATTGCGGCCCAGTCCATCGGCGAGCCCGGTACGCAGCTTACGATGCGTACCATTCACTCCGGCGGCGTCGCTGGCGTCGACGATATTACGCAGGGTCTGCCTACGGTCAGCCGTATGTTCGATATCGTCGGCAACGTCAACGAGAAGATTCTGGGTCGCGAGGCCGAGCTGGCTCCGTACTCCGGCCACCTCTCGATTAAGCCCGAGAAGTCCGAGTACGTGTTGACGCTCACCGACTCCGAGGATCACACCCGTGTCCTCGACGAGCGTCGCGTCCCCGCTTCGGTGCGCTTTATGCCCGAGATCGAGGACGGCTGCGAGGTTCGCGCCGGCGACCAGATCACCAAGGGCTTCGTCAACTTCCGCAACCTGCGCAAGCTGACCGACATCGAGTCGACGATGCACACCTTCGTCGAGAGCGTTAAGGACGTCTACACCAGCCAGGGCGTCGACCTGAACGACAAGCACATCGAGGTGCTCGCACGTCAGATGCTGCGTCGCGTTCAGATCACCAACCCCGGTGACTCCAAGTACCTGCTTGGTCAGTACGTCGACCGCTACGAGTTCGCCGACGAGGTCGAGCGCGTTGCCCGTCTGGGCGGTCAGGCTCCTGTGGCCGAGCCCGTCATCCTGGGTACGCTCAAGGTCGCGTCCAACATCGACTCCTGGCTGTCGAGCGCTTCGTTCATCCGTACCGCCGGTGTCCTTACCGAGGCTGCCATCGAGGGCAAGGTCGACCACCTGCTCGACCTTAAGTCCAACGTCATCGTCGGTAAGAAGATCCCGGCTGGTACCGGCCTCAAGCCGTACGCCAACGCCAAGCTGACGTATCGCACGGCCGACGGCTACGTGGACATCGACGGCCCGGCTTCGCCCAACGCCAAGTCGCTGCCCGAGTGGGCTCCTGTGGAGCTCAAGGACCTGGACGAGCAGCTCCCGCAGCAGCTCGACTGGGCCGGCTACGACGAGTTCGGCGGTGCTGACGGTTCGTTCACCCGCAACGGCCACACTATCTCCGCCGAGAAGGCTCGTCTGTACCTGTTCGACGACCTGGGCGTGTCGCAGCGCTGGACCAACAAGTTCAGCGAGGTCGGCATCGAGACGGTCGGCGACCTGGTCGGCAAGTCCGAGGAGGATCTGCTGCGCATCGACGGCATCGGTGCCAAGGCGATCGAGGAGCTCCGTGACGGCCTCGAGGCCCACGATCTGCTCTACATCCTCGAGAACAACGACGACGTTGCCGACGAGGAAGACCTCTCGCAGCTGCTGCAGATGGTCTTTAGCCCCGACGGTCCGGACGACATCCTGCTGGGCACCTCCGCCACGCCGACGCATCACGCCGACGCCGACGAGGAGCTCCTGGGCGCCCCGATCGACGACAAGAAGGCTCCCGCCAACGGTGCCATCAACGAGGACATGGCTTCCCTCGACGAGCTGCTCAACCAGCTCGTGGACACCGACGACGCCGAAGAGGCCAAGGACAACGACGAGGAGTAATTAGTTCCGCCGTTCTAACGAACGGCGGCGACCTCCGTCGCTGCGCGGCCCCCAGAGCTACAATCTGTCATTCAAAAGGCAGGGCATGACCAAAAGGTCAATGCCCTGCCTTTTTCATGCCATCTTGTACGCTCTGGGGGCCGCTCGCTTGCGTATGCTCAACCTGTTGCGTTCTGTTGATCCCTTGCCAAAAAGGGACAGGTTTATTTTGGTAGGTTTTTCCTGCTTGGATTTGAAACATTTCGTTCGGCCAAAGCGTATCTATGGTGAGGACCTCATCAAGAACCATCAGCGTCACCGGGAGGTGATTATGGAAGAACAAGCTTTTAGACAGGCGGTCGAAGACCACCGGGATGTCGTGTTTCGGATCGCATTGACGTATCTGCGTGATCGCGCTGACGCCGACGATGTCGCTCAAGACGTCTTTCTTAAGTTGCTCAAAAGCGACGCGCAATTTGAAAACTGGGAGCATCTTCGTCGATGGCTTATCCGGGTCACGATCAATGAATGTAAATCTCTCTTTCGAAAGCCATGGAGGCGCGTGGAGGATATTGAGAATCTGGCCGATTCGCTTTCGACGGCGCAGGAGGAGACCAAGGCGGTCCTGTCAGACGTTATGCGACTTCCGGAGCGATTCCGTATTCCTATCGTGCTCTATTACTATCTGGGCTTCTCGACTTCAGAAATTGCCGAGTTACTGCATGTGCCAGCCGCGACCGTTCGAACGCGTTTAGCTCGCGGCAGATCGAAGCTCAAGTTCATCCTAGAGGAGGGCGACCGTGAAATCCAACCAGATCAAGCAGGCCTTCGAGTCCGTCCAAGCCGATAGCGATCTTGCTGACCGTGTTCTTTATGCCGCTGCTGGCGAGCCGCTTCGCCGAAAGGGTCACGCGAAGCCTCTGTATGTTGCCGTAATCGGATGTCTTGCCGGAGTGCTGGCGACCGGAGGGGTCGCCTACGCTGTTGTCAATTCCAGTATTTTTGCCTCTGCCTGGGGAAACCATGGCAACGGAGAGTCCGTTACCTGGACTCAAGGTGGCTCGTCGGGGACTAAATATACCTACACCAGAGAGTTTGGTGATGGTATCGCGCCCCAAAGCTTGGAGGGTTCAGTACAGAAGGTCAATCTGTCCGTCGAGGGCAACGACTATACACTCGACATTCATGATATGGCTATCGACCAAAACGGCTGCGGTGCTGTGACGTTTACGCTGTCCAATCCAAATGGTGTTAACTACTACAAGCCGGCAGCAGAGACAGGCGAACTTGTTCTCTATGGTGAAGAAGAACAAGGCATCGGTACACCCAGCATGAACTTCGGCGAGGAATGGGCTGATACACGCTGCACCATTGATAAGGACACATCAAGCGATACTGTCATTAATGGCACGATGTACTTTGCTTCTATGGATCGCGAGCGAGGTTTTCAACATGCGGTCACCTGGAATATCTCGTGGACCGAGGGCGAAGGAGAGGATGCGAAGCCGTTCGAGGCATCGACGCCCGAGTTTAGCGTTGGAGCGTACGTCGATACTAAGGAACTCCGCTCCGATGGCTCGCCTCTCGAGATCAGCCCGTTTTCCATCCAGACGCACATCGATGATCTGGGCATTGACGCAGTCACGAAGAAGTTGACGGTTACCTACAAGGATGGATCGGAGCAGATTATCGAAGATGACGACGCAGGGGCGTTCAACTTATATTTTTCTTATACGCGCAATAGCGGAGAGAACATCTGGGTGCCAACGAAGTTGATTGATGTCGACCAAGTGGTCTCGGTAACCCTCGAGGGCACGAGGTACACATCAACAGGAGAGACTCAAACGGAAGAACCCTTTACCATCGTCTATTCGTAAGGCTTGAGGCCGCTTCCCACTAGGGGAAGCAGCCTTTTTTGCGTTATATGGACGGTTATTTTGAGCGATATTCGCCTGAATTTCGGAAGTATGCGGCAAAATCTCGATGGGTCGACCACACCGCATATGCTCAAGCGCTCTACCTGCGGGTTTATTATCGAAAAACCCCGGTGTGCTCGGCAGGTCCAGAATTTGCCGCATACTTCCGAAAGTGCCGCCGATTTCCCTATGACAGATGAGAGCAGATCAACGCTGGAGTGCGACGTTTCCCCAGATAAAACCGACCATAATAAACCTGTCCCTATTTGGAAGGGAACGTTGCCCCAACGAGCACGTCGGATTCCCGGGCCGGGCGGCACAGGGGTTAAGTTTGTCGCGAGTTCCGCACGAGCCGGAGGCCACTTAATGTGGCCTCCGTGCGAGCCAGGACTGTAGAGCAGCAAACTTAAAACCTGGGCCGCCCGGTCCGGGGATCCTCCCAAGCGCACAGGAGGGGATTCCTTTTGTGTAGACTTTGCGGAAATGTGCCAATTTTGGGATACGCCCGGCGGCGTGGTCTGTTGACGGCACAGCTAACGCCACGTATCCTATCGAACTGCGTGTTTCGTAGGGGGATGCTGACCCCTCGATTCAAGCCGTTGCACTTTACAGAAAGCTGGAATCATTCGAGAAGGAGTACGCTTTGCCTACTATTAACCAGCTGGTTCGCCAGGGCCGTCGTTCCGTGCCCAAGAAGTCCAAGAACGCTGCTCTGCAGCACAACTCCCAGAAGCGCGGCGTGTGCACCCGCGTCTTCACCACGAGCCCCAAGAAGCCGAACTCGGCTCTTCGTAAGGTTGCCCGTGTTCGCCTTGTCAACGGCATCGAAGTTACCGCTTACATCCCGGGTGAGGGCCACAACCTGCAGGAGCACTCCATCGTGCTCGTCCGCGGCGGTCGTGTCCGTGACCTCCCTGGTGTCCGTTATCACGTCATCCGTGGCGCCTACGACGCTGCTCCGGTCCAGAACCGTATGCAGGCCCGTTCCAAGTACGGTGCTAAGCGCCCCAAGGCTAAATAAGCCAGATAACGTTTTGATACTTTCGCCGTGTGCCGTCTTGAGCGCCGCACGGTAGACACTTAAGGAGATTTCACATGCCGCGTCGTGCAGCAGCTAATCGTCGTGAGGTTCAGCCTGACGCCGTTTACAACAACCGCCTGGTGACTCAGCTCATCAACAAGGTCCTTCTTGACGGCAAGAAGGCCACCGCTGAGCGCATCGTTTACACCGCTTTCGAGATCGTTGCCGAGAAGTCCGAGGGTGGCGACGCTCTCGCTACCTTCAAGAAGGCTATGGACAACGTCAAGCCCACGCTCGAGGTTAAGCCCAAGCGTGTCGGTGGCGCTACCTATCAGGTCCCGATGGAGGTCAACTCCCGTCGTTCCACCGCTCTGGGTATCCGCTGGATCGTCAACTTCTCCCGCGCTCGCAAGGAGAAGACCATGGCCGAGCGTCTCGCCAACGAGATCCTCGACGCTTCCAACGGCCTGGGCGCTTCCGTCAAGAAGCGTGAGGACGTCTTCAAGATGGCCGAGGCCAACCGCGCGTTCTCTCACTATCGTTGGTAAGTTAAGGTAAGGAACTAACATGGCTAAGCCTAAGTACAAGCTTTCCGATACCCGTAACATCGGCATCATGGCTCACATCGATGCCGGTAAGACCACCACGACCGAGCGTATTCTTTACTACACCGGTAAGACCCACAAGATCGGTGAGGTCCATGAGGGCGCTGCCACCATGGACTGGATGGTTCAGGAGCAGGAGCGCGGCGTAACCATTACCTCCGCTGCTACCACGTGCTTCTGGAACAAGGACGGTAAGGACTACCGCATCCAGATCATCGACACCCCGGGCCACGTTGACTTCACCGCCGAGGTCGAGCGCTGCCTGCGCGTCCTCGATGGCGCTGTCGCCGTCTTCGACGCCGTTGCCGGCGTTCAGCCCCAGTCTGAGACCGTTTGGCGTCAGGCTTCCACCTTCAACGTCCCCCGCATCGCCTTCATCAACAAGTATGACCGCGTGGGCGCTGACTTCTTCAACGCTATCGAGACCATGAAGGATCGTCTCGACGCTAACGCCGTGGCCGCTCAGGTCCCGATGGGCGCCGAGGACAACTTCTGGGGCGTCATCGACCTCGTTACCATGACTGCATGGGACTTCAAGGCCGACGAGAAGGGCATGACCTACCCCGAGCCGATGGACGAGATCCCGGCTGAGTTTGCCGACATCGCTGCCACCAAGCGCGAGGAGCTCCTCGACGCTGCTGCCAGCTTTGACGACGAGCTCATGGAGAAGATCCTCATGGAGGAGGACTTCACCGTCGAGGAGCTCAAGGCTGCTCTGCGCAAGGGCGTTCTGGCCAACGAGCTCAACCTCGTTTTCGTGGGTTCCGCCTACAAGAACAAGGGCGTTCAGGAGCTGCTCGACGCTGTCGTCGACTACCTGCCCAGCCCGCTCGACGTTGAGGCCGTCACCGGTACCGATCCGGACACCGGCGAGGAGATCCAGCGTCATCCTTCCTTCGACGAGCCCTTCTCCGGCCTGGTCTTCAAGATCATGACCGACCCGTTCGTCGGTAAGCTCACCTATGTCCGCGTTTACTCCGGCCGCGCCGAGTCCGGCTCCTACGTGGTCAACGCTTCCAACGGTCAGCGCGAGCGTCTCGGCCGCATCCTCGAGATGAACGCTGCCGAGCGTATCGACCGTGACGACGCTGCCGCCGGCGACATCGTCGCTTGCGTCGGCTTCAAGAACTCCACCACCGGTGACACCCTGTGCGCCGAGGGCAAGGAGATCGTCCTCGAGAAAATCGAGTTCGCTAAGCCCGTTATCGACGTTGCCATCGAGCCCAAGACCAAGGCCGAGCAGGACAAGATGTCCCTGGCTCTGACCAAGCTCGCCGAGGAGGACCCGACCTTCCAGGTGTCCACCAACCACGAGACCGGCCAGACCATCATCGCCGGCATGGGCGAGCTGCACCTCGAGATCATCGTCGACCGTCTGCTCCGCGAGTTCAAGGTTGACGCTAACGTTGGTAAGCCCCAGGTTGCCTACCGCGAGACCGCTGGTCACGACGTCGAGAAGGCTGAGGGCAAGTTCGTCCGTCAGTCCGGCGGTCGCGGTCAGTATGGCCACGCCGTCATCAAGCTCGAGAAGATGGAGGAGGGCTTCGGCTACGAGTTCGTCAACGCTATCGTCGGCGGCGTCGTGCCCAAGGAGTACATCCCGTCCATCGACAAGGGCATCCAGGAGGCCCTGAACACCGGTGTTATCGCCGGCTTCCCGGTCCTCGACGTTAAGGTCACCCTGTTCGACGGTTCTTACCACGAGGTCGACTCCTCCGAGGCCGCCTTCAAGATCGCCGGTTCCATGGCTATCAAGGACGCCCTCAAGAAGTCCGATCCGCAGCTGCTCGAGCCGATCATGGCTGTCGAGGTCGAGACCCCCGAGCAGTACATGGGCGACGTTATGGGCAACCTCTCCGGTCGCCGCGGCAAGATCGAGGGCATGGAGGATCGCAAGAACAGCAAGCTCATCCGTGCCAAGGTGCCGCTGGGCGAGATGTTCGGTTACGCTACCGACCTTCGCTCCCAGACCCAGGGCCGTGCATCCTACACGATGCAGTTCGACTCTTATGAGCCCGCGCCCAAGTCCATTGTGGACGAGGTCATGAGCAAGAACGCCTAAGTTCGAGCTCCCTGTTACGTAATCCGCGAGAACATCTCTCGCACTCTTTGGAGGTTTAAGTTGGCTACCCAGAAGATCCGCATTCGCCTCAAGGGCTATGATCACGAGGTCGTCGATCAGTCCGCGAAGCTCATCGTCGAGACCGCTCAGAAGACCGGTGCTCGCGTTTCCGGTCCTGTCCCCCTGCCCACCGAGCGCAACCTGTACACGGTTATCCGCTCGCCGCACGTGAACAAGGACTCCCGTGAGCAGTTCGAGATGCGCACCCACAAGCGCCTCATCGACATCCTCGACCCCACCTCGGGCACCGTTGATTCGCTCATGCGTCTCGACCTTCCCGCTGGTGTCGACATCGACATCAAGCTCTAAGCGATATCGCTCATAGCTTAAAGGGCCCCGCTGCCGTTACGGTAGCGGGGCCCTTTTGTTTGGCATGATGGGTTTGGATCGCCGGGTAAGGCTGCCGAGCGGCTGGCTGTGGCACCCTATTCACTCACGGGACGCAGCGATGCCTCCTCAAAATGGAAGGATCGCAAGTCGTCTTCCGTTTCGATGCACGCGCGACCAAAGGCATCGACCGTTATAAAGATGCCTCGCGCCAGCTCGTCACCGGCAGGGAAGCGGGCGATAACGTGCTTTCCAATCCAATTGAGGTGAGCGACATATTCGCCGTGGACGGGCGCGAGCGGTCCGGTGTTTTCTTCCATGGCGTTGAGGCGTTCTGCCCAGGCATCTACAGCGTCTATAACTGCGTGATAGACCTCATCGAGGAGCATGTCGACAGCAGGAACGTTCTCGTTAAGGTCCGAGAGACCGATTGCCGGCAGGCCGCCATCGGGCACCTCTTGGGGCGCATAGTTCACATTGACACCAATGCCGCAGACGGCGAAAGGTTTGCCTTCGTTATCGCGTGCGGCCTCGACCAGAATGCCGCCGAGTTTGCGTCCACGCGCGACCAGGTCGTTGGGCCATTTGAGGCCAATCTCGTTTGCAAGACCCTGTTTTTCGAGTGCCTCGAGCACCGCTAGGCCGCTGACGGCAGCAAGACCAGAGTACTTCGCAGGATTAACGCATGGACGCAGGACAATCGAAAGCAATAGGTTGCCGGCGGTTGAATCCCACTTGTGGCCGCGCCGGCCGCGTCCTGCTGTCTGAGCCCGGGCGGCAAGTCCTGTGCCGTGCGGCGCTCCCTGTTTTCCTGCTTCGAGCAGGTCATCGTTGGTCGATCCGGTAACGTCGACTATCGTTAATTTGGCATCCATAACGGCTGCTTCCTCCTTAATGAATAAGTGAATAACGCAATGGTGTCGAGAGATAGACACAATGTGAAGCCTGTGTCGCATTTGGGCAATTTAATGTTAACACGTCAACAACGACTGAAATGCGCTATCCTCTCATGGTCGATGTAAACACGTCAACAACTCAAAGGAGGTTAGTGATGGGTTTCACGATTCTTGGAACGGGCTCGGCGCTTCCTAAGCGCAGTGTTTCCAATGACGAGCTGTCCGAGTTCCTCGATACCTCGGATGAGTGGATTTTTACCCGCACAGGTATCAAGAGCCGCCACGTCTGCACCACCGAGTCACTTGATGACCTTGCCGTAGCGGCGAGCGAGCGGGCACTCCAGGTGTCCGGAATCGACGCGAGCCAGTTGGATTTGATCGTCTGCTCGACGACGACGGGTGACCATCTTGTTCCCGCTGAGGCGTGTGCCGTTGCTGAGCGACTAGGCGCGACGTGCCCTGCCTTCGATGTCTCGGCGGCCTGCGCCGGCTTCGTATTTGCGCTCGATGTTGCCGAGGGCTATATCG
>ERZ791868.1317-NODE-1317-length-13648-cov-5.716545_pt1 | contig 13648 bp, 10 predicted proteins | sample MGYA00510281_ERZ791868 | MGnify/ENA primary metagenome ERZ791868 (study PRJEB30046, sample SAMN00792046) | human gut metagenome | study: EMG produced TPA metagenomics assembly of the A metagenome-wide association study of gut microbiota in type 2... | reverse complement strand
AGAAAATGATACCAAAGAGAAAGTCGCATTGACAGAGGAACAGGAACAAGCCTTACTCTCATTTATCAAGACAGACAATGTGTATCACAAGCATTATGATGATGTGCTGATACTGTTAAAGACTGGACTTCGTATCTCGGAACTGTGCGGACTGACAGTAGCTGATATTGATTTCAAGAATGAAGTTGTAATTATCGACCACCAGTTACTAAAGAGCAAGGAACAGGGCTATTATATTGAAACGCCTAAGACGAAAAGCGGAATAAGACAAGTGCCATTAAGTAGAGAAACAATACAGGCATTTCAACGGGTTATGAAGAAACGCCCAAAGGCAGAACCATTTGTGATAGACGGACAGGGCAATTTCCTATTTGTCAATCATAAGGGCAAGCCAAAAGTTGCGATTGATTACAACGCCTTATTTGTCCGTATGGTAAAGAAATACAACAAGCACCACAAAGACAATCCCTTGCCACATATCACACCGCATACGCTACGCCATACGTTCTGCACAAGGCTGGCAAGCAAGAACATGAACCCAAAAGATTTACAGTATATCATGGGGCATTCAAACATTAGTATCACAATGAATTGGTACGCTCATGCGTCCATAGATACCGCAAAATCAGAGGTTCAGCGTCTAATCGCATAGAAGTATTTACCACGATTTTAACCACGCTTGATAGCGAAAATATAAGAAGATAGACCTAGATATGTGAGGTTTACCACAAAAGCAAAATGCCCGTAGAGCCGATAAAATAAGGCTTTGCGGACATTTAAGAAGATATAAAAAGATAGTCAAAAAGACATATATAATTTAATTTTTAAAATGTGGTAATTCAATCTACTATACCTAACAATTTCTTTGCTAGATAATTATTTATTTTTTTCTTTTTTGATTTGCCCAATAAGATTTTACTGGTATTCTTCTCCTTTTTATGTCTTCCATAAATTCTGTTTTGTCTATATTACTATCAATCGTAAATAACTTTTCTCCATTTACATACACTCGAATAGAACCTTTTTTTCTTTCACAATATGTAATGTCATCAAAATAAAATGTCATCTTTTTACCAAATGTGGAACGCCATATGATTTTATCTCCATTCACTTCAAGTTTCCACATTATCATATTCAATGATCCGATTAAAAAAACAACAAATGCAATACCAAACACAAAAAGAGGGAAGAAATCTTCCTGTTGAATAACACTTGCCACCACCAAACCACCTGTAAAGAAGATTCCTATAATAAATATAATAGTTAATATTTTTTCTGTTTTTACTACATAACAAGTTCTAATAATACCCTTTTTCTGTTCCTCTTCCCTTTCTTTAGCCTTTTTTTGTTGAGCTCGTCCAATATATCCTAAAACAGCGAACACAGCCAAATATGGCATCATTTGTATAAATATTTCAAAAAACATATATGTTCCTCCATTTTCATTTTACTTCCTATGCTTCACATCGTTCAACATTATTTATTCCTTGTGTGGTTCCTAATTGTAATATCATTACTTTTTCCTGCAATTTTTTCCCAAAATTTTCCCCTATTTCTTTGATACCGTCTGTCTTTTTTTCCTTTAACCATTTTTCTGCTAATGAATCCTGTAGTTCTTCAAGTTCAGATACCTTTTTTATTGCACGTTGATAACTTTTTCCATGTTGCCGTTTTTTGTCATATCCCGCCTTATGTAATTTCGCCTTATATACATCGTCATTTGTTTTTCTCAATTGTTCTTGAACCGTAGGTCCTTTCCCTTTAATTTTATATTTTCCAACACCATAAGTTACGGCATCAATACCTCCAGCTATCACTACTGAGTTCCAATGAACCTCATTCAATTTTTTATCGTCTGCATAAATTTGAGATGCAACACTAGTAGCTGCTCCTGTAGCACCCGTAGCAAGTATGCCACCAACTATTCCAATTCCACTTCCTGCAATTCCACCTTTTACAGCACCACTTACTGCATCTACCGCCACTTCTTTCAAGTTTACCTTTCTATCCAAAACCACTTGTGTTACTATTGATGAAATTCCAGATACTAAAAAACCAATCCCTGCTCCTGCAATTATTGTTGGAAATTCCCCATCATAATCCACATATTTAAAAGGATTATCCCAACAATATCCATATCTATTAAGTGTTTCTGGATACTCAATAAAGCCGACAATCAAATCCTGCCCTGCAAACCTTCCGTTCTCTGCGAGATATTCTCTCGCCTGGGCATAATAAGTCCCTGACACCTCATCTCTTTGGTATCCCGTATAGCCAAACGGCTGCATCTTCCCCTGGTTCTGATACAGGTCTTCCCCAAAGGCTCCGTATCCGTAGTTCTCTTTGATTGTTCCGGCACTGTCTTCAATCCGAAGCGGGCTTCCCAGTTCATCCTGAAGGTAATAGTTCCTTTCCCCATTCTCTTCATATGCTGCCACATTCCCATCCCAGAAGTATCTCTGGCTTCGGCTTTCTTCTGTCTTCTCCAAAAGGTTATAATACTGTCTAGTCAGATCCAGGGTATAAGTAATCTGGCGGCTGTTCCCAATCTCCATGCCGACTCTTCTCTGCGGATCCAGTTTCTCCAGTTTTTCTTTTGGAAGGACCCCCTCCTGCTTTCCTACACGGTGTCCCAGTCCGTTATACTGATACCTTGCCTGTTTGCCTGCCGCATCCACCGCTTCTTCCAGACGGTTCATTGCTCCATAGACATACCGCTTCTTCCATGCCCCGTTTTCAAGGACAGCGGTTAAGTTTCCTCTCTTATCATAACCGTACTCTTTGCGGATTTCCCCCTGTCTTTCGCTTACCAGCTGGTTCAGGGCATTATACTGATAAGAGGTTTGTTCCCCGCGTTCTTCTTTCCATGTACGGTTTCCAAAGGCATCATAACCATAACGGTACTGTATCTCTCCGTCCTTTTGGATTTCTGACAGCCTGCCCAGGGCATCATACCCATAACGGTACTGTCCGCTCTCACGCTCCAGCCCTCTTCTTTCCTTGATGATTCCGGTCTTATTTCCCAAAAGGTCATACAGATAGGTGTAGCGGTCAAGGATGCCCTCCTGGTCTTGATGCAACAGTTCTGTCAGCTGGTCTTTTCTGTCATAATGGTAGGTCGTCCTCATTCCATTCGGGAAGTTCTTTTCCTTTAATCTTCCAAATGAATCATATCCATAGGTGATGATGCTGTCTCCCTCTTTCAGTTCTGAGAGTCTGACCTGTTCATCATAACCGTAATAGACCGTCCTACCATCCGGGTATGTCATGCTTCGTCTCTCTCTTGCAGTTGAAACTGTTTGTAATTTAGGAAATATATCCATCAGGCATTGATAGATTTCCGGAGCTTTTATGTTTTCTCTAATATCTAATTTTCAACTGATCTATTATCTGTTGATAGGTAAAATCACTCCAATTTATCTTTTTTACTTTATCCTTCCATTCAGCTTCTAAATAAAACCAAAAATAATATGTTTTATTTTCTAATTTAACAGGAACTACTTCAGGTCTTATTCCATCAATTGTTAAACCTTCTACTTCTTGTCCAGCCCATGTTCCAAAATATATCGGGAATCCATCTTTCTCATCTTCCAATATATCAACTACTGTTTCCTTAATAATGAAAGCAACAACTGAATCATCAAAATCATATGTATAGTGGCTATTTTCAAATCCAACTTCTAAATTATAGCTTTCAATCCAATATGGTTGTGATATTTGATTATCTTTGATTTTAAAAATCATGTAGGCAAATGCATCTGCTTTTACAGATGAATCATCCAAACCTTCCTCAGTTAACAAATAAAAATATATCAACCGATCTTCATATTTTTTTTGTATAATTTCCGTTGTCTGGGATCGATATGCCACATAATTTTCATTTTTTTTAATAATACTAACATCCTGCTTAGCCTCGTCTAAAGTATCGTACCATTCTAAATCTTCTTCCATATTTATTGTAGAAGAGATTTGATTTCCTGATGAAACACTTATTTGATTTGGCACATCACTGATGTCAGATTTCTGATGAAACAGCCATATGATAATGCAGATAGTTAACACAATTATTAAAACAGATAATCCTATAAATACTATTTTTACTATTTTTTTCATTTTCAAATTTTATCCTCCACAAGTCGTCATCTGAGGTATACTATTAATAATCCATTGATAAAGGGACGGAGCTACCGTTGCAATATATGCGGCTAACGGTGCCAGTATAAAATCATCTAATACACCAATAATTGTTCCATCATCCAAAATTAAAATTACCATTCCTGTTACAGCAGCAGCAACCAACGCTACTTCTCCAATTTTATTCCATTTCATGAAATTCTTTTCATTTGCCAACGACCATGATATCTTACTTTTAGAATCAAAAACCTTACTATTTGGTAGAGGAATTGGTAAATTACCTGTATCTCCACCTGCAGCAACTAAAATATTCATTCCATTTTTATCGAATCCATATCCATATTCACTATATAGATTACTTTTTTTGTCTTTAATTATTATGGATTCTTTATATTTCCATGATGAAATATTCCATGATTCTCCCGATATACTTTGATTAAACAAATAGCCTGTTCCCGGAATCTCTACTCTCGCATTTATAGACCATCCTGCAAAATTTCTGATTTCTTTTCTATTTGTATTATTAACAACATATTTATTAACCCAAATATTTCCTCCTGTATGTTCTTTAACTTCATATGTATTTCCATATAAATCCTGCTTATACAATATCGTCGTTTCTCCATAAATATTAGAATTCCAAAACTCTTTTATAGCATTAGCTGTTTTTTCTATCCACTTCGGCCATGCCCCGTTCAGATCCACCAGCACCATCGGCATATTAAAGCAATAGGTATATCGGTTCATGCTAAACGGTTTCTCTATGACTCCGGCAATTACATCCTGCCCTACAAATCTGCCTGCTCTTGCATTGTATTCCCTTGCCTGCGCATAGTAAGTTCCGGCAACACTGTCTCTTTGGTATCCCGTATACCCAAATGGCTGGATTCCTCCCTGTATGTCATAAAGCTCTTCTCCAAATGCACCATAGCCATAAGTCTCCTGCAGGATTCCATCTTCTCCTTCTATCCGGATTGGGCTTCCAAGGTCATCCTGAAGGTAATAGTTCCTCCTGCCATTCTCTTCGTACAGTGCCACGTTCCCATCCCAGAAGTAAGTCTGGACATTGGTATCCTCTGTCTTTTCCAGCAGGTTATGGTATTCCTTCGTCAGGTCGATCAGATAGCTGATTCGTTTCATTGGTTCTTGATTTTCAGCTTCCTGCTTTCCTACCCGGTGTCCCAGCCCGTTATAGAGATAGTTGGCTTTTGCTCCGCTTCCATTCACAGCCTGTTCCAGACGGTTGATGGCTCCATAGACATACTGGTTCTTTACCTGTCCATCTTTTAAGATCTGGCTTAAGTTTCCACGTCTGTCATAACGGTAGATTTCTCTGCTGACGCTTCCACCTGCATTCTGGTCTGTCAGACTTACCAGCTGGTTCAGGCTGTTATAACGGTATCTTATCTGTGTTCCCTGTTCCTCTTTTCCGGTACGGTTTCCAAAGGCATCGTAGGTGTAACGGGTCTGCCGGATACCGTCTTTGTGGATACTGGACAGACGCTCTAGCGCATCGTAACCATAGGTGTAAGCTCCGCTTTCTTCTTCCAGATTCCGTCTTTCTTTTGTGATACCAGTTTTATTTCCAAGCAGGTCGTACTCATAGGTATATCGATCCAGTATACCTTCCTTGTCTGTATGCAACAGTTCTCTTAACTGGCTCTTTTCATCATACGCATAGGTCGTCTTCATTCCATTCGGGAAGTTCTTTTCCTTTAATCTTCCAAATGAATCATATCCATAGGTGATGATGCTGTCTCCCTCTTTCAGTTCTGAGAGTCTGACCTGTTCATCATAACCGTAATAGACCGTCCTACCATCCGGGTATGTCATGCTTCGTCTCTCTCCTGCTTTTCCGTAGGTGTAAGCGACTTCTTTTTTGTCCGGATAGGTGACCTTTACTGCCCTTCCCAGTGCATCATTCTGAATCTTTGTAAGTCCAATCCAGTCCTGTACTTCCATCAGCTGTCTGAGCGGGTTATAGGACATCTTGACTTCTCTTCCATCTGCATACTGGATCCCGGAGACATCCCCCTGCTTTGTATATACATACTTTGTCAGATATCCTTCCTTATCCAGCTTGCTTAATAACTGTCCTTTTGGATCGTAAGTATAGGCTTCCTTCTGTCCCAGAGCATCGGTAATACCTGTCACTCTTCCCCTTAAATCTCTGGTATACCGGGTCACCTGACAGAGCCGGTTTCTGCCATTTTGTTTTTCAGCTTCTAAAAGTTCTGGATCCAAACACCATGTTGAGAGGTTTTCCTGTCCTGTTTCTTCCTGCTGTGTTAACAGGCTTCCGTCTGCACCATACTGGCGGATCTCGATCAGCCTGTCGCAGAGGTCATAGCTGTATTCGGTTTCATTTCCGAATGCATCTGTGACTTTCTTTAACTGTCCGCTATAAGTGTATTCGTACTTCGTCACGTTTCCTTTTCCATCTGTCATGGACGTGACATTGCCAAGGGCATCATAGGTATAGTTCTTCTTTTCCCCATTGCTTCCCTGTATCTCCGTAATTCTGCCCATACAGTCATAGAAATAGCTTATAACAAATCCCGTTGCATAAGTATGTGTCCTGACATTCCCTGCAGCATCGTAGGAATAGGATTCCTCTGTCCCGTCCGGGTTCTGGATCTTCTCAAGCAGTCCTCCCGGATAATACCTGTATCTGGTGGTTCTTCCTGCTTCATCTGTCACGCTCTCCAGATCTCCAAGAGCGGTATAGGTATAACTTCTGCTCTCTCCTAACGGATTCGTCTCTTTCAGGAGATTCCCCGCTGAGTCGTATTCCATCTGCACCACATTTCCAAGGGCATCTTCGGCACTGATCAGGTTTCCTTCCCCGTCATACGCATACCGGTAATGCAGTCCCTCTTCTCCTTTGACCTCTGTCACCCTTCCAAGAGCGTCATATCCGAAGCTTGCCTGCCCTCCGTTTTCATCTTCTTCCGATATCCGGTTTCCATTGGCATCGTAGGTATAGCGTACCACAGCGCCGTCTGCATATTTGATTCTTCCAAGCAGGTTCTCCTGATTATAGATATAAGTCGTCTTTGCTCCATTCGGTTCCGTGATCCGTGCCAGGTTCCACATGCTGTCATAGGTCAGGAGGGTTTCCCTTCCCTCTTTATCAATAACCTTGCTTAGGCGGTTTAAGACATTATATTCCCTTCGGATGCTTTCCCCGTCAAAGTCCGTTACCTTTGTTACTTTTCCGCTTGCATTGTATTCGTAGCTCTGGCAGTTTCCTTCTGCATTTTCCACACGGGTCACATTTCCCATGATGTCATAGGTGTAACAGGTAACATTCCCTTTTCCGTCTATGCTTTCTGTCATCCGGTTCAGGGCATCATACCCATACCGGGTGACATTTCCCTGTGCATCTTCCATCGCTGTGATGTTTCCCCTTGCATCATAGGAAAGCGTGATCCTGCTTTTGTCTGCCTGCCGGATGGTCTGCGGCCACCCGGACGCTGTATAAGCAATCTCCACTTCATTTCCAAGGGCATCTTTGGTTTTTACAAGCCTTCCTTGGGCATCGTATTCCCCGCACAGTTTTTCTCTTCCATTTATCTTGATCCCGGTTGGCTGGTTCTTTTCTCCATACCGGATTTCCGTCTTATTTCCAAGGGCGTCGATCACACGCACCAGATTTCCTGCCGGATCATAGGCATACTGGGTTTTATTCCCCAGGCGGTCCACATATAAGGTCTTCTGATTGTTCTGGTTATAGGCAAAGCGTTCCTCCCCGTTGCTGTGGATATGCTTGATATCCCGATACTTATCATCATGGACATAAACCACACGGCTTCCGTTCCGCTCGGTAAGCTCCACCGTTTTCTTTTCCTCGTCATATGTATAAGACATCTGTGTCCCGTCCGGGAACTTCTGTAAGGTGGTTCGGTGTTCCTCATCAAAGAAGTTTTCTACCGTCATGATCCCCCTTGGGTTCTCCACCTGCTCCAGTTTTCCCTGCGGGGTATAACCGTAACGGAAAGCATTCCCGTCCGGAAGTGTGGCTTCCTTCAAAAGTTCTCCCTGATACTTGTATGCCACGCCTCTTCCTGTATGGTCTTCTACACGCTCCAACATACCCTCTGTGTCATAGAAAAAGGCAAAGAATTCCCCGGTCTCTTTTTGGACCTTCACCAGACGAAACGGTGCTTCCTCTTCATAAGCAAACGTGATACGGCTACCCGTAAGAGACTCGGTTTCCAGGCATTTTCCTTCTTTGTCAAAGCGGTATGTTTTCTGAGCTCTTGTACGATAAGTATATCCGTTTTCCTCTTTTTCCAAAGCACCTTCGCTGGCAAACAGGGAAAGGTAATGGTCTTTTTCCCAGAAGAACCGTTCCTCTTTTCCATCCTCCCGAAGAAGCACTGCTTCCCCGTCTGTAAATTCCAGATGTACCTCATAATTATGGTTCCAGTCTTTTCCAAGCACACCCCTGTGTGCATTGATGGCATTATAAAAACGGCGGAAAGCAAACGACTCCCTTCCCCCGATTTCCAGATCTGTCCGGTCATAGATAAAGTTTCCCGTGCTTAAATTTACCGGGTCCTTGGAAAAGGCATGGCAGATGGCTTCCGCTCCCTTGATGTTTGCCATCAGCTTTTCCACTGCCTTTTCCCCATTTTCCGTTACCTTGTTCCACCTTGCCTGCACCTCTTCAAAGGCTTTTTTGAATGCTGAGTAGTCCGTAGTAAGCGGCGTATCTATTAAAAACTGCTCCATTTCCTCCAAAAGTGTCTGAAGGCTTTTCGTTACCCCTGCAAGTTCTCTTGTCTGGGAGGCATAGTCCGTATCGGCTGCCGGGATTAAATCGCAGGCTCTTTGGCGGCAGTTTTCCAATTTTGTCAATGCGGTCTCCATCTGTTCCGTCTTTAAGGCACTGCGTCCAGTGCTTCCCCTGCCTGGTCTGCATAAGTCCTCATAGCAGACACATGCTCCTTGCACTGTTCTAAGATGCTTTTGATATCCTTTCACAGCTGTGTGATCTCGCTTACCTGGAATACTCTCTTCATCTATCTTCCACCTTTCTTTTATAACCGATGACAGATGACTCTTCTCTGCTGATATTTTCTGTCCCATCTCGTCAAAAATCATTCGTTTCGCACTCATAAAATCACGTTTCTTTTTTCACAATTTTTTCTTTATTTTACATGATTTCGCCCTGTTTTTCAATCTTTTCATGTGCTTTTTTGTGCATTCTACCATATCCTCTTCTAACTTTTTTATATAAATAGAAAAGGGATATTACAGCGTCTTATCCGTCTATAATATCCCTTTTCTCTCTTATTTCATTTCCCTGTGAAAAATCAATTTTACCTTACGGTTCACACCTGCATTGTGGTAATAACCAAATTCCACTTTTCGATTTTCTTCCCGGACTCCGGTATAACTGAACAATAGCTGATCTTTGATGTTTCCAAGAATTAAAACTTCCCTGCTTGCCAAAAGCATTTCGATAAATTTACTCCGTGTCATCTTCTTTACCTTAAATTCTGAAGTGACTAATACATAAATACCGTATCGGACTGCTTCTTCCAAAATATCAATCCTGCTGTTATCTTCTTCTACATTCTCATACAGTTCCTGAAGCATATCTACCATTACATAAATTGGTGGAAGTGTTTTCACAAATGTTTCCATGCTTAGGGAAACATCATCCAGTTTTGCTTCTTCATATTCTTCTTTTCTTGCAAAAACCTCTTCCTTGATCTGATTTAAGGATGCAGCAACAGCACTCTTATCTCCTGCATAAACCACATTTTCTTTTGACTGGTAAGCGGCAAGTGCATGACTCTTATTGTCAAATACATACACTTTTTCATCTGACAGCAGGGTAAGCATATTTTTAATCACATTTGTCTTTCCTGTCTTTGCATTTCCAAGAATAAATGCCGGAGCCTGTTCCATTGAAAGATAGTAAACCTGTAATGTATCGGTATCCAATCCAATCGGCACTTTGCAGATTGTCTTTTCATATCCCGGATAGGAAGGAAGCATTGGCATGGTAAGTTCTTCCGGCATAACCGGGATTTCTTTTGCTTTTTCTTCCGAAGATTTCTGACTTATTTCAAAAATAAGTTCCTTTAGATTTTGATTATATTCTTTCTCCGTTTCAAAAGGAACCGGAGTATACAGCTGCATCACATGGATACTGTCTGTTTTTACCAAATATATCCTTTTAATAATGTTTTAAGATGCATTGCACCTGTCCCATTAACAAGCCTTGTTATTCCTCCTGCAAAAATTGCTTGATAGTTATTTCTTCCTGCATTTAATCCTTTTATTTTTATTTTTGATCCTATACCGCCTAAGATACCTCCTAAAATCAAATCTTCAAGTACATCCAAGCCGATTTGTTCTATTCCCCTTTTATTTGTTCCTGTCATCGTTTCAAGACTTTCCCCAACTAATGTTGATGTTCCACTTGAAATCCCTCCAATAATAAAGGGCTTTGATAAAAAATTTAGTATCTTTTCAGAAGCGCCTATAGTTGTACCTACTTTTCCTATAGCTGAAGGTGCTCCCAAAATTCCACCTAATGCACCACCAAATGTTGAACCAATATACGTTTCAATACTGGAAAATTGTACCAGTAAGAGATCTGGTGTTCTCCGCTTTCCTTTTTTATCCGAATAAGTACTGCTTCTTCTTTATCCTAATCTTCCACATTATTTATCAATCACATTACAGATATTTTTTCATCCTTTAATCTCATTAGCAAAACTTCTACATTTTCATTATATCTGTCTATTTTTATTGGTTTTTCTCCTTTTACATAAATAATTATGTACTCCTTTTCTATTATACTTTTGTGTTGCTCAACCTTTGTAATCTCTTTAAATTCAACTGTCCGCATTTTCTTTAGAAAATCTTTCTTATAAAGTTTGTCTTGTACTTCCAGTTGATCATACCAATAGACACCGCTGTAATAAAGCAACAGTAAATCTATCACTCCCAGCAACAGATACATCCAAATTTTCCCATCTCGAGTCAAAAATAATACAATTGTAAAAAAAGTATAAATGCAGAAACCTATGATAGGCAATATTTTCCGGATAATCATTGGCTCTACGATGCAGTGCTCTTTCGTAGATGGAATCAATTCTTCTTCATCTATCCCCCTTTTTTTCAAAATAATTAGTAAATCATAAACATCTCCTTCTGCATCCATTTCATACTGGAATATCTTTTTCTCCCCCTGATAAAAGCGATATTGATTTCTTCTCTTTCCTACGCATCTTGTAATATCTTCAATTCTATATTTCCTTGTAATTCCTAATGCAGAACGGTAGATAATCTCTTGTGTGTCATATTCTATCTTCCATATGTATCCATATAATGTCAGAACAATTCCTAATACTGTAAATCCTATAGATACCAACAAACAAATCAACATAAAATAACAATTTTCTATCTGTTGTACAAATTCCCATTTGAAGATCTGACTTAAAATAAAAGCAATAGTTGTACAACCAAAAAATATTCCGCATGGTAATCCTACTTTCAAGATGCTGGGTGCTGTAATTATATATTTTTTTGTCTGCTTTCTGGATTTCTGCTTTTTTGTTACCTCAACGTCTTTCTGTTCCTTATATTTTTTCATAGCGTATTCAGCTATTCTTATGGATAAAAGAATGCTGATTACTGGTACAAGTTCTTTAATATTCATAGCTGGTCTCCTATCCCATTACTCCACAAATTTCTAACGTTTCTTCACCATCTTTATCGACCTTAATATTGTTGCTTAATATCGACATTATCCAATCATCACTGTTTTCTATTGGCAAAAAATCTTTTAACATATCTTTAATATATCCTTTTATATTTGCATGCCCTTTAATTACATATATGTCAGTTTCATACTCCAGCTGATTAGCAAGTAGTTCTTTACTATTTCCAACTATTGATGATTGAGCGTATTTTTTTAATAATTCTTTGTGTTTTAAGGCATACGAACTATCAACTCTTCGTCTGAGTCCGCTTGGAGTCTTCCCACTTGCTTTTATTTCATCTAATACTTTTTTTCTCGCATCTCTTGTCTTTGCATTTGCAGATATTTCCTGAGCAGTCGGTGTTTTTCCTGCCTTAGCATTTCGTATACTGGTAAATTTATATGCAATCCCACCAACAACACCACTAACCATCGCATCTTCTGCCACCTGTCCTATATCTATTTCCCCACTTTCTCCATACTGCTTCAACACACTGTTAATTCCTCCTCCAACTCCAGCCGATAATCCTACAGCTACTGTTCCTACACCCGGAATCGCACTTACTCCTGCAACAATTCCGCCTTCAATAGCACTTCCAAAAAAAGAACCAACATTAAATTTTTTCTGTTTTCCTCTCGCAATATTTATCCCTTGCGATATTAAATTTATTCCTGCTCCTACACCTGCTCCAATAGCTGCTGTAGCCGTACTCTTTCCAGACTTCTCTATGCTTTTCGCTCACCATCTGGTTGAGGATATTGTACTGGTACGAAGTCCTTTCGCCATTTTCTTCTTTCCATGTACGGTTTCCAAAGGCATCATATCCATACGCTGTCTGTATCTGTCCGTCCTTTTGGATTTCTGACAGTCTGCCCAATGCATCATACCCATAGCTGATGATCCGGCCTCCCTCTTTTAGTTCGGAAAGTCGTATCTGCTCATCATAGCCATAGTGCACGGTTTTTCCATCTGTATACAATTACATTCCTTCAGGATATATGATATTTTTCCCTTCTTTTTCCATTCGTTTCATAAAGTTAGAAAAATGCTCACACATTCCATCTACAAAAAAGGCTTTTTTCTTTCCCCCTTCCACATATATTTTCATTCCTCCTCTAGTCACTTTCCCATAACTAATATCAGAAAATTTCCAATGACGTTTAAAAATAAATGCTTTCACCACAGTAATATCATCACCATCTACAATGATATCCCATACCCCTTTTATAGGAGCTACCATGAGTAAAAAACCCGGAATTATTACAACTAATATAAAAATCACCATAATTGGTAATGGGATGTCCTGATTTTCTACTTGAGCAAAAACCAAGGCACCAATGACTATTATCATTACTATAGTTCCCAATCCTGCAAAATCTAGTGGAGCTCGTACGACAAATTTTTTCAATGCTCCTGTTTTTTTCCTACTTTTTTTTGCTAATAAGTCCATTATTCCCGTTACAATAAATGCTACAATAAGAATTCTTAAAAAAAGCATACTCTTTCCTCCTACTATTCTAGGCATAATACAGCTTCTAGTTCCTCGTTTGTAATAGTTTTTAGCATTTTATCTAAAATTTGGTTGGTATAATTTTTTATTTCATTTGTTTCCGTTACCCATTCCTCCCCTTGATTATAAATATCATTTAATATACGTTTAAGTTCCTCTTTTATATTTATTCCTGGCATATAACTTGATTGTAAATCTGTAACTTTATCAATTACTTGCTGTGATTTTGTTCCAATACCGGTTTCCTGCATTTGCCTTCTCGCTTCACGCTGCATCC
>ERZ791868.1304-NODE-1304-length-13764-cov-2.202714_pt1 | contig 13764 bp, 8 predicted proteins | sample MGYA00510281_ERZ791868 | MGnify/ENA primary metagenome ERZ791868 (study PRJEB30046, sample SAMN00792046) | human gut metagenome | study: EMG produced TPA metagenomics assembly of the A metagenome-wide association study of gut microbiota in type 2... | reverse complement strand
GGCAGATCGGAGTAGGTGAAGATACGCTTGTTTATAATCAGATGGAAACTTTGACCGGGATGGAGTATACGTTGACTTTATCTGATGGTACGCGGGTTTATTTGAATGCTGAGAGCCGGCTAAAATATCCGGTAGTATTCCGTGGCACAGAGCGGGTGGTAGAATTGAGTGGAGAGGCTTATTTTAAAGTGTCTAAAGATGCACTTCGTCCTTTTGTAGTAAAGATGAATGGGGTGAATGTACGGGTGTTGGGGACTTCGTTTAATGTTCGTTCATATGCAGATGAAGGGCAGGTGGTAACAACTTTGGTGGAAGGAAAAGTGAAGGTGAACGATCAGGATATTGTGGCAGGAGAGCAGGCCGTGTATTCGAAAAATGACGGTAAAACGACCGTACGGCAGGTTGAAGTAGAACAATATGTGGCCTGGCAGGAAGGAACGTTTGTATTCCGGAATGAACGATTGGAAAATGTTATGAAAACATTGGGGCGTTGGTATGGGGTGGAATTTCATTTTATAGACGAAAGAGCTAAAGAAATCCGGATCGGTGCAAGGTTTGGAAGGTATGATGATATGCAACCGATTGTTGATATGATAAAGAAGACAAATTTAGTAGAGGTGTTGCAGACAAACCGTTGTTTGTATATATCGGAGAAAAAATGAAATTAAAGATGATGATACTGAATACGAATAGGGTGGATGGCAAGGGGATATGAGGATAGAGAAATGAAAATATAGCGTTTGGGGTATACGGGTTTGAAATAAAAATGTTCCCGGTGGTCTGCGAAACTGGCCGGGAACATGCTTAAATAATCAAAGTGTGTTAAACTTTAATTCAACAAATTTATGAAAAAAAATCCTGGAATGGTTTTTCCCGCCCGGGGAAAACTCTCTAAAATTTTATTTGTGGTGAGACTGAAGTTTTTTTTGATTCTGTTTAGCTGTTTTCAGCTGAATGCAGCAGTACATTCTCAAAATAATGTAAGAATCAGTTTGGATTTGGAAAATGTGTCTTTGGAACAGGTGATCTGGGAGATTCAAAAGAAGACGGATTTTGTGTTTATGTACGGAACCCGTGACATTGAAGGAGTGAAGCAATTGACGGTACAGGAAACGGATAAGGAGGTGAATGAGATTTTGAAAACGTGCCTGAAAAATACTGGTCTTTGGTTTGAGATTTCCGGAAATGCCGTAGTGATAAAAAAAGAAGTGACAGCAACCGAAGGTCGTAAGATCACCGGAAAAGTGGTGGATGAAAAAGGGAATCCACTACCGGGAGTGACGGTCATTATCAAGGGAACTTCTTTAGGGACGGTGACTAGCGTAGAGGGAGAGTTTACAATCACTTTACCTGTGGCTGATGGACAAGCCTTGTTGTTTTCTTTTGTGGGGATGGAGACGATGGAGGTGAAGATTACGGATAAGAATGATTATAAGATTGTCTTAAAGGAGGATGTAAAGGCACTTGACGATGTGGTGGTGACCGGATATTTTAATAAGAACAAAGATAGTTTTACAGGGGCACAGGTAACCGTGAAAGGGGACGAGCTAAGGAAGGTGACTACCGGGAATGTGCTTCAGGCACTTTCTGTATTTGATCCTTCTATCCGCTTTGAGGACAATATAGACATCGGATCGAATCCTAACCGGATTGCTGATTTTACGATTCGGGGAAATTCTGGAATCGGGCTGACTGAATTTGAAAAGGAAGCAGTGAGCCGGGATAATCTGAAAAATAATCCGAATCTGCCTACGTTTATCATGGATGGTTTTGAAGTAGATGCAGAGAAAATTTTTGACCTCGATATTGAACGGATCGAATCGTTGACTATTCTGAAAGATGCTTCGGCAACGGCTATTTATGGTTCTCGGGCAGCGAATGGAGTGATTGTTATCAAAACGAAAGCTCCCTCGGAAGGACAGTTGCGGGTGAACTATAATTTTACTGCTTCTATCGCTATACCGGATTTAAATGGATACGACTTATTGGATGCCCGTGAAAAGTTGGATTTTGAAAAGAGCATAGGCATGTATAAAGATAATAATGCTGATGCGCAGATCAATAAAGATAAAGATTATAATTATAAACTGAGTCTTGTTGAGAGTGGAGTGAATACCTATTGGTTGTCTCAGCCTTTGAAGGTAGAGTTTAATCAAAAGCATAGCATATTCATTGAAGGTGGGGATAAAGCGGTTAGATATGGTATTGATTTTAAGTATGATAAAGACAATGGGGTGATGAAAGGATCGGCTCGTGACCGCGGAGCTTTAGGTTTTTCACTTTCTTATAATCTAAAAGATAAACTTTTAGTAAGGAATTATCTGACTGTCAATAAAGTAAAATCTAAAGAATCCCCTTATGGTGACTTTTCCCAATATGCCTTGTTGAATCCCTATTATCCTTTTCAGGATGAGCACGGTAATCTGATCCGTAAGATGACGCAATACATAAATACCAATAAACAAATTTGGAACCCTGTGTATGAAGCAACGGTAGGAAATCGGGATGAAAGCGAGTATCTGGACGTGACCAATAATTTCAGTCTGGAATGGAGTATCGTACAAGGATTACGTTTGCGGGCCAATTTCTCTTACGGTGAAAAGAAAGAACAAGTGGAGACTTTTATTTCACCGGAATCATTGCAGTATGAAAGTTATGAGTTGTCGTCCGGTGAAGGATTGTTGAATAAAGGAGAAGGGTACCACGGGACGAGTAATACGTATAGTATGGATTTTAACTCGGTATTGACTTATTATTTGGGAGTGGGTAAACACTTTATCAATACGGCATTAGGTGTCAATCTGACAGAAAGTGGTAGTCGTAGTGTGAATTTCGACGTGAGAGGTTACCCTTCCAAGATGATGGATTATATCTCTTTGGCGAAGGAGTTTACCAATACCCATCCCGGAGGAAGTGAGGGAAAAACCCGATTGGCAGGTTTTTTTGCCAATGTCAATTATTCTTATGCGAATCGCTATTTATTGGATTTATCGGCTCGTTTGGATGGTTCGTCCATGTATGGTTCGGAATCTAAATTTTCTCCTTTCTGGGCAGTTGGTTTGGGTTGGAATATACACCATGAAAAATTTATGGAAAATACCGGTATTTCCAGACTGAAGATCCGTGGGTCTATTGGAACGACAGGAAAGGCTTCTTTTCAACCCTATCAATCTCAGACGATGTTCGAATATATACAGGACGGCTGGTATGCGACAGGAATCGGGGCAACCCTGATGGCTTTAGGGAATCCGAATCTGAAATGGGAAACGACGACTGCTTACGACTTGGGATTGGATTTCGGCATGTGGGAAGATCGGTTGACGGTGACTTTCGGGTATTATCTGAAAAAGACCAAAAACCTTTTGAGCAGTGTTACTTTGCCTACTTCTCTGGGATTTATTGATTATAAAGAAAACCTGGGACAGATGGAAAATGAAGGAGTGGAATTGGCTTTACGGAGTTTTGTCTATAAATCGAACGATTGGAATGTCAGTCTGTTTGTGAATATGGCTCATAATAAGAATCGTATCGTATCCATTTCGAATGCTTTGAGTTCCTATAACGATAAAGCCGATCAGGAACAGGCTAACAATGACGACTATAAAACCAAGCCGATGGTCCGGTATAAAGAGGGAAGATCTTCAACCGCTATTTATGCGATGAAATCGTTGGGTATCGACCCCGCTACCGGAAAAGAGTTATTCCAGCGTCAGGATGGTACTAATACGTACGTTTGGGATCCGAAAGAGAGTGTGGTGTGCGGTGATACAGAACCGAAAGTGACCGGAGCATTCGGAACGAATATAACCTGGAAGCAACTCAATCTAAACATGAATTTCAGTTATCGTCTGGGAGGACAGGTGTACAACCAGACCTTGATCAACCGGGTAGAGAATGCTGATCCGAGAGATAATGTAGACCGTCGGGTATTGGAGCAACGCTGGCAGAAACCAGGCGACCATACATTTTATAAAGACATCAACGATAAGTCGACGACTCCGGCTGGTTCCCGTTTTATACAGGATGAAAATGTATTACAGTTGGGATCTTTGTCATTGTCTTATGATTTGAAGAAAGAATGGCTGAAACCTATCGGTTTTGATATGGTTCGTTTGACTGCAATGATGAATGATGTGTTTCGTTTGTCGACAGTGAAGCGGGAGAGAGGGATTTCTTATCCATTTGCCCGTAGCATGAGTTTAGGTGTAATGGTTCAATTTTAATGCAATAGAATATGAGTTACAAAAAAATTAAAAATATGACAGCTGCAATCCTGTTGGGATGTGCTGTCCTCTCACAGTCCTGTACGTCGTGGTTGGATATTACTCCGGAGGCACAGGTGAACGACAAGAAAATATTTTCTACTCCTCAGGGATTTAAGGATGTATTGAACGGGATTTATATTACCGCTTCGGGTGAAAAATTGTATGCCAATAATTTATTGTTCGGATTTACGGATGTTTTGGCTCAGTATTACGCTATTCCGGACGAGACACATGAGTTTGCCCAGTTGGCCAAGTACCAATACAAGGATGTGAATATTTCGCCTAAAATTGATGAGATGTGGCTGGAATTGTATTTCTGTATTGCCAATTGTAATATTTTATTGGAAAGATTGGAGGAAGTCGGTCCGGATTTTTTTGAGGATGAGCGTACTTATTATATTTTACATGGAGAAGCCAGGGCTTTAAGGGCTTTTTTCCATTTTGATCTGTTGCGTTTGTTTGCACCTTCGTATAAAGCAGATCCGGGATATACAGCTATTCCGTATATTACAAAATATTCGAATAAAGTGTCGCCTCAAAAGACGGTCAGTGAAGTGATCGATAGTGTGATTGTAGATCTGAAAGCTGCCGTTACCGATCTGGAAGGCCGGGATCCTATTTTTGATCCGTTGTATCAGGCAACTACTGGCTCGGATATGTATATGTGGACCCAGCCGATGCCTGACCGGAATGAATTTTTGTCTTATCGTGGATTCCGTCTGAATTATTATGCTGTGAATGCTTTGCTAGCACGGGTATATGCTTATAAACTGGACAAAAAACAGGCTTACGATTATGCTAAAATTGTGTTGGAATCGGGAGTATTCAAATTTATCGATTATTGGAAGATTACTAGCGATATTCAATATCGGAACCGGATTTTACGGCCTGAGATCGTCTTTGGATTCAATGTACCCCGGATGACTAAAGTGTTTGAACCTTATTCGCCCAGCTATAGTAGCAGCAAAAAGTGGTTGACGATAAAGAATAGTGAACAGATGTTTGAAGGAAGTGCCAATGATTACCGTTTGAACTATCTGATGGAGCATGAAATATTGGCTGCTTTCGATCGGCCCAGTTGTATCAAATTTGTGAAGCCTGAGAATGCTGATGAGATGACGGAAGAGGAGATGGGGAGGATAGCTCCGATGATTCGGATTAGTGAGATGTATTATTATGTTTGTGAATATCTGATGGATAGCGATCTGAATGGAGCTAAAACAGAATTACAGAAATTACGGAATGCCAAGGAGGCCTTGATTGCAAATTCACCCGCAGAGCTGGAAGATGTGATTGTTAACGATGCCCGCCGGGAGTTTATGTGCGAAGGGCAGCTGTTTTATTTCTACAAACGGTTGGGACGGAAAGTAGTAGATGAGTCCGGAAATTATACCATGACGGAGAAAGATTTCGTATTACCGTTGCCGGACGTGGAATTGGAATTCGGTAACAGATTGTCTGAACTTTATAAATAGAAAGGTATGAAAGCAAAGATATTGGCATTGATCATAGGGTTGGGAATGGGATTGGTGTTCTGTTCCTGTGAAAAAGACCTCGAAAAGTATTCGGGTACGGACTATATACGTTTTGTATCGGTGTTTGAAAAGGACAGTGTGGATTATAATTTCGGATTGGCTGGAAAGACAACGACAGATCGTATTGGCATAGAAGTGAAAGTGACAGGCGAAGTGTTGGATTATGACCGCGAATATAAGGTAAAGGTAAATCCGGCAAGTACGGTTCAGGAAGGGGTGCATTTCAATATTCCGGCGCAAAACTGTAAGTTGCGGGCCAATCGGGTTACGGATACACTTTGGGTTGAAGTGATGAATACAGAAGAATTGAAAGCGGAAAAATTGTATCTGCAGTTGGATTTGGTGGAGAGTGCCCATTTTAAATTGTGTTTCCCGGAGAGTAATAGTTGTAAAATATATCTGACTGATCGGATCGTTCGGCCCGGATGGTGGGATGAGTGGCATGAAACCGAAGGATTGGGTAGTTATTCTGAAACGAAATATCGTTTGTTTATCCGGATTAGCGGTACTTTTGATTTGGAAAATATTGCTTATCCGGAAAAGAGGGCCGCTATCCTGAAGTTTAAATATTATCTGGAAGAAGAAGCCGCTCAGGGACGGGTAATCATGGATGAGAATAATCAACCTATGCAGGTGAAGATGGTGGGATAGTAATAAAGGGGTACCAATTAAATTTAGATCGAGTTATGAATAAGATATATATATTGTTACTGGCATTACTGGTAATGGCCGGTTGCTATAAGGATAAAGGAAATTATGATTATAAAACAATGTATGCAATTGAAATTGATGGGATCGATGAAAGTAAAAAATATGAACTCTGGTTTGGAGAACCTTTTACGATGCCGGAACCGATTATTCGTTTTACCGATAGTACACAGGCACATGATGATCTGTCCTATCAATGGAAGCTGGATACGTTTGTGGTTTCTACTGAAAAATGTCTGAATGTTACTTTTGGGATAGAACCCCAAGGGTGGAATGATATTTTCGGTGCTTTTAGCGTTAAAGACGAACGTACGGGAATCTCATATAGTCAGCGTTTTCGGGTGACTTTGCTAAGTAATTTTACGAATGGTTGGATGTGGATGACTGAAAATCAAGGAAAAGCGGAGTTGAACATGTTGGCGAGCAGTAAAAAGTTTTTTCAGAATGTTTATACGGCAGTTAATAACAGGGAATTGGGGCCTAAAGCTTATGGAGTGGTAGAACATTTTGATGCCGGTTTGAATGCAAACGGTGTATTGGTGATGGCCGGAGGGCCGGGATCGGACGGACCGGTAGAATTAGACTGGAGTAACCTTCGGAAAGAGGTGTGGACCGGAGAGGAATTTGTCGGCGGAAGCTTGCCGGAAGATTTGCAAGAAATTAAGGCAGCTTGTTTTATAAAGAATTATTCCTGTTTGGTTTCCGGGTCCGGGAAATTGTATGTCCGTTATTCTCCCGGAGGGTATTTGTACCAGGACCGGTATCCGGATTTTCCTTTCTACGGGGATTATAAGCTCTCTTCTGTGGTGGGGTATAGTTTCCCTCCTGATTATAATGTCGCTTTATTTTATGAAGAAAATGAAGGAAGATATTTGTTTTTGGATAACGGAGAGTTACGGGGATTAGATCAGGTGGAGGATGCGGGACAAAAATTCAGCCTGGTTGATCCTGATAAAGAGTTGATCTATCTGGCTCCGGCTTCTCAGCAGCAGGGGAAGAGTTTGTTTTATGCCGTTTTGCGGGATAAGTCGGATGGAAAATATTATACTCAGCGTTTTCAATTCGGGATCGTGGGAGGACAACCGACATTGACAACAATTGCACAGGATGTATTTCCGGCAGTTGTGAATGAAAAGACCCGTTTTGCAGTGGGATATACAACGAAGGAGGCTTATTATTCTCAGGGAGCACAAATTTTCCGGTATAATTTTGAATTGAACGATACTCCGGTAGCTGTAGCCGATTTTAAAACAGGAACAATAACAGCTTTTACCCTTGATTCTTATGGAGAACAGTTCGGTGTGTGTGTACAAAATGGAAATACTCATGACTTCTATTGGACGAGTACGGATGGACAGGAGTTCGAGCATGTGAAACAAATTCCCGGAGAAGTCAAAGGTTTGATATATAAATCGGGTGGTTCTTGGAAGTATGAATAATATCTAATGGAATAAAATTTGATGAGAAGATTAGTTGTTTTATTTTGTCTGTTCTTGTTGTGTATACAGGAAATATATGCACAACAGCAGGTGTCTGATGAGCTGCGTGCTTATAATGATTATCTATTGAGTTTATCCTGCTATAAAGCTTCGGGTGAGTTGAATATGGCTATCGGTGAGAAGTTTATGGAGGGAGATATTGCCGGAGTACGCCGGCTGTCGGCAGAGAGAGAAAAGTTATTGATGCAATCCATTGATAGTGTATTGGCTTTCCGTGCAGATGCCAAAAAAAGTGAAGCGGCGGCACAGTTGGTTACCCGGTTGGTATTTAATCTGGGATTTGAAAATACCGGAAAAGTATTGAATCGGTTTGAACCGGGATTTGATCCTTTGTGTTTACAGGAAGTGAGACAAAGTTTAGAGAAGGAGAGTAAAGTGCGTCCGGGAATGCCTGCTGCCGATTTTAAGGTGTTCGACCGGGAGGGAAAAGAGTATACCTTGGCTAGCTTTAAGGGAAAATATATTTTTCTGGAATTCAGTGCATCCTGGTGTAGTTGGTGTAAGAAGGAAATTCCTTCCATCCGGCAGGCTTATGAACGGTTTAAAGATAGTGTGGTGTTTATCACCATTCATTTAGATGATAACCGGGATAAATGGTTGAAGGACCTGGAAACTCATGCTGTGCCCTGGTATTGCCTGACAGATCTGAAAGCCTGGAAGAGTCCGGTGGCTAAGGCATATAATATTGCCGGAGTGCCTGATTGTTTTATCATTGGTAAAGACGGTTTGATCAAGGCGAAGGAGTTGCGCCGGGAAGAGATTACGCAACAGTTGGAAAAGTTATTGGCTGCCGGCAAAGGAATTCAATTCAGGACCGGTAGTTTTCAGGATGCTTTACAAGAGGCTGAAGCGACGGGTAAACTGATCTTTTTGGATGGTTATACTTCGTGGTGTGCTCCTTGTAAAATGATGAATACTACTGTCTTCACCGATCCGGAAGTGGGGCACTTCTTTAACGAGCATTTTATCAATGTTAAATTTGATATGGAAAAGGGCGAGGGACGGGAGTTATTGAAGCGTTATGGGATGCAGGTATTTCCAACTTATTTATTGCTGGATGCAGCAGGGAACGAGGTACACCGGGTCGTTGGCGGACATGATGCCGGTGAATTTATCCGGCTGATCCGGGAAGGAATGGATCCGGAAAATTCGATTGCAGGGATGCAGAAACGTTATGAAACAGGTGACCGGGAGGCTGATTTCCTTCGCCGGTATATTACGACTTTGGGGGGGGATATCGGTTTGATAAAATTCCGGCCGTATTGGATGAGCTTTGCCGGAAAAATGGAGAGACGGTTAACGAAGAGGACTGGCAGCTGATTCGGCGTTACCTGTCGGATCCTTCGTCGTATACATTCCATTTTGTCGCAAAACACCGGGAATTATTTACTGCCTATATTGCTCCGGAGGAACTGGAAGCATGGATTCAGAAAGTACTTTACGTTCCGGTATTCAATACTGTCAACAGTCTTGTATTTGATGAGAAAGAATATGATGCCGGACGTTTTAAGACTCTGAGGAAGGATATCAAAATTGTTCGGCCGGAACAGAAAAGTTATTTGTTGTCCATATTGGATTATTACGATGCATTTCGGATGGATAAAATGGATAAAGTACTTTCTATTTTTAAAAAACAATTTATGTCCCTTCCTGCTTCGGACCGTTGGGGATTGACGATGCAATTAAATGCGATGTTGTGTGCAAAAGGAAATAAAGCTCAGTGTGAAGAAGGATTACATATATTCCGTCAGCTTTTTAATCCGGTTGATCCTATACTGAAAAATTTTGAAAATGCTTTGAATAAACGGATCGGTTCGTTATAGATCAAGGAAATGTGGCGATTGTGTGGAGCTCCCACACAATCGCTCCCGTTCCTGGAGCGCTGTATTATACTTTTGAATACAATCTTATCGGCTATTCGGGCTTCTTACCTTTGTATCCCGGCCGGGCACTGAGTTGAGTCCTGGTAAACTCAGAAAGAAAACTTATAGGTTAGCTGGAAACATTTTTTTGTTGAACCTTAGGACTGGTTTTGTGTTGTTGTTTTTATTTCTTTCATTTGTGATATAAAAGGCAGATGCATGATGGAAAACCAGTATTGTTATAAATATCCCCGTCCCGCGTTGACGACCGATCAGGTTATCTTTGGATTCGGCGAGGGGGAGTTGAGGGTATTATTGATCCGGAGAGGGAACGAACCGTTTAAAGGGAAATGGGCTTTGCCGGGAGGTTTTATGGATATGGATGAAGATGCAGAAACCTGTGCCCGCAGGGAGTTGGAAGAAGAAACCGGATTGAAAGTAGTGAATTTCGAACAATTATATGCTTTTTCGGATGTCGATCGTGATCCTCGTTATCGCGTTGTCAGTATCGCTTATTATGCTTTGGTCAGATGGGAGGATTGTAAAGTGAAGGCAGGGGACGATGCCGATAGGGCCCAATGGTTTCCTTTGTCCGGAATACCGCCCCTGGCATTCGATCATCGACGAATTCTGCAAATGGCTGCCGACCGATTAAAGTTAAAAGCCCGGTATCGGCCGATCGGGATCGATCTGTTGCCCCCTGAATTTAAGATGGCCGATCTTCGGCATTTATACGAATCGGTTTTACAGTGTACACTCGACCGGGATAATTTTCGTAGAAAGATGGTAGGGACCGGATTATTGGTCGATGCAGAACAGGAAAATCGGGCGAAGAACGGTAGGAAGGTCAGGTATTATCGCTTTGATCGGGTAAAATATCGGTATTTTACGGAAAAGGGTTTTTATTTAAAATGGGAATAATGAAGATTACCCGGATTCAGGCGGAAGCTGGGGGTATGGAAGCCTAAGGTCGACGGACAAGTGGTGCCGGACTATTTAAAGGCATTATGTACATACGATCTGGCCTGAGCCTTTAGGTGCCCGTTTTACAACGACAACGGCGCTGAGGTCGAATTTTTAATCGAAGGCATATGATAATCAAAGATTTTACAGATAACGATCTCTACAAATTTACAACGATGAATGCCATTCAGAAGAAATTTCCGGATGCCGAAGTCGTATATCGTTTTGTCAACCGGGGAGAAACCGATTTCCCGTCAGGATTTGCCGAAGCTTTACAGGCAGAAGTGGAAGAGATGCGCGGATTGACTTTGACCGACGAGGCCGAACGGTTTATGCGGCGAAAATGTTATTATTTCGATTCTGTATTTTTCGATCTCTTGAAAGGATATCGTTTCGATCCTTCAGAAGTAAGGATTCTGCAAAATGGGGGTAGCCTGGAACTCGAGATCCGTGGATTATGGTATCGTACGGTACTCTGGGAGGTCCCTTTAATGGCGATGATATCGGAACTTTATTTTCAGATGACCGGCCAGTTTGCCCGGCAGGTGGAAGAAAAAGCGATCCATAAAGCCCGTCGTTTTGCAGAGATCGGTGCAGAAATATCGGAATTCGGCACACGGCGCCGCTTTTCATTCGAGGTACAGGATCGGGTGATCGGAATATTGAAGGAGTATTCCGGCAAATACTTGAAAGGGTCCAGTAATGTATGCCTGGCGATGAAGTATAACCTTACTCCTATGGGAACTCATCCCCACGAATGGTTTATGTACCATGGGGCACATTATGGCTATCGGTCTGCCAATGCTCTGGCTTTGGCTAATTGGGTGGATGTGTATGACGGGCATTTGGGGATAGCCTTGACGGATACCTATACAACCGATAACTTTTTCAGCAGTTTCGATACGCAGTATGCTAAGCTATTCGACGGGTTGCGTTGGGATAGCGGTGATCCTTATGTATTTACCGAGAAAGCTTTGAAACATTACCGGGAGAAACGGATCGATCCGCGGACAAAGACCGTGGTCTATAGCGATGCTCTCGATCTGGAAGGGGTAGAAAATATTCGCTCCTTTGTGAACGGACGATTACATGATGTTTATGGGATCGGTACTTTCTTGTCTAATGATGTCGGAGTAAAACCGCTGAACATGGTAATCAAAATGTTCGAGTGTAAACCTCAGGGAGGAAAAGAATTTTGGCCTGTCGTAAAGCTTTCCGATGTGGAAGGTAAACATACGGGTGACCCGAAGGAAATAGCCCTTTGCCAGGGATTGTTAAGGATTTGAGCGGATAAAACGGTAATGACGGATAAACGGTCACTACACTGGAAATTGGAGGGGCGATAGATTACACTTATTCGATCGTAGCTTTTGCCGGCATCGTAAAATGCGGAATTTTAGTTTGCCGGACGATCCTGTTCGCTGGAGGTATCGCTATACAGATGGGCCAGAAGAAGTTGGGAATGTTGTAATGAACGGATGAAATTGCAGCGTTCATATTCGTTTTCACAGAGTTCTTGTAATATTTCGATCGATTTGCGGTAACATTGCTCTGCTTTCGGATAGTTTTTTAAATGTACTTCATAAAGTTTTCCCAGGCTTCGCTGGCATTGTGCCGTTGCAGGACGATACCGGTATATATCTTCCCGGTCGAATTCGGATCGGGTATCCAGACTGGCCGAATACAGCCGTTCCGCCGAATTGAAGCGTCGCATGTCGACATATAGATTGCCTAACCGCCATTGGGTTATTGCTACATCTTCGAGGTAAATCCACCAATAGTTTTCTGCCAGTCTCTTTTGTATTTCCAACATTCGCAGTAGTATTTGTTCGGAAAGTTCCAAACGATTCGAACGGTTGTATAGGTTTACTAAAAAGTCCATAATCTTCAATTTATGACTCTGTATGATGATTCTGCGCCCTGAATATTTTTCGTAGTTCTCCAATGCCTGAAGAAATAACTTTTCAGCTGAATGGTAATCTTTATAATCATACCAGTAAATTTGAGCCAGATTAGCTTGTAATTCGGCTATTTTAGGGCGATAGACGTTGGGCCTTCGGGAGAGGTTGGATCGGTATTCGGCGATATGGTTATGGATTGTTGTGATCATTTGTTGTATTGAGTCGATTTCGGTATTTTCTTGAAATAATATTTCGGATGTCATAATTTTAAGATTTTTTAATCGATGGTTTTTACTTTTTGTCGATAAATCTATTTACGGGCTGATAGATGAGGATATGTCAAAGAACGATATAAACCGGACCCATTACGGATCTTGGTTTCACTTCAAACAGTGATAAATAAATTTAACGGTAACTGGCAGTCCGGATATCCGGCGGTATCCGGACAAACAATTTGACTGCGGTGGTATTTTCGTGGCAAAGATAGTGATTATTTTTTATACAAAGAAAGTTTTTTCAATGACATTAGGCGTTAACTTGATTAGCGGGAGATTCGTATATGCTTTGTTAATCCTGTCGGAGAGATATTAAAAGTGTATATTTACAAAACATTTTCCTTTGAAGAAATACCGGAGGCACAAAAGTTGATGGAAGTTGGAAAAGTGGTGGTGAGAGTAGGAAAGAAGACTTCTGAGGAGTGAAGATTGAATTTTTAGAATAGGAGAAAATGAATATCGATTTAAGTCCGATCGACCGCCGGAAAGTAAAAAATCTGGGTGAGGTTTTGGAGATGAATAATGAGGTGCTGGGATTAATGAGCAGATATCTTACGGTATGTCCTGATTTTATCACGAAAGAACTGATAGAGGGGATCACCGGTGAGTGTGAAATTACGTTAGCAGAAGCCTATACCAGCTTGTTGGTCGCTGCTTGTGGACTGGATGTGGAAAATAATCCCCGGGATCGTTATCTGTCGACAGCTTATCTGAGGTCCGGTATCCGCCGGCTCGATCCGCAGGAATATCGGATGA
>ERZ791868.1295-NODE-1295-length-13870-cov-4.851538_pt1 | contig 13870 bp, 8 predicted proteins | sample MGYA00510281_ERZ791868 | MGnify/ENA primary metagenome ERZ791868 (study PRJEB30046, sample SAMN00792046) | human gut metagenome | study: EMG produced TPA metagenomics assembly of the A metagenome-wide association study of gut microbiota in type 2... | reverse complement strand
TCATTTTCAACTCATTTTTGAACTTTACAGGCTCTTTGATTTGTGCTTGTATATTTCCGATAGTGTACCAACTCAATAATAAAAATAAAATAATTCTCATTTTCTAAGTTCTAAATTATAATCTATTAATATCCTTTTCACCCTTATTTTATCAAATAGCAAGCATCTTTAGGATATATGACTTCACATTTGAGAGGATAAAGAATAGAATGATGATCCACGTAATTTATTGAGTCCGGATGATACATACTATAAACTGTTACCCCCAATTGGGCGGACTCTCCCGCACGAAAGACACGAGGTGCAGAGTCCTCGATATAGCTACGATCGATACGACGAAACTTTAAGAAGTTCTGAATATATGTAGTTTTAATATCACAAGCCACACGGTGTTCAAATGTCGGTGCTTGCCCCATGCTTATATCATATCTATAGCGTTCTAGCCTATTTTCTCCTGTTGGCTGACTTGGTTTACTTGGAGGTAAACTAACATTTCCTTCATTCACTTTTCCCTCTTCTGTAAAAGTCACATTATAATCGGGACGATAATATTTGGAAAAATAAAAATACCTCGCCGGGATATTTCTATTATTGGAGACTCTTGCTGTAACTTTATAATTTCCATAGTCATTAAATTTAATTCGCACATGTCCATTGCTCACTTGTACTATCGAAACACTTTGTGCTGTATTATTATCAAACGCACTTTCTTCTACGGTAATTCTAAAAGTAGGTATAAATCCATCTTCCTGATACGCCACTTTGAAATCATAATACTCTCCAAGTCCAATACTACTTGGAACTGTAAAGGTTGGTTTATCATAAGCAGCATTAAACTTCTTTGTATATCTATACTCAGTACCATCTATATCATCAGTTACTACAAAAGTAACAATACATCCTCCAGCTTCCGTGAAGCATAAATCGAATGAATTTTCACCTGTTTTCTTAAATTCATAAGATCCTGGATTGCTAATTGGTTCTGCTGTAATTGTATATTTGGGATTATAGCACCACTCATACGTATATGAAGTTGTAACAGTATATTTCACTCCTATTTTTAGTTTCATTGCACCCTTGTTGTCTTCAGGAGTCGGGTTATAATCAATTTGAGTTTTAGCCGGATTCAATTGATATAATTCAGGAATAAGAACTTTATCTTCAAAAGAAAATCCATTCCAGAGATTTTTATTTGTTGCCAATCCCGCTTCTGGTTGCATAATAGAAGTATCATATTCACTGGAATGTTCCAATCCTACTAAATGCCCTATAGCATGCATCAAAGCATACTTCTTTTGGTCTTTAGTCAATTCTGACCAGTATTTATATTTAGAATTTATATAAATATAATCGCCTGCTTTTCCACCTGTAACTCCTTCAATACGAATCAATTCCGAAGAAGTCATAGAGTAAGCATTATCTTGAATTACAATACTCACTTTATGACGCTTACGAGGAGTATCTATATCAAAATAAGTACTAAAATGCAGACAGCATTTGCTCAATTTATTCCATTCTGCTACAGCCTCTTTAAAAATAGCCTCATTACCATATTGGTTATCGAAAAGTGACAGATGCATTCGATAACATTCAGGTTCTATCCGTCTTTTATAATTCAAACGTACTTCAGGTTGTTCACGTAATTCTTGTAATCTTGATTTCTTAAAAATAAGTTCCGACTCAACCAAATAAAAAGAATCACAATCTACTATCGCTATGGTATCATACCCGTGAGCTGCTAATATTGCTTTATCAGCCTCAAGAATAGAAGAGTAACTTCCTAATCCTCTAGTTTTTATTTTCTCCGAAGTTGTTTTATCTTTAATTACTAACTCTTCCAAATTGCTACTGCATGAAAAGCAAAAAAAAGTCGACAAAAAACAGAACAAAATAACCTTCATATTTTTATCATTCATAGTATTATTTTTCTTAAGTTAATTAATTATTTACCAGCGAAATAGAACGAAACCACTTATACTCTCCCTCCATTGCCCCTTCTCTCCATACTTTCAATTGATATGGCTTGGTTACAAAATATTTGTTTAAAGTAGGATTGTAAATTCTTACAGCAAAATTGTATGTTCCTTCACCACCATATAATACTACAACAGTCGCATACCAATCAGAATTAAATATTTCCTTTATAGACTCACTCGCAGGTACAGGTCTATTTATCCAACGTCCATATTCATTCCATTGATAGACACCTCTCGGTATGACTATCGGATATTCAGAATCATAATTGACTATTGATATGTATGTATTCGACAAAGGACATTTGTCACTCTCCCCAATACATAATAATTCACTTAAAGGTACTGTTTCTTCGTAATGGTTTGAAAGTATAATATCCCAACTAGTTACCACATTATCCACCACTTCATATTGTGATTTACTTTCAGAATCATCATCCGAACAACTGCTTATTAATCCTAACATTCCAATGAATATGATTAATTTATATAACGATTTATTCATCATAATATTCCATTTTATTTCTATTCATTTATAGAGCAAAATGGGGGATGCCCTCACTAACACCTTACCGAGAAGCATCCCCTTTAACTTAAGAGAAAATTTATTTCACAAGAGATTTAGTCTTACTAATATAAGTTTTCTACTTCCGGCTTGTTATAAATAAGCGAGCCAAAAGTTCCCGCAGGACGTTTCAAAGGTACAGATGGTACTCGAATGATTTCATCTGGTTGCGAGCGGGTCATTCCTGATCTTCCACTACGTTTCACCGGTTCACCTGTCATTGGATCCACCCCTTGAACATCGCATAGTGCCCAATATAATGGATAATTGAAATCAAAGTTATCCCAATCTCCAAAAGCATAAGGAAATACATTATCAATGTCATCCTCGTAATTCGAGTTTTGATTATTCAACATGACGTCCGGATCAATACCGTCAGCATAATCTCCCCAATCTTTAGCATTGAAAGAACGGAAAGTTATCGGAGCAAATTCATAATATTTATTTCCATATTTATACTCTTGCACTTCCATTCCTACATTCTTTCCTTCCGTGCGGCTGCCAAATAATTTCACAGGAAAATCTATACCTCTTAATCCACTAATTATCAATTCACTGGCGGAAGCCGTTTCTTCTGAACAGATGATTCTTACAGATTTAAGATTTAGATCATCACCGTCACCAAAACGGATATATTCATCTGCGCCGGAACTACGTTGCATTTTCATAAATACATCCGAACGATGTGATGTGCCGGCGATAGAAGCAGCTAAATAACGAGCTAATTCAACAGAACCTCCATTGTTGAAACGTAAATCCAAAATCAAATCTGTAATACCTTCTGTCTTGAACTGTTGAATTATATATTTTAAGTCTTCCTCAAAATTCAAATCAAAACTTAGATAAACTAAATAACCGATGTTGAATTTGTTCTCTTTTTTGTCTTTTATAAACATCGAATTCAAGATAGGACTATTATTATAACTACCAGTGGTTAATGTAGTAGTTCCATCTATTAAATCATAGCCGCCCCGGTTTTCATCAAAAACTTTACGCCTAAAACCAATCTTAAAAGTTTCACCTCCACCTGCATAAAACAGAGTGCTCATGTATTGCTGATAATTATTCCTGTTCAAAGTAACCCCATCAACAGAAACAATCACATCGCCCCGTCTCAATCCGGCTTTTTCTGCAGGAGATCCTAAATACACATATCCAATGGCTAATCCAATAGTTGTCTTATCCGGCATATAAGAAGAGAAAAACGTACCAAGTCCCGAACCTGCAACACTTGTTGCACGAGTATTTGCGCGCGTTCTACTGGAACCGGTTTCCATTATATAAGAATAGATATAACGCTTACCTGCATTGACAGAAAATGCACGATAAGTTCCACCATCTTCCGTGTTAGTTTTCATTGGTAAAAGATAAGTTGACAGAAAATTATCATAAGAGACTGATGCATAATCTACATCCAGTGTATTATATTCTTCCTTAAAGAGATAATGTTCCTTCAAATATTTATCCATATACTCATTAAGAGCCAGATTTACTGCTGTTCCGGAACCTCCTCCCTGCGTAATTGTACAGACTGTAACAGGCGTTTTATATCCTTCCACCTGTACTACAACTGTCAATATTCGTTCCTGTCCGGCTTCATTTTTATCAACCTTTACCCTGAATCCTCCTTTACCGGCAGCAGAACTACCACTGGTATTAGTAATAGCCGCCCAGTCCGATCCTGTAGAGTATTGTAAAGAAGGAGTCCATTTTCCTGAAGCAGTAAACGAGATTTCAACAGTTTCCCCATAAAGTGAAACAGTCTTTTCCGTTTCACTGCTAATTGCAGTGATTCCATTGTCCGTACCGCCAACTTCTCCTCCGTCATCACTATCCGAACAATTGCTGAAAGCAATCAGACACAAAGCAAGCAATACTACACTATAAAAGCTATTAAATAAGTTTTTCATCTATTATTTTATTAAATTAGAAATTAAAATTATTGCGTCGGAGCATCTACTACAGTTTTAGAAACCTCGTAAAAACGTCCTTCTTCATCTATCCAGGTAACATTGATATTAGTTGGCAATGTTCCATAAGTACTTCCCGAATAAGTTGTTGTTTGTTTTACACCATTTTGCATCACATACCTGATTTGTTCATCATACATACCAGTCAGGTAATCTGCCGGCCCTGCAAATACATAAAAGACTTTGCAGGCAGACTTCGGTTTCACAGTATAAGAAACGGTGTAGAATTTGTCTTTTTCTATCTTGTCAATTGTTACTTCCGGAACACTGGCATTCCACAAATCGGCGTCCCTTTCTTTTCGCACATAAGTCGGCTTTGCACTTGTATATTCCTTCTTTGTCACAGTCGAAGAAGGATTACCATCAGCATCAACTGCTATCATAAACAGTACATATTCTGAATTAAATGCAATATCCTCAATCACCAGTTGATGATTCTTCAGTTCAGCAGCAACAATTTCAGTAACATTATCATTCATAATTAATGCTTGCTTTACTGTCTCTTCATTTCCCCAATACGGATAGCTTTTGAAATCACTCAATTTCATGTGGACATAACGGAATTTCACCGGATTTCCGGTCGGGGTCAGCGTTAAAGTCGTAGTAACAGTTCCTGCCTCTATTGCCACATCCACCGAAATTGAAGGGTTATAAGATATTTCCCTAGAATCGGCTTGCACTTTCACTAATGATCCAAGTTGTCCTTTGTCATTTAATGCTACTGCAACCAAAAAGCCTTTTGTTCCCGGTTCTAAAGAAGCTCTTTCAAAGTTTTTTGCCTCTTTGGAAGAATCTCCGTTTTTGATAAGATAGGAAATAACTTCTTTGTCAGTGCCATAATTTGCCAAAGTCTGTTCTTTCATATAAGAATAATAGAACTTATAGCAGTCAGTTCCGGGAGTAATGGTCGCACTTACACTTGAAACTGTAGCAACAATACTACTAACACTTACAGTCGCTGCTCCGTCATACGTCAACGCAGGAACGGGAATCTCCACCGCTACTAGTTCTTCTGTTTTATACCCCTTTTCTTCTTTATAAGGGATAGCCCAAAGTACGTATGTTGTTCCTGGTATTACTTTCGGAAGAAAATCCAACACTTTTCCCTCCAATGGCCCATTATAATCCGAATACTGTTTAGTTCCGCCACCATAAGCCAAATCGTCAATAACCCCTTCTGGTGAATAATTGGACTTATCTAAAATCCCTGTGTAAAAAACGTCACAGCCCTTTCTAATTGCAGAAACCGTTGCACCTTCAAAAGTAATATCCGAAACCTTCAGTTCTACAGTTGCAGCAGTCTTAATCACGCTGGCAATCACATCATCAGGCAAATATGCACTACCAGCTTCAGATGAAGGTACTGCCCAAATCATATACGTCTTTCCAGCTTCGGGATCCTTACCTATCAGTTCAGCTAACGGCATTTTATCAAGAGCCTCTGTCTTCATATACATACGGGCAGTATATCCGTTTACTAATTCTGCTACAGCCTCTGCACTATATTCATTGATTTCCAATACTCCCAAATAATACATTTCTATGCCATTCGTCAAAGTAGTAGAAACTGTCTGCCCCACAGTAGATATAACTATAGGAGCATCCCCTATGATTACGGGAATCTCTGCGATAATACTCTGTCCGTTAGATGCAACAGCCATTATAGCTACTTTGCCACTCGTCTCTGCATACTGATTTTCTGCCACAGGAGCAGTAATAGTCAGCCCTTTTCCTGTCAGGGAAGCTTTCCAACCATCAGGTTTTGTTACGGTATATTTCGAAATTCCACTCATTTCAACTGAAATCAATTTCTCCTCACCGTTCGTAAAGTATTGCTTTCCGGACAATATATCACATTTCAGTTCCTTAGATTTCGACAACTTTAATATTGTGCCATCTTTCAGAGTAAAATACGCATAATCATCATCCTGACTAACTCCACTAAAAAGAGAGGTATCTCCCGTTCCTTCTCCGGACGCGTAAACACCGGTAGGTTCCCAAGTCTTTCCACCGTCCGTAGAAATCTCCCACTCTTTCGTATTCGTATTAATGCGAATCTTAGGAGCGGCAGCCGTTACAGGCATCATTTTTCCTTCTCCATCTTTCAAGAATGTCTTTTTACCGTCTGTACTAGTTATTCCCCAATAATAGATACCATCCTCTTCGTTCTTTATCACGGTTATTTTCGGAGCATCCTCCCCATCTTCACCATTACGAATGGTTACTTCTGTCTTATCCGAAAACTTAATTGTATAACTTCCGTCTTCATTCTCCAATACAGAAGCGATTGATTTATTTTGAGATAAAGCATCAGTCAGTGTCTTCAATGTGGAAATATCCGTCTGTACACTTTGTAACGAAGCTTCCAACTTATCCATGCGGTCTTCCAGACCGGAAATTGAGTTTTTTAAATCATCGTCATTATAACATGACGACAACATTACCACACATACTGCCAGGAAACATACATATTTCCCCATACTACATAAAAAATATTTTCTTCTCATATCCATGATAATTTAGATGATTAGAGAAAACCGCACGACAGACTTTCACGCTATCGTGCGGAATAATTGTGCCAATACTATTTATTTGGCGTGAGGATGTTTACCCAGTTTTTTCAAATCAAGATAAATAGTACTTCCGCTCATCATCGCACCAGGAGTACTCCTATCCACTTTCTCCCTAATAATCGTATTTGCAGGAATCCGTCTATCTTTCTTTATAACTTGTGGTTTTGTTGTTCCTATCATACCCTTTACTGATTTCGGAGCATCCGGGAACAATACAGAAGGATCAGTAATAATACCTTTATCTTTATCATAGAATACAGTATAAAGGTCACCAATAACTTCATTGCCATCACTATCTGCCCCAATTGGTACACATAAAGCAACTAAACGTTTGGCTTCACTTGTCTTATCGTATGATTGAGTCGTTGAATTTACTGTTGTCAAGCCATAATCCAAACAATGTTCCTTCCATACATCCATACACTCCTGATAGGTATAATCACCACTTGCAGAATACGTATCTTCAAGAATTGTATGATAAACTTTAGCCACATCCTTTATAATGGAAAACTGGACAGTGAAATTATTCATTTCACTCATATATGCACGTAATTCCATAGTTGGATTCGGACCTGCCACAATTGCTTCGGTAGTAGCTTTTACAATCTTCACATCCGTCAATACGCCATTCCAGTCTTCCGCCATATATGCAAATATATATTCGGTAGCCGGGTCCAATCCTGTCCAGGTAAAGCTTTCCACTCCTCCTGTCGCATTAGCAGGCCATACATTGGAATCCGCAGACAATAAATAATTGATTAATTCCGCTTTATTAGCATCTTCCAGTAAATCCGGTGTCATAATATACTGATGATAGAATACGGCTGTTTTCTGATTATATGAATAATTCAGTTTCAGACTTGTACGTCCCGGATCAGTGATCGTTATATCAATATCAGCTTCAGATGCATCCGGAGTATCAGTAATACGCGCTTTGGTAGAAAATGAAGCATGCTTTACTTCTTTGGATAACTGCCCATACTCATTACGCCCAATGTAAGCCACTACATAAGGAGCATCAGGAAGCAAATCAAATTGGAATTCTGTACCTTTATAGGAACCTTTTTGAGCGAAATTCGTATTTTTCACACCCCATCCCTCCTGGTCTAAAGTTCGTGCCAAAGTGGTCATGGTTGCTTCATCTGCATTTTCATAAGGAGCCCAGTCAGAAGCACTGAATATACGATAAAACATGGCAACGCAATTGTCTTTCATTTCCACATTCATATCAACCATGGAAGCACCAATTCTACTAATTTCCAGATTACATTCCGGCAATTCTGCATTCAGGTCTATTTCTTTCAAATGAAAGTCCTGACGGACATATTCACCCGGAGTCTTGTTCTCATCCAACCCGATGCTGGTAGCGGTTATCATTCTTTTCGCATCTGCTGTATAACCAAAATCCACCGTATAATACAATTCCTCTTGAGGAACCTGTGCATCTTCCGCTTTTTGAATCCAGTGTCTCATAAAGTCTATATACATCGACTTTCCATACGTATTTATAAATGCATCAATAGGTTCAGAATCTCCACAAAACTGATAGAAATACTTACTGTCCGTATTAGGGAGGTATTGAATACCAACGGCACGATAACTTGTTGTGACATCGATATCCACACGAGGAGTGCCTATTACACTTTGAACCGGAGTCTTCAAATAACAGATTTTCATATCTGCAGGATTCTGTCCGCCTTCATCATTACAACCGACAGTTATAATCAGATATTCTGCTCCGGGTACGATTTCCGATTGGGAATATTTCGAATTGGCCCAGTCAAATTCTGCATTCGGATAACTGTCTCCCAATGTAGATCTACTAAACGTATATGCACCTGCACCTTCGGAATTATAGATAGCTTCCATTATCAAATCTTCCACCTCTTCCTCTGTTGCTTGTACTCCTGTCCCTACACTTTCGAATAAGTAATTGTACATACGACATAAAGGATATACATCCAACCGATAAGATTGGACTTTAGAACCCGGAGTACACTCAAATACAAAATTATGTTCAGTGTTACTGGTAACTTTTATACCTACTCCACGTTCGCCACCGTCCACTTCATTCTCAACCCATCTTATTGGTGTCGGATTTGGAGGAAGCGGAACATCCGGATTCACTGGTACATCAGGTTCTACACCCGGTTCTTCACTATCCGAACACGAAAGGACCATAGGACTTATCACAAAGATAAATCCCAACATGAGTAATAAACTAATTAAATTCTTCTTCATAATTAAAAGTGATAAATGTGATTAATCATTTACATATTCATAATCGGCATCGCCATCAATAGCCTTGCAGACAGCCAAATTATTTACATATCCGTTTTCATCGGTAACCAATGCATAAAAAGAAAGATTCTCCGCATTCCATCCTTCTTCCATTATAACAGTATAACTTATGCTTTTCTCTTTACCGGCTGCTATATGTCCCAATTTATCGCCATCAACGGTAGCAGACAGTAATTTACGTACCACATGGTTATGTGTGTAATCACGATAAACTCCCCCGTCATTTTGTTGATATTTCAATCCGTTTTCTACCGCATATAAAATCAAACGATATTCAGCACTTTTTTCCGATTTAACGCTTACCGTCACATCAGCCTGTCCGTTATATTGTGACTGGATGGCCACTCCGCAAGATGCAGGATACTCCTCCAAAGACTTATTAAATACAGTCCGCATGACACTATAATTTTCAGACAACCCCATTGCCTCACGCATATCAACCACACATGAAGGATAACTGGAGATAGAAAACTTTCTGGAAAGGAGCGAAGACTGTTCGATTGTCATCGGATCAGCACTTGTACCATCAACATGGAATGACATCAGATAAACAACACCCTCATAACTCGAACTTATCAGATAATTCAAACGGGTCATTCCTGCCGGACACATGGCACACCATGTTCCGGTAAACTCCATTGCGCAAATACGTCTTACAAACTTAGAAGGTGTACCTGGTGCGGCACTCGCAACTATTGTTATCAATTTGGATACATAGTTGCCATAAGATGCCTCAAAAGCATAGGTTCCGGCTTTAGAAGTAGAAAACGTGCTTCCATCCAAGGTTTGCCCATCCATCACGGAACGGATGATTGCATCAGCAGTTACATCTATTCCCGCATGCATTACCGTAAAGGTTATAACATCCTTTCCGTCAGCAATCAACGTGTTTTTATTGACGCTCAAAATCACTTCTGTCTGCTCCGAATCATCGGAATTGCCTGAACAGGAAATCCAGAAGATTCCTACACAACATATACAGACCAGTAATATTATTTTATAGACATTTATACACATAACTCGTCTTTATTCGTTATACAAGTAATCTGCCGATTCTCCAAGTTTACACTCATTTACGTTGTTACACGTATAAGTTTTTCCCCCATCCAGCGTTGTCAACATCGACACAATCACACGCATATTATCCACATTCCATCCCGGTTCCAACTGATAAGATCGTTGCATGGTAGATTCCACTCCCGCATTTACTTCCCCATTAAAACGGTCGCCGTTCAATGATGTGGACACCACTGCGCGCACCACATTATTATGCGTATAATCATTCGCGCCATTCGTTTGAAAGTATTTGATTCCATCCTCTACCAGATAAATCAAACAACGATAAGTGTTTGTTACATTGGAAGTTAATTTGGCAGTAATCGTCACCGTACGGTCAGAAGCATTATACACAGACTCAATAGCTACCCCGCATGAAGCCGGATAGTTACTTAGTTCTTTTTGAAGTTCCTCTTCAATCTGGCTCTTGATACTGATCATTTCTTTAGTACCTTTACGCAGATTGTAAAAGAGACGAGGTAGTCCGGAGAAATTACCGAGAATATTAGTCCGGTAACTATTGGTAGCTGCTGTACTCATAGGATCCGTCATTCCCCCGAAATCCATGTGGAAAGAAGCTACAGCCAGTCGTCCCGGTTGTTCCTCCTGAATTGCTTTCAATGTAGTGCTAAGTGCCGGACAAGCCTGACATCCGACAGAAGTAAACTGCATTCCAAGTAATTTATGATAGTAGCTGGTCCCTCCTGATACGGGAGCAACCTGAACGGTCACTTCATTTTCACTAAACATTGCTTTTCCCTCATAATAGCGGGCTTTAAAAACATACGTACCCGGCACTGAAGTGCTGAAAGCACGGACACCATAATCCAGCTTTTCCTCTCCTGACTCCTTTACCAGAATCAGATTCATCGTGCTTTCTTCACTTACATCTTTTGTACCCAGTTTGACTGTAAAGGTCACTTTTTCTACCCCGTCTGCCTGTATAGCCGTCTTATCGGCCGTAATACGCAAAATGCCGTCATCCGTCCCTCCATTCTCCGTTTCGTCCGAACTACCGGAACAAGATGACAGCATTGCTAAACAAAGGATCATTACAATTGGTAGAATTGTCGAGTATATTTTTTTCATAAGCCTCAATCATTATAGAGATAGTCTATGCTACCATTGATAGAACATTCGGTTATATTATCCACCATATATGCGTCATCCACTTTACGTAATGCATAAACCACTACACGCGATGTGGCAGGATTCAGGTTCTTTGCATTAGAAATGCTGAAAGTAGCGGCAGTGTGCTCCTGGTTTGCATCTACAGTAAACCGTCCGTTGGTTGACATCGACAGGTAATTGTTGGAAATAGCTCTTACCGTATAGTCATACGAGGTCTCATTTCCTCCGGATGCTGTCAAGCCATCAGTCACCAAGACATAAACCAAGTCATATTCTCCTCTCTCGCTCGACTTCAATGCAGCATTTACCGTAATTTCGCCAGTAGAAGAATTATAGGATGTATTTACCTTGATTCCGCATGTAGCCGGATATTTTCTAATTTGGCTTTGTAATGTCTGTTTGATAGCACTCACATTCCTGTCTATTGACATCACTTTTAAATCATAAATACAGGTAGGAAAGCCGGATGCTCCAAAACGGCTCATGATGGTGCTTGTCTGTGACAAATGGAAGGGATCAGTAGCTGAACTGCTGGAAGAATGAAAAGCCATTTTCACCATACGTCCCGGCATCAGTTCTTCCACTTTCTTTAATGCCGAAGTCATGGCCGGACAATAGGTACACCAAGTCCCAGTCATTTTAAAAACACCCACCTTGCGATAGAAAAGTTCATAATTCTTACGATTCTGTGCGGTTACGGAAACTTCATCCGACTCCCAGTCCAGGTAATATGCCTTAAACTTATGTGTCCCGTTCTCTACTGCCGAGAACGTATTGGTCCGTCTCTCCAAATAATCACCGGTAGTTACATCTTCAAAATATACATTCTTCATATATTCGGAAGTCGTCAGTACTTTTCCATTGGCATCAGTCACCGTAAAAGTCGCCATATCTGTTCCATTGGCTTCAATCTTGGCTTTATCCACAGTCAAAGTAATAGGTCCTGTCACTTCGCCGTTATCCGGCTCTTCACCATTGTCGTCAGAATTACCGCTGCACGCTGTAAAACATCCGCACAAGCATATCAGACTTGACATAAAAAACATTGTAAATTTTCTCATATTCTATATTCTAATTAATAAATGATTCGATAAACTCAAAATGAAGTCGTTATAGTCAGGTTAGCCCCTGTATATTTAGGAATCGTCCGGCAAACTCCACCGGAACAGACATACCCTTCCCTGTTACGACCATAACTCAAAGCTACACGCGTACGAGATTTGGCATAACTGGCTCCCACATTGTAATAATGGATTTTTTCCTTGCCGTGATTATACATATCACTTCCATAAATACTCCATGCCGGAGCAAAATTTATTTCCAACAGAGCCGCCATCCAGTCCTTTTGATCTTCCTTTGTAGTTAGGTATTGCAACTCCATGCGAGTTGAAAAAGAAGGTGTGAACTTATATTGTAAATCTGCTACAAAAATATTCGATAGGTTGGTCGCCTTATTCGCTCCGTACGAAGGACTATATTCTTGCATGGAATAAAGCAAATTCATTTTGAATGACTTCGTCCATTGCTTTTCCACATCAATACTAAAATCACGGAATGACAAGTTGCCTATCTGGGCTGTACCTTCTTTTTCTAAAGCATAATAGGAAGAAAAGTTTGCATGTAATTTCAAACCGCGTTTGCCTCCGATGACCGTTCCTCTTTTAAAATGATAAAAAACATCCAGTTGTCCGCCCATCTCCCCGCTGATTGCTTTTGTCACCTCTCCTGTTTGTGGAGTGTGAGGATGCAAGTTGGTCAGCATATAGGTATATTGCGTACTCATAGCCGGGACATAATTCAACAGATTCGAAGTTGAACCATTACCGGCAATAATCTCACTGTTCATCCATTCCAATCGACGTCCGGTCAGATTTATTCCCAACCCGTTACCGCTATATCCCAATTCCAACAGTTGCGCATTGGCACGTTTCTTCGCATAAAGCTTGTCATCATGAATGAAATCATAATACTTATTGCCACCATCTACATATTCACCTTTTGCCGTAAATCCGGAGCGTTCAAAATTAACCCGCCCCGAAAAGCCGTTCGAATAAGGTTTTCCTCCTTCTTCTTCAAGGTCAATACTGATCTTCTCATACCGGTTCAACGCCCCTCCTTCGATACTCAAGGACGTATTTTGCCAACTAAGCATTTCAGACAAGGAGAAACTTACATCTATGCCACGTACTTGTGTATCGGAAAAGTCCATACCAAAACGTGGAGTTCCCCAAATGGCTTTCAACCCCACAATATTCTTGTAATTGTAGGTAAAACGTGCTCCCATCACCGCATTATTCAAAC
>ERZ791868.1287-NODE-1287-length-13933-cov-3.549359_pt1 | contig 13933 bp, 15 predicted proteins | sample MGYA00510281_ERZ791868 | MGnify/ENA primary metagenome ERZ791868 (study PRJEB30046, sample SAMN00792046) | human gut metagenome | study: EMG produced TPA metagenomics assembly of the A metagenome-wide association study of gut microbiota in type 2... | reverse complement strand
CCGGCGTAGGCGAGAAGCGAAACGAGCGATGTCGCGCGGGCCGTCGAGACACCCTTGATGGCGCCGGCGCGGCTAAAGGCGATCGGCACGATCGGCGCCTGACCCAGGCCCATCATGGCGTAGCCGATGAGACAAACCGCCCAGCTCGAAGCCGTGAGCACGGTCAGCATGCCGACAAGCGCAAGCGTTGCACCCGCCGTGCCGACAGCAAAGTCGCCGAAATTGTTGCGCAGACGGTCGCCGGTCAGACGGCAAAGCAGAGAACACATCGAAAAGCCTGCAAAGACCAGTGCGGCAATTGATTCGGGTGCGCCCTTTTCCTGATGTAGATACAGACTTCCCCATTCGCCGACACTGCCTTCCGACACGTAACAGCACACACAGAGCAGACCGCAGATCCAGACGAGGAAGGGAAGGCGCTTTTGGGGCTCGGCGGACTCCGGCGATGCGGCAGTGGATTTGTCGGCTCTGCCTTCGGTGCCCGTCACCAAACGCGGTTCGGCCCACCGGAGCATGGCGGACATGACGAGCGCGGGCAATAGGAAGTTCACCCACACGCTCAGGCTTGTGGCGGCAAAGAAGGACCCCGCACAGGCCGCGGCCGCCGCGCCGATGTTATAGCCCGCGTGCAGAACATTCATCGAGCTTTTCTTGTATGCGCGCTCGACTTCGAGGCCCTGCACATTCATCGTGACGTCGCAAAGCCCCATGCAGATGCCCAGCAGCGCCATCGTGGCGCCGAAGTACCAGACCGAGGTGGAGAATGACACCAGCACGACGAAGACCATGCAGGCAAGACTCGAAACCAGAAGCGTCGTTTTAGCGGAAATTTTCGCAATCAGACGCGGCGCAAACGCCAGACCGATCAAGGCGGAAAAGCCGAAGAAAAGCAGGATGATGCCAAGCTCGCCTTCGGTGGCGCCCGTCATGTTTTTGAGTGCCGGCATGCGCGAGGTGACAAGTCCGTAGGCAAGGCCCGGCGCCATGAAGTAGAACATGCAGGCCAGACGTGCGGAGGCGTATGAAAGGTACGGATTCTGCATAACGGCTAGCGGTCAGACGAGAAACTCCTGCGCGAGAATCGAGAAGGCGCTTACCACCATCAGCGCCACGAGCACATTGCGAAACATCGTGTCGGTGAGCCGACGGAAGGTGGCAACGCCCAAGCGCGAAAAGATGAGCGTGACGGGAAAAGCGATCGCGGTAAAGATCCAGGTCATGAAAGAGACGTGACCTGCGACGAGATACCAGACGAAGGCAAGTGTCAGAATGACGACGTTGTAGGGGCGCAAAACAGCGCTTGTTTGAAACTTGTCCCAGGGCTGCAGTGCGCACCACATCGTGGGAACGACGCCCGACAAGGATGCAGCGCCGCCCATGATGCCACCCGTAAAGCCGGCAAGGCTGTCACAGACGGGACGCTCCTTGGTAAAGGCCTTGGAAAGCTTCCCTCGCAGCAGGAAAAAAGCGGTATAAAAGAGCATGAAAAAGGCGACGGCCAGTTTCAGATGCGCCGCATCGATCCAATTGAGAAGCCATGCGCCCACGGGCAAGCCGATCAAGGCGGGAACCAGAAAACGGGGCAGGCGATGCAAACCCGTCTTCACGCCCTGGCGCGTAAGCCACAGACTTTGCACGCCGCTTGCCACGCTCATGGCAGCGACGACCGGAACGGCTTGCTCCACGGTCATCACCTGCAGCCAGATGCCCAGACTCATCAGTCCGGTTCCGAAACCCGCAAGACCGTTGACGTAGCCGCCCAAAGCGGCGCCGGCAGCCAGATAGAGCAAAAGTTCAAGCGTGATGTGTTCCATGGCGAGTCACCGCCCATACAAAAACCGAAAATCGCGGCGCAACTTCAGAGAAGCTCTTTTTCAGGCCAATGACACAGGTCGGCGATCGGGCACTTCGTGCACTGAGGCTTGCGTGCCGTGCAGCAGTAGCGTCCGTGCAGCAGAATCCAATGATGTGCGCCCAGTCGGAACTCCTCGGGCAACGATTTTTCGAGTTTTTCACTGCATTCGTTGGCCGTTTTGGCTTGCACGAGACCGGTGCGCTGGCACACGCGAAAGATGTGCGTATCAACCGGAATGAAGGGCTTGTGAAAGGCAACGTTCAAAACCACCTTGGCTGTCTTTTCGCCAACGCCCGGCAGCGACATGAGGTCTTTGAGGGTCTGCGGAACCTCACCGTTGAAGCGCTCCATCAGCGCCTTGGCAATACCCACGGCGTGTTTGGCCTTGTTTCGGTATAGGCCGATTGTTTTGATGAATGGCTCGACGTCTTCGGGCGTTTTTTGCGCCATGGTTGCCGCGTCCGGCATGGCGGCGAAAAGCGCGGGGGTGGCCAAATTGACGCTCTTGTCGGTGGCTTGCGCCGAGAGCATCACGGCGATCAAAAGTTCGAAGGCGTTGTTGTGGTTGAGTTCACTTTCGGGCTCGGGGCGCTCGGCCTTGAGCCTTTCCATAATCTGACGACGGATTTGGGCGTTCACGACGAACCTCACGATTTTTTTAGCGACTTGGCCATCAACAAAGCCTGCATAAGCACGGCGCTCTTGTTGTCGGTGGCTTTTTCAAGTTGCGCGCGGCGGCGTTCGGCACCGGCCCTGCGGCGGGCGTTGGTGCGTTCATAGGCTTTTTTGGCGAGCTCGGCGTCCTCTGCCGTCCAGACGTGACCGTTTTCGATCATCTCGACGGCATTGACAGGGCAGGCACACACGCACAGTCCGCAACCGGTGCACGAGGACTCTATGACGGCAAATAGATGCTTGGGAATACCCGTCACGGCACCCACCGGACAAGCGCTGTGGCACAGGCGACAGCCGATGCAGCGCTTGGGGTCGATTCGAGCGACGGCAAAGGGCAGCTCGCGGCCGTATTCGGGGTCGATTTCGAGCGCGGGACGTCCCGTGAGCGCGGCAAGCTTTTCTACGCCTTTCTTGCCGCCCGGGGCACAGCGGTTGATTTCGGCGCTTCCCTCGGCGATGGCGCGGGCGTATTGTGCACAGCCGTCAAAACCGCATTGACGGCATTGGGTCTGGGGCAAAAGACGGCAATGCGCCTCGGCGAGGCGCTCTGTGGTGTTTGTTTCAGACATCGGCAAACATCAAAAGAAGAAACTGCCGATTTTCTTGGCTAAAAATCGGCAGCGTGCGGGAATCAGAGCCAGAAGTTTTCGGCAAGCAGCTGTCCGGGCTCGCCGTTTCTCGGGCTGACGATGCCTCGGGCTCGCATGGCGGCGCGAACGGCCTTTACCATGGCGGGGTTGCCGCAAAGCATCACGCGGCTTGCTTGCGGCGTGATTTCGGCTTCAGCCGTAGCTTCGAGTAAGCCGCTTTCCAACGCGTCGGGAATGCGCACGTCAATCAAGGCGCCGGCGTCGCGCGTGACGGAAGCCATCACGCGCAGCTTGGGCTGAAGCTTTAAGACATGCTGCAGGTACTGCGTTTCGTTCCAATTGCGCACGCCGTGAACGAGGAACACGCGTTCGTACTTGTCCATGATCGACTCGTCGGAGACGATGGCCACGAACGGAGCAACGCCTGTGCCCGTGGACAGCAGCCACAGATCGCGGCCGCCCGGCTGCAGACGCGACTCGATGAGCATGCCGTTCATTTCGGTATCAAGCAGAATCGATTCGCCCGCCTTGAGGTTGCACAGGCGAGGACTCACCGCACCGCCCTTGACGCGGGCGATGAAAAAGTCGAGCGTATCGGCACCGGCTTTGCTTGCAATTGAGTAACAGCGCCACTGCGGCTCTGCCGTCGAAGGCATCGCAATGCGTGCAAACTGACCGGTCATCCACTGACAACCTTCAGGGACGGCCAATTTCAAATGCGTAACGTTGTCGGCAACGGCCTGTGCATGCACAACCTTGGTTTGACAAATCGCCATAAAGCCACTCCTGCTGAAAAAGAGCCTGTAAGTGTGCCTGAGAAAGAATCAGCGCTTGAGGTACTGGCGCTTGTTGGGAACGTTGACCCATTCATCCGCATCGTCCGGGTAGGGCTTCTTGCGGGTGATCGAGGGCCACTGGTGCGAGAGCTCGGCATTGATCTGGATGAAGTCGAGCTGATCGGCCGGGACGTCTTCCTCGGCAAAAATGGCGCCTTCGGGGCATTCGGGCACGCACACGGCGCAGTCGATGCATTCGTCGGGATCGATTGCGAGGAAGTTGGGGCCTTCGTGGAAGCAGTCAACCGGACAGACGTCCACACAGTCAGTGCGCTTGCAGTTGATGCAGGCTTCGCAAACAACGTGAGTCATTTTCTTTTGGTATCTCGTATGGGTTGGATATTCGGTTCAATTCGTGCGCGTGTGTGCAAAAGACCGACGAATTGAATCAGGTATTGTAGCCGAAACTTTTTTCGCCGAGGCTGATCAAAAAATGCGACTTGGGCGCTTCTTTCGAGCTCAGAGCGCGAGCGCTCGATAGAGCAAAAAGGCTGCCAAAAACAAAAAGACGACGCCCGAAATGCAGTTGATCACGCGCGGTCCTCGCGGCCCGCTCAAAAACACGCGGGCGTGTGCGGCCAGAATCGCGTAGGCCATCATCATCACGAAAACGATCAGAGCGTAGATCACGATCATCACGGCCGACTGAAAGACGTAGGAGAAAGTCGGGTCGATGAAGGAAGGAAGCACCGTCAGACCGAAGATGATGGGCTGCGGATTGGCCGCTGAGATCGCCGCGCACTTCATGAACTGAGAAAAACCGCTTTCGGTTTGTTTGTCGTGACGCCCGATCAGGGAGGCGTGCTTCGGTTTTTTGAGAATCGACCGAATGCCCAGGTACGCGAGAAAGGCCGCGCCGATGAGCTGAATCACGGAGAAAGCCGCCGGGTGGGTGGCAAGTACGGCGCCAGTGCCCGAAAGCGCGATCACAAAGAGAAAGGCGATGCCGATTGCGATGCCCAGACACCCCGGAATGGCTCTTTTCCACCCCTGGGAGAGCCCGAGGTTGACCGCCATGACCGCACCGATGCCGGGCGTGGCGATGTTGGCAAAGCTTGTGACCAGAAACAGCGTAAAAAGCGGCGACATGACGATACTACCGGCCGAATCGTTTCCCGAAGTTTAGTGCTTGCGGCGGAAAATGCAGAAAGTAAGGGCAGGGCGCTTTTCGTTGGCGGGAAGTTCCGAGAGAACTTCACGATCCCACTCTTCGAGGCTCAAGGGGCCGAAGAAGGCGTAGCCCGGATACTCGGCCTGAATTTCCGTGATCCAACAGGTGTCAACGAGTTTGAGGGCCTGCGCATAGATCTGCGCGCCGCCGATCACGAAGGCAAGTTCGTCGTTCTTGATCATGCCGGCTGCTTCTTCAAGCGAGGTTGCCGTGCGGCAGCCTTCCGGGCGGTAGTCGGGATTGCGGCTGATGACGATGTTGTCGCGCCCGGGAAGAGGGCGGCCGATTGATTCGTGCGTCACGCGTCCCATGATGACGGGGTGTCCCATGGTGACTTCCTTGAAATGCTTGAGGTCTTCGGGCAGGCGCCAGGGCATGTTGCCCGCGAGTCCGATCGTGCCGTTTTGAGCGTGCGCAACGATGATTGCAAGTTGAGCCATAGTGATCTCGAAGTGGTTGTCTGTTCGGGTAAACACAGTGTTTTTCGAGGCGAAGTCTAACAAATTTCGGCCTGAAAAATCGTGCTAGAGTCAAAACTGCACGCCGATGGCGACGTTACGATAGGCAAAACAAGCACAAGGGCGGAATAAAGATGATCAAAGCAGCCGTCGAATTGAATGACAAAGACCGAAAGTCGATTAAGGAAGCCGTGGAGAACGCCTGGCAGGGCGAGGCGCTTGCCGAACTTCAGAACTATGTTCGAATCCCGTGCAAATCCAAGGATTTCGATGTCGATTGGGAGGTCAATGGCTTTTTGCGGCAGGCTTGCCGCAAGGCGGCAGAGTGGGGACAAAGCCTTTTTCCTGATGCCGTCTTCGAGGTGTTGACCGAACCGGGACGTACGCCGGCCCTTTTCTTCGATATCCCGGCAACCCGAGACGACGAGGCGCCTGCAGTTTTCTTCTATGGCCATTTTGACAAGCAGCCCGAAGGCGAAGGTTGGAGCAACGGGCGCAAGCCTTTTGAACCGACGCTTGAGAGTGAACGTCTTTACGGACGCGGTGCCGCGGACGACGGCTACAACTTTTACGCCGCGATGGTGGCTCTGCATGCGCTTGAAAAAGCGGGCCTCCCGCACGGCCGCATCGTCGGATTGTACGAGACGGACGAAGAGTGCGGCTCGCGCGACTTTGAGTATTGGATGCAGACGTGTCGAGAGAGGTTCGGGAACGTTGGACTCGTAGTGATCATGGACTGCGGCGGCGCAGACTATGAGCATCTGTGGTCGACGGTGAGTTTCCGCGGTGCGGCGGTGTTGACTCTCAACGTCAAGGTGGCCGAACACGGTATGCACTCGGGGCTGACATCGGGCATTGCACCGAGTTCCTTCATGATTGCCCGAGCTCTTCTTGATCGCATTGAAAATGCGCAGACCGGTGAAATGCCTGCCGACGCGCTCAACGTGGAAATTCCTGCGGTTCGCCTGGAACAAATGAAGCGGTACGCAGAAACGGTGGGAGAGGGCGTTTTTGCCGACATTCCCTGGGCCAACGGCACGCACGCCAGAAGTTCTGATCCGTTTGAAGCGGTGGTGATGAATACCTGGAAGCCGCAACTTTGTGTGACGGGCGCCGAAGGTATTCCGCCCGTTGATGGAGCGGGAAACGTGCTGCGCTCGTTTACAAAGCTCAAACTTTCCGTGCGCCTGCCGCCCACGGCAGACGGAGCTAAAGCGTTGGCATGGCTTACTGAAACGCTCACGGAAAAGCCGATGTTCGGCTGCCGCGTGACAGTGGAAAATGCGCACGCAGAAGGCGGCTGGAATGCGCCGCAGGAAATGCCTCGTTTTGCACGGGCGGTTGCCGATGCCGCACAAGAGTGCTTCGGTACAGAACCGGTGTATTGCGGTTGCGGCGGCTCGATTGGCATCCTGCCGCTTTTTGACAAGTTCTTCGGGTCGCCTCAATACCTGCTTACCGGCGTCCTCGGACCGGAATCCAACGCGCACGGGCCCAACGAGATGCTGAGGCTTGATTACCTCAAGAAACTCACGCGCGCCGTGGCGCAGATCGTCGCCTGTGTTTGAGAGCCGCCGGCAGAAGTCGACTGAAACCGTGCCTCGTTCGGTCGTTTAGACGGCGATCGGGGCCTTGATGTGCGGCCAGGGGTCGTAGCCTTCGATCACGAAGTCTTCGAACTTGTAGTCGAAGATGGAGGAGGGCTTGCGATTGATCACAAGCTTCGGGTACGCGCGCGGCGTGCGGGAAAGCTGCAGCTCGACCTGCTCGAAGTGGTTCTTGTAGATGTGACAGTCGCCGCCCGTCCAGACGAAGTCACCCACCTCGAGATCGCATTGCTGCGCCACCATGTGCGTGAGCAGAGAATAGCTGGCGATGTTAAATGGCACGCCCAAGAAGATGTCGCAACTGCGCTGATAGAGCTGGCAGGAGAGCTTGCCGTTTGCCACGTAGAACTGAAAGAGGCAGTGGCACGGCGGCAGAGCCATCTTGTCGACTTCGGCCGGGTTCCATGCGACAACCAGGTGACGGCGGCTGTCGGGGTTCTTTTTGATGCCTTCGATGAGGTTGCTGATCTGATCAATCTTGCGGCCGTCGGGAGCAGGCCAGCTGCGCCACTGAACGCCGTAGACCGGGCCCAGATCGCCGTTTTCGTCGGCCCATTCGTCCCAAATCGACACGCCGTTGTCGTGCAGATACTTAATGTTGCTCGAACCCGAGAGGAACCACAGCAGTTCGTGAACGATGGAACGGATGTGAAGTTTCTTGGTTGTCACGAGCGGAAAGCCTTCGGCAAGATTGAATCGCATCTGATAGCCGAATACGGAACGCGTGCCGACGCCCGTGCGGTCGCTTTTGTCAACCCCGGTTTTGTAGCAGTGTTCAAGAAGCGTTTCGTACTGATTAGTGGGCATGGTGCAATCCTTGAAAATCCGGCCTGTTTGACGTCAAAGCTCCGGGTGATAGTGTGTTGGTTAGTAAGAAGACACGGAAAAAAGACGTGACTCCAAACAAAAAGCGCAGGACTCTTTGACGAAAATCCTGCGCCTCAGAGTTTACCGCGAGGATGCGGTCAATTGATGCTCGGGAAATGAGCGAAGTTTTGGAAAATGAGCGTCAGATGATAGAACACGGGCGCGGCAAACGTGAGCGGTGCCAGGCGTTCGATGATGCCTCGGCCGATGTAGAACTCGCTTTCCCAAGACTTGGAGCCGAGACTGCGCTTGACCGAGCTGATGACCATGTCGCCCATGATGCACGAGAGAACAATGGCAAGCGCGTAGAGCGCCGTCTGCAGAATCGAGAAGGGCGTAAGCCAATAAAGCCCAATGCCTGCGATAACCGCCAGACACGAGCCGACGGTGAGGCCCTTGACGGTCTTGTTCGGGTTCATCTTCAGCGCCTTGCCTCCCAGAGCGGAACTGGCGAGCACCGAGAAAAGGTCGGCGAGGAACACGATGATGAGGAAAAAGAGCAGCATCAGTTCGCCTGACGTCTTACGGCTTTCAAAGTCGAGCGTGGCGATGGCCGGTGCGTGACTTACGCAGAACACGCAGATCATCAGACCCCACTGAACCTTGGCGACGCGCTCAAGGTAGCGTTCCGTGTCGTGGCTCATGGCGGCGATGACGGGCAGCACCAGGAACAGGTACACCGGGATAAAGAGCGTGAAGACGTGTGTGAGGTTGAAGTAAACCAATGCATACTGAGCGGGGATCGCCAGGTAGAACGCCACCACCAGCACCCAATGGTCGGTGTGCCGAATCGGAGTCAACGCGATGAATTCTCGCAGCAGGAAGAAGGAGAAAATCGCAAAGAGCACGACCAGCGAGGCCATGCCCCACCACCAAGCCACCGTAAAGACGATGATCAGCCACCACCCCATGCGCACGCGCGAATTGGCAACGGCCAGACGGCGAACGGCTTCGGGCGTGGCAGCGCGCCCCTGCGCCCACAGTCCGTAGATGGTGCCTGCACCTTGCAGAACGATGAGCGTGGCCAGAATGATCAGATAGCCTTCCTGGAGGCTGATACCGAGTCGCATCATTTTTTTGGTGCCTCCTTTACTGCTGTTGCGCGAGGTCAATCACGGCCTGACGAGCGCGGGTGAGGAATACTTCCTTGGGATCATCGGGGCTGTGCTCAAGCGGAGCGCCGAAATGCACCGAGCAAATGGTGGGCACCGGAATGTATACGCCCTTGGGCATGGCACGGTGCAGGTTTTCGATGTACACCGGAATGAGCTCGACTTCGGGGAACTCGCGCATCAGACGCCAGATGCCGCTTTTGAATTCGCTCGGCAACGGCTGCGGACGGCGGGTGCCTTCCGGGAAGATGATGAGCGAGTCGCCGGCGCGCAGCGCATCCTTCAGAGGACCAAGCGGATCGGCGTGCTCGGTGCGCTTGCGGTCAATGAGCACGACATTCAACTCTTTCATGGCGATGCGCTTGCGAAACAGGCCGTGATCCCAATAGTCTTTGGCAGCCACCGGTCGCGTATGGCGGCGCAGAATGCTTGGCAGTGAAGTCCAGATCACAATCGTGTCGAGGTGACTGGTGTGATTGGCGAAATAAATGCGTTGGCGCTTCGAGGGCTTGCAGCCTTCCCACTGGGGATAGGCGCCGACCAGAAGTCGGGTGAGCCACACGATGGGCGTCATCAACTGAAACTGAAACACTGTTCGTACCTTGTTTTCTGAGGACGTCAACACGCGGCCCGTTCGAGACGAACGCGCCGCTTTTAGCGAAATTATGCCGCGTGAGGGGCTTGCTCGCCGTCAAAAGGATGCAAGCGCACGTAACACGACTGCATTCTGTTGGATTTTCTCGTTTTCTCTGCTCGTTATCCCGCCGTGCACGGGGTTACGCCTACTTCTTTTTGCTGATGCTGAAAATAGGAGGTGTGTCTAAAATGCAACAGCTCTTTTTCGGCCCGATCTTAGAAATCTGCTAACAGACAGGAATAAATCGCTTTTCGATCGCGGCCGCGTCGTTTTGTTTCCGAGGGGTGAGATGCTTTCAAGAGTTCTGATTTTTCTTTTCGGCTTGGTTGTGCTGTCATTAGGCATTGCCATCGTGACCCACGCCGGGCTCGGCACCGGTACCGTGAGCTCCGCGGCCATTGTGCTCAGTCGCCAGACTGGTCTTTCCATGGGCCTTTTCGTTTTCCTCACGAACGTCTTTTTCTTTGTACTCCAGTGCCTGGTCGACCCGAAGAACCTTATGGTCAAGGCCGTCAAGCAGCTGCCCGTCTGCGCGTTCTTCGGCGCGGTTTTTGACGTTGCAATGTGGGTGACGAGCTTTCTTGAACCCACCAATTATGGGTGGGCCTTCATGCAGGTGTTTCTCGGTACGTGCCTCACGGGTCTCGGCGTTTCGGCCATGGTCTTTGCGCGTTTGTTGGTGTTGCCTCCTGAAGGATTTGTGATTGCTGTCATGCATCGATTCGGAGGCTCGTTCGGAACCATTCGCACGTCCGTCGACGTTTTCCTGGTGGCGATTTCCGTCAGCATGAGTCTTTTCTTTTTCGGGACGATATACGGCGTTCGCGAAGGGACGCTCATTTCCGCTCTTTTTGCCGGACGCATGGCCAACGGTTTTCTCAGAAGGTGGGGCAGGCTTTTCCCGAACCATCGTCCGATCGATTGATGCGAAAAAATTTCGAGAGCCGCGTGCAAAAACACAAATCTTTTGTTAAGATGCGCGCCTCACAATATGACAACGACCGACACGGAAGGGTGGCAGAGTGGTCGAATGCGCCGGACTCGAAATCCGGTATACGGTTATACCGTATCGTGGGTTCAAATCCCACCCCTTCCGCCAGACAGATGTCCCGAATGGTTCGTTACCGTTCGGGATTTTTGTTTTTTTCGCCTTTTAAATCAAGCCGATAGCTGATTTTGCCGTTCGTTACCGTTCGGCACGGTTCGCCAACAGCCAGGGTGCTGATGATGGTCTGGATGATGGATAACGCGAGTTAGAATTTCAAAAAACTGTTTAGACCATCATCAAATCATGTCGAAACTCGCAAAGCCTTTGACTGCGGTGGAATTGCGTTCACTGCCGGATAAATCCTGCGTTGCTGTTGGTGTTGTTTCTGGTCTGTATGCCAGGAAGCGTGATGAACGCATTTATTTTTTTCTGCGCTACAGCGTTAATGGAATCAGGCGTGACTTCGGCATTGGAAGTTATCCTCAGTTGTCGCTTTCCCAAGCCCGCATCAAGGCTGCTGAAGTTCGGGCCATGATAGAAAATGGTGAGGACCCATCCAAGTTGCGACTGGCTAAAAGACCTGTAAAAATTGCAAGTGAAGAAGTGTCGCAGGAAGTCAAGAGGAAAGCGGACCGTACATTTGAGGCATTAGGTCGCAAGTGGGTCGAAACGCGTTCTCTAAATGGCTTTTGGGTTCACAATAAGAAGGGTGAGATAGAGACACTACGTGTTCTTGAGCTTCATGTGTTTCCCTATCTGGGCAAGAAGGATATAGATGACATCACGCCGGAAGATGTATGTGAAACTCTTTCACATATTTGGCAGAGTAAATGCCACACGGCTAGAAAGGCCAAGACTTATATCCATAAAGTTTTCCAATGGGCTATTGCCCTCAGAATGAGAACTAATCGAGAGAATCCAGCCGCTATGGGAGGAGCTCTCGGAGTTTTGATTGAGCCGCTGCAGAAACGTAAAAAGGCAAAAAGTAATTTTGCCGCTGCGGATGTTGCTGAAATACCCCAGCTCTTTAAGGATATGAAAGAGTACATCTCGATTTCAGCAAGAGCTTGTGAGTTTGCAATTCTTACCGCAGCCAGGTCTCAGGCTGTGCGACTGGCGCAATGGGACGAATTTGATTTGAAACAGGGATTGTGGACAATCCCGATTGAACACGACAAGATTAAGATCCCAAACAGAGATAGGACTATTTGCCTTTCTACTCAGGCCATAGAATTGCTGAACTCTTTGCCAAGATACCCTGTTAAGCCGTCGGTGGGCATTTATAAAGCCAAAACTCTTTAGTCAATGAGTTGGACAAGGAACAAAGATGGCAAAAAAAATTCACCTCACTAGAGCTATGTGCTGGAGCTTGAGGGCAGGCACGCGGGCTTGAAATGGCTGGATTCGAACATATTGCTATAGTTGAAATTGACAAGGATGCATGTGCAACGTTGAGGCTAAATAGACCTCAGTGGAATACGTTGAACCTCGATCTGAAGTCATTTAATGCTACCAATTTTTTAAGTTATAAAAGAATTTTTTAAATTAGTAGAAGTCATGAGGATAATTAATAGTTTTTTAAATACGCCAACAAAAAGATTAATTTTTGTCCTTACAATTCTCTTTGTTCTAATTGCGACGTATTGTCAATTTGCTAAGATTTTAATAGTAAATGATAGATATGAATTGTTTTATGGCTCTACTTATGTTCGTAGTGTCGACGATGATGAATTTCAAAAAGAATATCAAAAACTATTTAATCTAGCTTCAGACAATGCGAGAATAACACCATGGAATGATGTTAAAGTTACAAATGTAACAATTTATAAAGGCGGCATCATTAGTGGAATACCAACCAGTATTCTAATTGGGCGAATGTGTATTGCTGAACCCTCTAGAGCGCTTGATGATATTAAGAAAACATATAAAATATTAGACAGAACAATAAATTTATCATACCTTTTTCTTAACGAATACTCAATCGATTCGGTAAATGAAGATCAAGTGTGCTGGTATCCAAGTCATGGCATTTGGTATAGAGATTCTGAATTAAGTAAAACTGATTCCTATCCAATTGGCGTACTGATAGATAAAAAATCTATTAATTTACTGGAATATGATCGAAAAGATATTGATGAGAAATGTGATAGACGAAACATTAAGATCAAGATTATTCATATTGCTCAGTTTTTGCTAATTTCGGCTACACCAATCATACTGTATTTATTTCTATACGTTATCTATAAGTTTTTCTCAATTCTGTACACATTCATCAAGTTCGGTAGATTAAAAAATAACCGTATACTTTCTCATAAGAAAAACGGGAACAGATCTGCAAGTTTGTTCCCGTTTTATTAAAGTTTATTGCAATCAATTAACCTTCAAAACATCTTCCCACCGAGTCGTACAACAAGGCGAAATTCGATCTCGTTTCATGTGCCAGTTGTTAGAAACTTTCGCTGATGCAAGGTTGAGAGTTCCTTTTCCGAATTTGAGGCTCATCTCGTCAAGTACGCCCTGTATTCGTTCCCGACGTTGCAGGGTTTCGATTTCTTCGCCGTCAAAAAGTGTCTCGCGCACGAGAGAATCTTTTGCCGGGATCAGTTCACTGAGCAACACCTGAACTAAGGTCATCGTTGCGGAATTTTGAATCTCAAAACGAATACGGCTATAAGCCATGTATCAAAAGGAGGTTTCAGAATGCCGAAACGTTACAGTCCAGAAATCAGACGAACAGCTCTTGAGCTCGTCAATCAGGGGCAGACACAAATCGAGGTTGCACAAGCTTTGGAAGTTAGCCCCAAGACACTCAGCCACTGGGTTACCACAACACAAGCTCGTATGCCTGATCAGCAACGCAATGAGCTTGAAGAACTCAAACGATTGCGCCTGCAGGTACGCAAGCAACAGGCCGAAATCGACTTCTTAAAAAAAGCAGCAGCGTACTTTGCCAAGCTGCCCAAGTGAAGTACGCTTTTTTAAAGACTTGTTTGCACAGCAAACTCATCGGGCGCAGAAAACTCATCAGTGTTCGAAAGGCTGCCGCCCTGCTGAGGATCAGTACCAGCGGCTACTATCAGTGGATACCACCGCCACGGAGTGCATCACAGCGACGAGGAGTTGCTTTGTCATGTGCG
>ERZ791868.1270-NODE-1270-length-14076-cov-4.077883_pt1 | contig 14076 bp, 11 predicted proteins | sample MGYA00510281_ERZ791868 | MGnify/ENA primary metagenome ERZ791868 (study PRJEB30046, sample SAMN00792046) | human gut metagenome | study: EMG produced TPA metagenomics assembly of the A metagenome-wide association study of gut microbiota in type 2... | reverse complement strand
CAAAAACTTTCACTAACCGAGCTGAACTTACTGTCTGTTCGTGGCGCCCGACGTCGTCAACGATCTCAGAGTTCGTTACGTTATCAACAGAAGAAAGCGTTGAACGTTCTTATTCGACCTGTTTATCGTCATGACCGCATTGGCAAATGCGGCATTTCTGGCGTGGCCATGATGGGGCCGGACCTCTGCTCCTTTATTTGTCTGACGACGCAAAAATACGTCGAAAACGGGCACAGGTTTAGCAGAGGCCGGCGTAACCGGTTTTTACATCACTGAGATTGGATCAATCACGGCGAGCATTTCCTCTTTCTCCTATGCTGCCGTAACGGGCATCCTTCTCCAGTCCTGTCCCTTGCTTGCCACCGCCCAGCACTGGCGTGCCATGCGGTTGGCGATGGCAACCATTGCCACCTTCTTGGGTTTCTTTGCCAAAATGTTTTTCACCCAGTCTGTCCGGCATTTCGACCTGGCCACTGCATGGGCTCCCTGCACCAACACGGCTCTCAGAGCTTTATCACATCGGCCGGGAATCTTTGTGGTGACAGTCTTGCCGCCACTGCCCGTATGCATTGGCACCAAGCCAAGATAAGCCGCAAACTGCCTGGCCAAAGAAAACTGTGTTGGATCAGCAAGGAGCACACACATATACGCCATGATCGTTTCACCAACGCCCGGAACTGTCAGAAAGTGCTTTGCATTTCTGGTTTGATTGGCAAGCCTGCTGATTTCGCGCTGAAGCGTTTTAATCCGGTCTTGATCATCACGAATACTTTTGACCGTATCGCGCATCATGTTGATCACCAACTGCACAGCGTCACCCTCAAGGCTGTTGATGCATTCATCAACCTTGTTATCGAATTGATTAACGTTCCTTGGCATAACATGTCCGTATTCGGCTAGTAAGCCGCGCACGTGGTTTATGCGGGCTGTGCGCTGTTTGACCAGCAAGGCTCGCATTGTCAGCAGCGTCTGGATGTCACGTTCCGTTTCCGTCTTGACAGCAACGGCCCGGACTCCGCTTACCAGGGCATGGTAGACGCCCTCGGCATCAGCCTTGTCACTCTTGTTGTGACGGACAAAAGGCTTTACGAGCTTGGGATCCATCAGCCGGACAGTATGGCCGAGTGCCTGCAGTTTGCGGGCCCAGTATTGGGAGCTGCCGCATGCCTCCATGCCGATAAGGCATTTGCCGCAATTGGCAAGGCTCTCCAGCACCTTATCCCGTTTGATCTGCACGTTGGTGATCTCACCGGTCTGCGTATCGCAGCTATAGATTTGAAACACGCTTTTGGCAATGTCGATGCCGATGAGCTTCGTGAAGTCGCAAAACTGATTAAGATTCGCCATGAGGGCCTCCTTTAAATGTTGTGCTAGAACATTTTGGCGCTTAGATGCCGTAAAAGACCGAGGGTCTTCAGGAGGTTCCTCACCCTTCACGGACTTGACGCATGAAGCCGTATGCGGCGTGACGCCCTATGCGGGGTCGTGCGTCAATTCATCATCGGCACCAACTCCCTTGAAACCCCAAGAAAGCGCCGGCTGCTTGCCGATGCTAAACGGTGTGACTAAAAGAAAGACGTCATCGCCGACAGCAAAGGGGGAAGCGTTGCGATAACAGCGTGTGCCGTCATCACATTCTCAGCCAAAGCGTTAAAACTCAGGCTGTCCGCGCATTCTCGCGGGCCGCGCAGAGTCGGACTTCTCCTATCTGCGCACTTCAAGTGTATGCCTTACGATGAAACAAGCTTGTGCGGGCAAGGCAAGGCGTATTCTTAAGGGCCGGGAAAAACTTTGGGTGAATCCGCCGTTAGGCGGAGAAGGCAAAGCCCTTTTCTGGTTGGCTCGGCGAGCCAACCGTCCTCAAACTCTTAACCTCATAATTCCAGGTTGTTAAAGATCGCCACAAGCTTTGTACGAATGGGTACTACGCTTGATCGGGTACCTGAGGTCATTATCGTTTTATAATTGTCCTACCCTGTGAAGTTTCACCAGCGGCTCCAATGTTCCTAACCTATGCATTCGTGCAAGGCCGTTTAACTCGAGAGCCGATAGTGCAGCGGGCACGCGTTGTCCGCTCCGTTTTCCGCTCCAGCCGCGGCCACCCTGACCTTTCGGTTCAGGTAACGTAGCCGGAAACCACAGGGTCTTCCTTTTCCCGCCTTCGTCAATTCCTGCCCCAACTTCGCTCTGCCCTCTTTGGCGCAGGTATCATGTACGCCGCATTTCGACAATTCTGCGGGAAGCGTATTCATGTCTTGGGAAATTGTTGCGGCTCTGCTTTGTTTAGGCGCCTGTACCGGTTTTTTGGCAGGCCTCCTCGGCATTGGCGGGGGCATGGTGCTCACGCCTTTCATGACCATGCTTTTGGTCTATGCCGACGTGCCTGATACAGCTATCGTTCATACAGCCATTGCGACATCTTTGGCTACCATCATGTTCACGTCGCTTTCTTCGGTCCGAGCGCATCACAAGCGCGGTGCAGTGCTCTGGAACGTTGTTGCAGCAGTGGCACCCGGTATCTTGGTAGGCGCACTACTCGGAGCCAAAATCTCCAGCCTTCTCCCAACCTTCTGGATTTCTCTCGTCTTCGTCTGTTTTGTCGGCTTTTCCGCTGTCAAGATGTTCATCAACTCCAAACCGGAACCCAAAAGAACTCTTCCGGGAATGGCAGGAATGTTTGGCGCCGGTACCGGCATCGGAGTGGTCTCAGCATTGGTCGGCGCCGGGGGCGGCTTCATTTCCGTTCCGTTCATGGTGTGGTGCAATGTCAAAATGCATAACGCCGTAGGAACCTCTGCCGCCTTGGGCTTCCCCATTGCAGCTGCCGGAACGCTCGGCTACATCATTACAGGCTGGGGTGAACCGGGGCTCCCGCAATTTCCCATGATGTTGGGCTACATCCATTTGCCAGCTTTATTGTCTGTGGCAGCAGCAAGCATTTTTACGGCGCCTTTCGGTGCCAAGGTCGCTCACAGCATCGACACAAAACCCTTAAAGCGCATCTTTGCCTGCATGCTTTTGGTTCTTGCCGGCTATATGCTGACGCGCGCCATCAGTTCCCTTTGATTTTTCAACTTCATCTCTTTTCTTCTGCTGTATGTCTGAATTCACTTTGCCTCCTGTTCGTGCCGTAGAACCGGAAACCATTGCGACACACCTCTTCCATGTGAAAGAGGGAGCGCCGCTCGTGCACTGCATAACCAATGATGTTGTGCAGGAGATCACGGCAAACGTGTTGCTTGCGATGGGCGCATCGCCCGCTATGGTCATCGCCTGTGAAGAAGCCGCACACTTTGCCGCGATTTCTTCTTCCGTTCTGATCAATGTCGGTACTCCCCGTCCGGATTCGTTGGAAGCCATGCATCTGGCTGCCAAAAGTGCCGTTCGACACAATGTTCCCTGGGTGCTGGATCCGGTTGCAGCCGGTGTTATTCCCTGGCGTGACAAAATGATCCAAGGCCTTTTGGCGCTTCACCCGACGGTGATCCGCGGTAACGCCTCAGAAATTTTGGCCCTTGCAGGAATGGGCAAAGGCGGTAAGGGGGTCGACAGTACCGACTCTAGTGATGCCGCTCTTGAAGCGTCCGTCAAACTTGCTCGTGAGTACAACACCATCGTCTGCGTCACCGGCAAAACCGACTACGCTACCGACGGCAAGGAAATTCTTTCGTGTACCGGCGGCTCCGTTAAGGCAACACTTGTGGTCGGAACCGGCTGTTCCCTGTCGGCCATGGTGGCAGCCTTCGTTGCTCAAACCGAACATCCTCTTGAAGCTGTCATTTCCGCCTGCGCGCTTGCCAAACGTGCCGCACAACAGGCTGCCGGCGTAGCCCGCGGGCCGGGTAGTTTTGCCGTGGCTTACATTGACGCTCTGAACCTTCTTCAAGCCAAGGACTTTTATTGATGCGACACCCCATCGATCTTTCCGTATATCTGGTACTGGACCCCGATTTGTGTGGCGGTGCTCAAGGCATGATCAACACCACGCGCGCGGCAGTACAAAATGGCGCCACTTGCGTTCAATTGCGCGCCCCGCATTGGAAAAAGAGAGCACTGGTTGAATGCGGCCGTGTGCTAAAGTCAGTTCTCGCCGACTTTCATGTTCCTCTGATCATCAACGATCATGCTGATGTGTGCCTTGCCGTTGATGCCGAAGGCTTGCATATCGGGCAGGACGATCTATCTCCCAGCGATGCTCGCGCCATCATCGGAAACGAAAAGCTACTAGGGCTCTCTGTGTCCAACGAACAGGAACTCTCTGCAGTCGATGTTCGTTTGGTTGATCACCTCGGAATCGGACCGATTTTCTCGACGAGCACCAAACCGGATGCGAGCAATGCGCTTGGCATTGAGGGTTTCGCACTACTGGCCTCACGCAAACCCTGTCCCGTTGTTGCTATCGGCAGCGTAAAAGTACCCATTGTTGGCGATTTGATTCGTGCCGGAGCCGATGGGGTTGCTGTTGTTTCAGCTATATGCGGACAAAAGGATCCCGGTGCAGCAACAAAAGAACTGGTTGACGCCGTGCAAATGGCTCGAATCTAGAGCGCAACTAAGCACTCTCACCTAAAATAGGGGTTTGAACCAATATCAGAGGATTTCTCATTGCTATGGCAAAAAGCAAACGAACATCGGTTCGACTAACACTCCAACAGGCAAAACTGATTCTGCTTGCCAAGGCTGTTGAGGAATCCAATGACGCGCATATCAAGTGGACGTCGGCTGACGCCGAAGCCGCAAGCCTTCGGGCCGCCCATACGGTCGGAGAATCTGCCGATGCCGTGAAGCTCTTGACTGAGCGCGCCAAGGTCGTGTTGCGTACTGCTTCTGAGCGCGGCGTTAACACGACCATCAGCACCAAGGCTCGCCTGCCCAAATTCTTCTCACCTCTCTTTGTTCTTCTAACCTTTGTGCTAGGCGCCTTGACGGATCGCATTGCAAGCCCAGAGCACATTGTCAATCTGCTCTCCCCTCCCTATTGGGGAGTGATCCTTTGGAATCTTGTTGTCTACATCGCACTATTTTGCTGCGCAATCGGCCTGGTCGGAACCGGAACCAATCGATTTGCGTTGCCATTGCGAAGCAGTCTTAACGCATTCGTTCAAAAAACAAGCTACGGCACATTCCGCCGTTCCGGTTTCAAATCGCACTTCTACAGCGAATGGTCATCGTTTGTTGCACCGCTTATCCGCATGAACGTGGCCCGGACTCTACATTTTGCGGCCCTCTTCTTTGCTTTGGGCATCGTCATGAGTCTCCTGGTACGCGGTTTCGGAACCTCTTACTGGGCCGGATGGGAGAGCACATGGCTTGCGGAAAGTCCTGAAAGCGTCAAGACCTTCATTGACTACACCTACGGGCTCATCCCCGCTGTCGGTCCTTTACCACCCATGCCGGATCTTGCTCAGATCGTCCAAATGCGGGCAGACCGTCTCCCATATCTCGAAACTCCTGTTTCTGCAGCCCCCTGGCTCATTCGCATGATGATTCTGATGGGCGTTGTCGTTATTTTTCCTCGTCTGATCTTCGCCTGCTTTGATACCTGGCGAATGAATCGGTTTAAGGCGCTGACATCGCTTTCGATTGAGTCGTCCTACTTCGAAAATATCCTTGTCCAATGCGCGCAGGACGCTGTGCTGGGGAACTTATTGATTGTCACATCGTCCGTGAATCGTCCCTTGCGAGATCAGACAACCACTATCCTCTGCAAGCATTGGGGAAATGTTGAAGACTCTACAGTTAAGACTGTTGACTTTGACGATGAGGAAGCAACCATTCCCGCCATTCCTTCCGGTCCCCGAAAGCCGATCGTTCTTGTCTGGTTCGACGGCATTGAAACTCCAGAAGAGGAAGTACACGGAGCGGTCATTGAACGTCTGCGTCAGGTATATGAGTCCGAGGGTTCTGCGGTCTTTGCCGCACTCCTTGACATGAAAGAATTTGCTCAACGTTTCTCTTCAATGCCGACACGCATCAAGGAACGACAAGAAGCTTGGGAAGCTTTGAGCAATGCGCATCAGCTCAAACTGTTTGTGTTACGTGACTCGTCCGAATCCCAACTAGAAGCAATCAAGACAATTCGAGCTTGGGCGGCTCCTCGAATTTCATCCGATCAAAACATCTCGATGACTGACACTGACAAAAAGGAAATGAACAATGAGCAATGATCCGATGCGAATTCATTTGAGTTTGGTCAGTCATACCAATATCGGAAAGACAACACTGGCGCGTACATTGCTGGGCCGAGACATCGGTGAGGTTGCTGACCGTGCCCACGTCACAGAAACGACTGACGACTATGTACTAGCTCGAACCCCCGAAGGTTGTGAACTCATCCTCTGGGATACGCCAGGATTTGGCAATTCTGTTGCTCTCGCCAAGCGGTTGGAAGGCAGAGCCAATCCGGTAGGTTGGTTCTTGTCCGAGGTTTGGGATCGTGTCGCAAACAAATCTCTCTGGTTAAACCAGAAAGCACTCAAACACGTTAAAGAAACATCAAGCGTTGTGCTCTATCTTGTCAATGCAACCGAGCTACCTGACTCTGCTCCATACGTGAGTGCAGAGATGAGAATTCTCGAGTGGATCGGCAAGCCGGTGATCGTGTTGCTCAATCAAATGGGAGAACCAAAAGCACCAGAGGCAGAGCAATCTGATGTAAATCGCTGGAAAGATGCGATGTCAGCATATCCGATTGTGAGCTCAGTGCTTCCTATGGATGCATTTGCGAGGTGCTGGGTACAGGAATTCGCGCTCTTTGACGCTATCGCAAAGGCGCTCCCAGAAGAGCTTCAAGCAACATTTGATGCATTGCGAGAAGTTTGGTCGAGAAAACGTCGAGCAGCCTTCAGTGCAAGTATCCAAGCGATGGCTCACTATATCGAGAAGCTTGCCAATGATCGCGAAATAGTGGAAAGTGGTTCGGTAATGGATCAGATCAAATTTCTTGGAAAACGACTTGGACTTTTTAAAAATGAAACCGTCCACGATCCTATTAGTGCGGCTCAAACAGCTCTTGCGTCTCGAGCTGCTGATGAGTTCTGCGCATTAACAGATAAATTGATAGTCATCAATTCGCTCACAGGAAAAGGAGTTCGGAAAGAAATATTGCGACGCATGCAGAGCGACTGGGAAATCAATCGTACAGTTCCGATCGCTCCGGCCGCAGTTGTTGGAGCTGTTGGTTCTGGAACTGTCAGCGGCCTAGCCACTGATTTCGCAACCGGTGGCTTATCAATGGGACTTGGGACATTAGTAGGAACAGTCATGGGCGCCCTCGGTGGAGCAGGTCTAGCCGCTGCTTATAACCACCAAAAGGGAACCAATGGGAATGTGGTCACTTGGTCAGATGAAGGGATCAAACATTTCCTTGTTGACGCAATACTTCTGTATCTTTCTATTGCGCACTATGGAAGAGGAAGGGGAAATTGGACTGAAAGTGAACAGCCAACTCTTTGGAAAGATTGGGTGGCAATTTCGCTTAAAAAAAATATAAAGAGCCCTCAAGTAGCAATCACTGAAACAATTTCCTCTTTCTTTAAAAACAAATACAAGATTGAATTACCTTAAGAAGGTTTCCTCCATATTAATAATATGATCAGCACCGTTAGCCTTATTTTTAAAATATTTAAAAACCCCTGGAAACCGATATTACCACCAGAACAGCAAACCATATATTCATTCGACAGAAACGATCAAAGAAATAGACTTTTTTCTAAGTTCTTGACAAAACCAATCACGTTTGAATCATTAACAAACGTCTCTTGGACTAATATTTTCCTCAGAAAAATTCGTGTTACTTCAATACCGAGAAAAGTATCGACAAAATCGACACCAGAATGGATAAAATGCCAAATGATTCGATATTTATTGCTATCCATTAGCAATGAAGCAAAAATTCTAAATATTCACAGCATATTGTTTTTAGAAACTAGTAAAAACCTGTTACTTACCCCTGCCGGTCATTGCAGAGAAATATATGAGACACATGTCAAGCACTTCAAAATAATCGAAATTTTCAGCAAATACCAGTCCTACCTCACTATCCCATTTTATCTACTCTGTAAATTCATTAAAACCAAGAATAGAGACTTAAAAAGAGGAACGACAGTATTTACCAACCCATCTTCATATCTTCTTATTTCCGCTTATCACAATTTGCACCCAAACAGAACACTAGTTATACGTTTTCACGACATTCTTTCAAAAAAGAACTTAACCCTAATTAAGCGTTTACAATCAGCTGGAATAATCACAGAAATTGAAAGCTATTCACAACAAGATGCTCAAGAGCAACAACTCACATACAGACCAAATGGAGTTGATCCAGCTTTCATGCTCTCTCTCAATACATCGATTAGAACGTCTTTATACCGCTTCTATGGTGCAGCAAGTGACAAACATGCTGTAATTAATGATAGAGTCCGTGCCTTGTCTGAACTCAACACAGCACTACATCTCTTATATCCCACAATAAGCTCTTGGATTGACCATAAGGTCATAACCTCATCAAGTAGATACATTCCTTATCCCGAGTTTGCCAGGTTATCTTCACAGTGTGAAATATACCTTGATCTCGCAAGAATCAATCCATCAGAGGGGTTTTCTTTCAGAACTGTAGAAGCGCTATTTTTGAATCGAAAAATTATTACCAATAGAAGTTGCATCAAGAGCGAACCGTTTTATCATCCAGATAGAATATTTATTTTAGGAGAAGACTCTTTAGGTAGATTAAAATACTTTTTAGAAAGCGATACCCCTCCACTTCCAAAACATATATTAGAACTTTACGACTCGTCTTTATGGTGGACAGACAAAGATCCGCTATTAGTTCCAATGAAGAGCAATAAACCAAGAAATACACCGGATTAGCCATTCAAAACTTAGGATATAATTCTTTTAAAGACATAAAGAGCAGATACAATATGTTCCAGACACCCTAAAAGGCTTACGCATGGATAAAAACTTTATTACTCTTCTTGTAAATTTAAAAAGAAGTCCCGATCGACTACAAAAGATAAAATCTGAGCTAGAGAATCAAAATATAGATTTTGAGAGAATCGAGGCTATAGACTCAAACAACTTATCTCAATCAGATTTTGTTATTTGCGACACTCCTAACATTGAGTATCCTTATAGAATTAAAGCCGGAGAGCTTGCATGCTTCCTAAGTCATAGAATGTGTTGGAAAAAACTTATAAAGTCTGAAAAGGAATGGGGATTAATAATCGAAGATCATTGCGTATTATCCCCAAAAGCATGCAATTATCTCAGATCCACAGATTGGATCCCTAAAGAATGCGAAATCATACAGTTTGTGTTCACTCAAAAGCCCGTATCCTATCGAAAGGAAATAACCCTACCAGACGGCAACTCGTTGCTCAATATTGCTTACACGTCACCGATTGGAACTTCTGGTTATTTTATTTCTAGACGAGCTGCTGAGATAGCTCTACAAAATTCAAATCGAATTTTATCTCCTATAGACAATTATTTATTTGGTTCGTGGTCTATTTTCACAAAAAGCGTCTCAAGTTGGAGACTACGTGGAGCAGTTATTCAAAGAGACGCCAATTTAACATCAACGATCAAAGGCAGACATAAAAATAAGAGAAAATTTTATCTGATTCGTTACATCTTAAAAGCAAAGATATTTATTCAAAGATGTTTCCTTAAAAAGACAAAACAATATTGGTGCGAGTAAATTTGAGAGAGCGGCCGAATAAATTGTTCAGCTTAAATTACCTAAAGCATTATTCCCCTTGATCAATTCTCGGCAAGCAAATGAATAAGAGGAAATTATCCAAACAAACATTTTTTAAAGAAAAAAATCGATCGCAGATACTCTTAGAGATTAAGCCTATGTCCTTCGACCTCGAAAAAAACTAGCTCTTGATTTATATTTAAGCGGGACGCACAGCTTTAAATTCGAAATTATTGTTTTTCTCTACCTCTTCATTCTTTAAAACTAATAACTTCTTACAAGACATCTCTAACTAAGCGAAGTGAAACTTTATTAAAGAATAATTTGCAGAACCAGTCTGAATCGATTGATTTTCTACAGAGACTGAAAATTAAAAAACACAAGTCAAAACTGATATTTATAAATTCCGTTTTAGACATTCGAAAATCCATAAGTTGGCAATAACATTATTACGACCACCTCTAAGCATAAGAAGGAACTTAAACCTAGTCATCAATAAATGTAATATTTTACGTTTTACGGGCTAATACCTTTAATTAACCAGTTTACTTGTTCTTTTATAGATCCCTACACAAACACACGGATATTAATAATATGCAGAAAGAGACCTTACGAAACAAGATAGCAATTATATTGCCCGTATTTAATGCCTCTAAATACTTGGAATCCTGCCTCCAATCTATTTTAAGTCAAACCTTTACAAACTTTATAATATTTGCTATCAATGACGGATCAACCGATGAATCTGGAAACATTTTAGATAAATACGCATCTTTAGACCCTAGAATCAAAGTTGTACATAAAAAAAATGAAGGTGTTAGTGCCGCTAGGAATTACGCACTAGATCTCATTGAGAAAAATGACACTTTTAACTACATCTCCTTTGTTGATAGTGATGATGTTTTGTCTCCGAATTTTTTGAGGCTCCATTTAGAATCTATTAAAGGAGCTGATGCGGACGTCTCGATTTGTGGATTTTTATTTATAGCGGAAGACGGCAGTCTGCATCAACTCCGCCCACTTCTTTCTAAACGCTCGTTTAATAGCGACGAATACATAAATTTAATTTTTTCCAAGAAAGAATGGAGTAACGGTAACGGCGCAGGGGGATGGTTTGGAAACAAATATATAAAGCACATGCAATTCAAGGAATACGCTTTCCACAGGATCCCTCCGTGCAGGATGATGAACTTTTTGGAGTAATGGTCGCACAAAAGGCTAACTTGTTTGTATATTTCCCTGAAGCATTGTACTTTTATAGACAAAGCAGTAATTCCCTATGCAAAGATAAAAATTTTCAAATGAGTCGTTTGAAAGGAAGAAAACTGTGTTTAGATAAATCCGAAAATGTGCCAGAAGCGGCTCGATTAGTTATTTTCACATCGTATATTGAGTCAATTCTTTCTCTTATGAAACAGAATATACTTACAATGGATCTAGATCCTTATCGATCTCTAGTTGCTAAGGCCTTTCATGCTGGCGCTATGAGCAAGAAAACGTTTTTATTATTTTACTTGTTTAACAATTATGCAATTTTTTCAAAAGCCTACATCTATTTAAGACTAACCTTTCGGAAAGTGAGAGGCTTTCTTCGATAGAGAACTTAATTTTCTCGTTCAAACTGGGACTAGTATCAGTTTCATTATTAATTTGCATAAGTCCATATAATCATTAAAATTGTACGCTTATGTATATTCACACTGAATTCTATCAAACTCGATCTTACATATGTTATTTTTCACTATAAAAAAAATTAAATTTTCAGACCACATATCCACCACTTATTCACTTGGAAAGAAATGGAAAGTTCTCACAGTCAATACGTCCAGGCACAAAAAACGTGTGTACTTATTCGGAAAAAGGATTATATCCTTGCGACTAAAGAAAGAAATAAGTACCGCCAGTTCGATGTTGACAGTTTTGTCAAAAATCAAATATGACAAACTAGTCATTTGGTTTGATCATTATTTAGGCGGAGGTACTGATGTTTATGCTTTAAGACACATTCATGACCTCTGCGATAAATCATATGTAGTGCTACGAATACAATCTATAGCGGATAAAGACGAAGTCGACCTTACACTACATTCTAAGCAAAGTGATGCGTTTTATGTTTTAAAAAATTTCGATGAATTGTTTAAGGTTCTTGGTCATGCAAATTTTTTCAAGATAATCGTAAACAATTTGGTTGGCTATAAGAATACTCTTCAAATTCTAAAGTCCATAATAGAGTTGAAAAAAAACAGTCGCCACTCAGTTAATGTGACCTTCAACTTACATGACTTTCAATGTATTTGTCCCAGCTTTAATTTAGTTAGTTACAAAAATAAATTTTGTAATTTAGACTTTGAATCCTGCTCTTTTTGTCTATTCAATATCCTTTCATCATGGAATTCAAGTGATAAACATACTCTAAAATCTGGAGCAACCGATATCAAGAGCTGGCGCGATCAATGGAGTTATTTTTTTTCTGAGTGTTGCGATGAAATTATCGCCTTCAGCAACAGTTCAAAAAACATAATTTTAAAAGCTCATCCTGGCTTACAATTTAAGATTCAAGTAAATCCTCATGTTATACCATACTTACGAGCCGCTACGGTAGAAAAACATTCTGGAATTAATATAGCCTTCCTTGGTAATATTAATTGCATGGCAAAGGGATATCAAATAGTAAAGAACCTTGTTTCTTACTGTAAGCTAAACAGCGCTTTAAGCTTTTTTGTAGTTGGCACATTTAAGAATCCCCCTGCTAATCTTACTGTTGTCGGAAAATACGAAATAACAAATCTTCCTTCTATTATTGAAAATAAAAATATTGACATAATTATAATCCCGTCAATCTGGCCAGAGACATTTTCCTATACAACTTCTGAAGCTATTAGTTTACAAATTCCTGTCGCCTGTTTTGATTATGGAGCCCAAGCTGACAAAGTTAAAGAATATTCAAAAGGCCTGATTTTATCTAGTGAAGAACCTGAAATAATAGTTAATGAAATTATGAGCTTTCTCAAACATTAAACTGTATAGCTACAAATCAAAATTACCATTGTGAGCTTCCCATAGCCAAAGAGGCCCCCCAAAAAAAATCGATAACATCGACTTCACGACAAATTATCGTAGAGACCACAGGGAGAAAAATCGATATTGATTAGGAACGTGTTTACAGCGGTTTTGTTGCCTCCGGCCTTAGCCTTCGAGAATTACGTAGGCTGCATTTGCATTGTTTCTGCCTCGGAGCTTCTTTGCCATTGCTTTCGTCACTGGTCATGCATATAAGACTCATTCGGCAGCGACTTCAAAACTAAACGCAGCGATTCGCCGACCCTTGTGACTTTGTTGGCGGACGCCAGAATTGACCCGGGTTTGGACGGGCAAAATTGCCCCACCTGAGTAGTTAATTTTGTGAACAATCGGACGCGACAGGTAGTTCGATTTGAGACCACAGGGCGCCTTTGGCGCTGTCTTTTTATCGAGGTAAGATCCCTGGAATCAAACCACCAAAATCAATGAAAAAATCCCAAGACATTTGGTGTTTTGTCACAATGGAAATGCCGGATTTCCCCCTGTAACCTGACGTGGGTCAGGTGTACGTCCGCTCAAGTCAGACACTGTACATAACCCACTCTTTCTGAGGTTCTCCGGTGCTCGATCACAATCTTTCCCAACGAGTCCGCTATTGGCACCAACAAGGTGAGAGCATTCGTGCCATCGCTCGCAAACTCAAGGTCACTCGTAACACTGTCCGCAGCTATTTACGAAGTAACGAGCACGGCCTCAATAGGGCCTGTGCATCCAGGGATTTCAAGTTGGATGCCGGCGACAGTGATTAAATCTACTGGCAAAAGCACGGGAGTCGCTTTCAACGGAACGGCTTGCAAATAATGAGGTTCTGGCTTCCTGCTGTTCCTTCTTTTGGCTTCCTTTCTCCTCAACCTCCCACGGAAAGGCCTTGAAGGCGTAGCCGAAAGGGCTATCCGTGGGAGGTTGCGTGCCGACGCGGTTTACGGTGTTACCGTCGGCGGCAGCGTCAGTCGATGGTTAAAACGGTATGACTTCGTCCCCCTTTTCAGCCTTGCCTTCGTCAGCTTCGCAGTTATAGGTTGCGGCATAGACAACATCAAGCGATTCTTGGCGTCTCTTGGCTTGCCATTTTTGTGTAGTATCCCCAGACACGCACTCGCTCCGTCTTGGTTAATCCTCGGCAGAGCTCTCGCAGATTCGCAACCATGCTCCGTGTCGCATCGTTTAGATCCGATTGTTCGGCCAGGATCACCTTACTAATTCTTTGCATGTTTTGCCTCCTGTCGTATTTGAGCCATGGCACTGAGATGAGGGTGCTTTTTCCGGACTTGTTAACGAGGGCGAAATAGGTCACG
>ERZ791868.1250-NODE-1250-length-14279-cov-1.999227_pt1 | contig 14279 bp, 15 predicted proteins | sample MGYA00510281_ERZ791868 | MGnify/ENA primary metagenome ERZ791868 (study PRJEB30046, sample SAMN00792046) | human gut metagenome | study: EMG produced TPA metagenomics assembly of the A metagenome-wide association study of gut microbiota in type 2... | reverse complement strand
AGCAAGGTGATAAGCACGACCGCCATAATCATCACAAATGACTTTGACGCCATAAGCTGCCTTCTGCCCCTTGCAGTTGTTCTAAGCAATGCAAGCTGGTTCTCGCTTTTTTCATAAAAAACAAGGTTGAGCGCAATGATAAAAAGCATAATCACTGCCACATAATCCGTGAGCTCATTGTCTGTAATATTCAAAAGTCCCGATGCATCCATAACCTCAGGCACTGTGCCTTCAAGCTTACTGTAAACTCTGCTCGTTTTAGCAGCATTTTTCTCTGCGAAGCCTCCATTGCCGGAAAACTTATTCATAATCGAAATCTCGTCAGCCTTTTCATTGACGGAGTCCAGATACTCATCATAAGAAAGACATGCTCCTACTTCCTTGTATACCCTGCTGCACAGACTAATCCTGCCGTAAGCTTCTGCCGTCATCTGCCTTTGTTCAATTTCCGGCAAAACCTCCTCATGGCTGTAATTGCTTATTTCGCCATACAGCGCACTGTAATCCTTACCTGTATACCCATCATCATTTACGGTATTCATGGTATACAGTCCAAGAACCGGATTCAGAACAAGCAAAAACAAAAGAATAAGCACTGTTCTTTTAGTCAATAGTTTACATATTTCGTTTTTTACTATATCCATTTTCAGTCCCCATTAAGATACAAATACAAGTCCTCAAGATTTGGCCGCACAGCCTCCTTCTGCCATCTGCCATCATACGAATCGGCAATAATGCGGGCTATGACACCGTCTGCATCCCTTGAAATATTGCTCACCTTGTATACAGTGTTCACCTCATCTATCTCATTATCCGATAAAAAAATATTCCATACCTTTCCATCCAGCTCATTAAGCAGCTTTGACGGAGAACCACTCCTTATTATTTTACCGTTGCTTAACATAACTATCTCTTTGGCGATAAACTCTACATCCGTAACCACATGAGTCGCAATAATAACAATCTTGTCCTTTGCAACCTCTGATATCAGATTGCGGATTCTGATTCTCTCCTTTGGGTCAAGCCCTGCCGTCGGTTCATCCAGTATAAGAATGCCGGGATTGCCTATGAGTGCCTGTGCTATCAGTGCTCTCTGCTTCATTCCGCCTGAAAAAGCTCCAAGCTTCTTTCCAAGAACATCATCAAGCTTTACCATGCGCACATAGTGATCTATATCTTCCCCGGCTTCACTCTTTTTTAATCCTTTCAGGGATGCCATAAAGTAAAGAAAACGCCTAAGACTAAGCTCCGGATAAATATTCTGCTGCTGTGGCATATATCCGAGAAGCTTCCTGTATTCACTTCCAAGCTCGTCTATGCCCCTTCCGTCAAGCAGCACACGGCCTTTTGATGGAGTCAGATTGTCAGAAATGAGATTCATCATAGTTGATTTACCGGCTCCATTAGGTCCCAAAAGCCCATATATGCCGGGTGTAAATGAAAAAGACACATCATCCAGCGCAGTTTTATCCTTATAAACTTTTGTAAGCCCCTCCAATTCAAGTGTCATTGCTTATATTCCTCCCACTGACTTCTCACGCTTTCAAGATAGCTGTCCATTCCATCTGCTGTAAGCTTTTGTACGGCACCGTCTAAAGTATCATCTACAGTGGCACCATGCAGTCCTGTCATGAAATCATCTAAATCTGTTGAAATACTGCCCATATTCTTAGTATCCGGTTCGAAGCCGATAAACGGAGACAATGTGGCATTGTCATAAAAGTCAAAAAACTCCTTCTTACGATTGTCCACATATTTCTCGTTCTTTGTCGGATAAACATTCACGAAAAGATTAAGACTAAGCTTCGTCAGATAGTCATCATCCAGACTGCCTCCATCACAAGCTTCTGCAATGCCATCTTTTAGCTTATAATCCTTATCTTTTTCACCGTACAAAAGGATATTGCCATACTTTTCATTTCCATATAACAGACTAAGGAAATCCATCGCAGCAGAAGCATCCTTTGCTTTCTTTGCTACACCGATGGAGCCGTTTATCCTTGATGAAAGGTAAGTCTTTACTTCCTTTACCGTGATATTGTCCTTTTTGAAATTTTCATCCACGCTACCGACACATAAAGCAGCCGCAAAATTGCCTGCCTTGATATTTTTTAATATCTGAGCATCATTCAGCCCCGGATTGTTGAGATATGTTATCTCATTTGTCAAATCATCAGACATATAGCCGTCTTTCTTCATCCGGTCAAGCACCCTCAGATACCCGGTAAATTTCTGTGACTCTAAAGGATTTCCAACAGACATAGTATCATAGTCGAAGCAGAGCCCGTTTCTTATCTCACAGCCAAGCATATCATCAAATTTATATCCGTTTATGAGATACTCGAACCTCGGAGTATCACTTTTATCCCATTTAACACCCTGAAGTATCTGATATATTCCGTCTATGCTGCCATCCCATGCACTTATCGCATCGTCAGAAACGTAATCCCTGTTGAAGGCTGCATAAACTCCCTCATCACTTGCAAGTGCTGACGGAATCGAATAAATATGCTTATCGCATTTAACCATCTCCCAAAGATTCTTTGGAAAAGCCTCATAAAGTGTTTTTCCTTTATCGCCTGATAAGATATCATCAAGATTCAGGACCAGATCCGAGCGTACCAGATCATACACCGGATTATTTCCGGCAGCATCACCGAAACCCAGGAATGCTATATCTGTTTTACCGTTTTCCAAGGCTCCCTCAACAGCCTGTCCGTAATTGTCATAGGACAAGGTTTTGATTTCGAGCTCATAATCATGTCCGTCCGCAGCAAGTGCATCGTTGAACTTCTTTAGATTATTCTTATCAATCTTACAAATATCAGGTACAGCAAACGTTATAACCTGCGCATCTGAATTTCTTTTGTTCTCTGATTCTTCTTTATCAGCTTTATCCGACTTTTTTGTTTTATCAGCCGACTCTGTCCGGCCTTCGCTGACAGCTCCGGCATTATCCGTTTTTCTGTTAAGGCAGACTGCCGCCACTGCTATAACAACAATGACTGCTACTGCAACCGCTATCAAAACACCCTTTTTCTTATTCTTCATTATAGCACCTCAATTTTCTCGGATTAAAATTGCCTTTATTCAGATTATCAAGACTTATAACTCCAAGTGAAAATTCGCCTTCATCATCAGTATAGTTGACATATACCGACTGACCGCATATGTTTTCAATACCAAATGCCTTTTCAGTAGACAGCTTCATCAGTTCTTCACTCTTATCATCCTTCAAGCGGTAATATGTCACTTCATCACTGTTTTCTTCAGAAAGGGCATAATATAGAAAATCTCCGCTCTTTTTTAATGGTCCATATTGTGTTTTTCCATCCGCATCTATCGGAAGCTGTCTTGTCTGTCTGCTTTCGGTGTCAAACACAAAATATCCATCCTTTGACGAATAATAACCATCGCCATCTAACAGCCTAAGATTGTTAATATGGTCTATTTCCGTCAGACATGTTGTCTTTTCATCTGCTATATCATATTGATATATTCCATTAAGCATATTATCGTAGGCAAAAGACTCTGCATCAGCTGTCGCCCCCTCCTCTATCATCAGCTCTGTAACATCATCTCCAAACCGCACAGTCGAATAGTACACTGCACCGTCTTCATAATATATGCCCATAATATTTGCCTGTTCGCTTGTTATCTTATCACTCATATACACCTTGTAATTATCAAGATCTATAACAAAAATACCGGCTTCAGGCTTATCATCATTTATAATCTGTCCTTCATCATTAAGCTCCACCCTGTTGCTGTAAGCTCCTATAACATAATTATCCCTGTACAAAACAGCCTTAACATGTTGAACATTCTCTAATTTAGCTGTTTTTTTTCGATTCTCACCATTAGAATCCATCACATACAGATACTGTATTGTCATGTCTTCATCTGACATATTTCCTATAAAATAGAGATGATCATTGTAAATTACCGCTCCAGCTTTTGACAATCCATAAAAAGCTGCAGGGCATGAAGGATTCTGATTTGTGCGTGAGTATCCTTCATGTGTGCAGTTTGGCTTGTCACAATAGACAATGTCCTTGCCGGATACTGTATCAATAAGATGCAATATTCCCGAGCCATCAAGATATAATACATTATCCTCAGAGTAGTTATAATCCGGATTTACATTGGAATATGTGTATACCGTATTAGAGGTACTGCGGTTTTTATTCTTTATTATAAAAACCGCAGTCACAATACAGGTGATAAGTATGAAGATGATGAATGCGATAAATATATGTTTTTTCTTCATACTACCTTCCCCCCCCCAAAAAAAATATATATTAATTAACATGTTGCTGATGTCTTTGTACTCCATATTTGACCAAAAGCTGAAACTTTATGTGAGCTTACTATCTTAACACTATGACAATTACTTGGAGCTGAAAACTCAACTGAACAATGACTATAATGTCCATTATTCTTTGTATATGTCCCTGTAGCCAGAGTATTAACATTTACATAACTGTAAGTAGATGATACACTAACAGATCCATTATAATCATATGATGTAGAGGCACTCGCCTTTTGTTGACGAATAGTTGATGAAGCTCTAGTTGTATATCCATTGATAGCACCTGTAGCCGCAAACACTGATATACTCATGCCTAAAGTCATTACTAACGTTAATGCTAATGCTAAAACTAATTTCTTAAAATTCGCTTTTGTGATTTTGTTCATATTTTTTCCTCATCCTTTTCTTTTAATAATATTACTAAATTATACTGATAAAATCAATATACCGCTGTTGAATTTGAAGACCATGTCTGACCATATGCAGAAACTTTATGTGAACTTCTTATCCTAACACTATGACAATCATATGGTGCTGAAAAATCAATTTCAACTGACGTATAATAACCCTTACTTTTACTACTAGTACCTGTTGCAAGCGTATATGTGTTAACATAACTATAGGTTGAGTCTACCGAAATAGAACCTGTCCTTTTTTCATATGTTGTTGATGCGCTTGCTGTTGTACGAGTTATATGAGATGAACCAGTAATAGCGTATCCATTAATGGCACCTGTAGCTGCAAATACTGATATACTCATACCTAAAATCATTGCTAATGTTAATGTGAGTACTAAAACCAATTTCTTAAAATTCGCTTTTGTGATTTTGTTCATATTTTTTCTCCTTCTTCTTTGATATAATTATTTATATGTTTCTATTATTTGTTACCTGAAATCTTCCTTTTTCAGGTCTTTTAGGTTGATATAAAATACAAGCGCAAAATGGATGGGTTTCATTATCTCTTTTTATCTCGAAAATAACTACTTTTTTGACAAGTTCTAATGTTAGTCTTTTCAAACTATTCATTTTCAAATTTCACCTCCTGTTTAATAATTTTTGCCAACCCTAAAAGTAATGCGCATAATATAATAGAAGCAGACATATAACAAACACATAACCTACATACATCAAGCACAATAAGCAATACTATTATAATACTTTCTATTGCTAAAATACATCTAGCAGCCTTCTTTGACTCGTTAACTTCAACATAATCCAATGCCAAATTAGGATGATTTACTACCCCTATAAAACTTATTACTAATATAGAGCATATAACCAGCAAATAAATAACCATCATGTAACGAGCTGATATTAAACACATATGAATAACAACTATACTAATAATTATTGTTTCTATATAACAATGCAAAAATGAACTTGCATGATATCCCCCAGTCCTTTTCCTTAATAATAGAAAAAAGAATAAAAATAACATCATTTGAACAACCTGTTTAAAAATCTCGCCAACAAATAGTACTGATATAATAGTAATCCATTTTTCTATAATCATAGCTATACTATATGTGAAATATTCTTTCATTTCTATATTCAATAAATTTTCTTTTTCCATTTGTTCCACTATAGCATTAACTATATTTTTCACCATGTCTTTTTCTCCCCTTTTGTATAATTTTATCAAGCATAATAGATAAAATCAACAATCCATGCACAAAACGAACATTTTTTGCAGAAAATGGACATAAACTATGGTCACATATTATAATGGGATAATAATAGAAAAACTAAATTCATTGTTCTCATTTTTAATAACATATTCGCCATTGTATTTTTCTACAATTTGAATAATATTTTTTATACCAATGCCATGCATTTCCGGTTCATCTTTTTTACTTGTTTTTATTTCATTACCACTGTAAACAATTAGATGACTGCATGTATTTTTCACCGAAAGAACTATAAGATTTTCCTCTATCACAAACTTTAGTTTTATAGTTTTCTTTTCCTCACATTTTTCACATGCTTCAATGGCATTATTTAGCAGATTTGCTAAAATTACTACCAGATCCTCATCCTCTATTACAATTTTTGATAAATCATTTACCTTAAACACAAAAACAATATTCTTACTGATAGCCTCCTGATACTTTGTATTAAGAATCGCATTTATTATCACATGATTTGTATTGATTACATTTTTTTCTCCAATAAAAGTATTGCTGATATTTCTTACATATTTGCTTGCCTTATCATATTCATGATCTTCCAATAAGGATTCTATACACAATATATGATTTTTAAATTCATGTGACTTTTTCTTCTGAATTTCATAGTTTTCCGAAATAGAACGGTACATATCAATTTGGTTTTTAAACTGTAGTCCCAATATTTCCTTTTCATGCAATTTAGCTTCACTGGTTACAATATCGTTAATCAGGAAATATACAAATATGTTCATCACAACCAATCCCAAAGAGATAGAATATAAAACGTTCGCCTGCACTTCATTTTTTGTATATTGAAACGTCATAATCATTGCTATAATTGTAATTATTGTAAATATAGGGAAAAACAAAAATCTTCCCCATATTTTATCAGGTAAAGTCTCTGTCGATTTTTTCCCGAAATGTTTTTTTAGCAGTAAGATACATAAAAATACTGTAATCTTGCTAAAAATAACAACCAAACTCCCCTCTAACGCATACCCTTTTTGTACCTCACCCGCTTTTGAAATAATTGTGTTATTACTAATATAAGCTATATAATCAACTATGATTGATAATCCTTGATATAATAATGCAAAAATGACTGATTTTTTTATACTAATTTCAAAATAAAAACTCATAATTATAACTGCAGCCAGTACAACCAACGTCATTTTCAATATAAGCATATCAGACAAAAATAATCCGCATAAATAATAGCAGCAAATCAATGATAGCATCAGCAAAACTTTTTGACTTTTTCTTAATCTCGAATTTTCTTTGCAAAAAACATCGTAAAATAAATTACAACATATCGCTTCAAATATAATAATTACTAAACTGAAAAAGTATGTAAACATATATCACAATTCTCCCTTATATGAAATGAATGCATCCTTCACATTCTTATATCTTGCCTTAGGTATGAGCAATTCCTGATTATTACATAACAGTACTTTATAGCATTTAACACTCCTAATATATTTCAAATTAGTCAAATAGCTTTGATGGATTCTAATAAAATGGAAATCTTTTAGTTCATTTTCCAGTTCATTTAATGTGCCATATAAATTATAGATTTTGATTTTATCCTCCATGATATAGAATTGCAGTTTATGTAATTTGCTTTCAATATATAGTATATTGTCTATATTAATCTCCTTTTCTCCTTCATTGAACTTGAATTTTTTCTTTTTTACTACCAAATTCATCTTATGAAGAATGGCATCCATGCATTCGCTTATGGAAGCCTCCAAATTAGTATTATTTTTCAACAGATATCTTATGGCATCGACCTTGTAGCCCTCCAACGAATAATTTATATAAGCTGTCACAAATACAATATATATTTCAGAACTATATTCCCTGATTTTTTGTGCCGTAACAATTCCATCAATATCATCCATATTAATATCCAAAAAAATGATGTTGTATTGCTTAATTTCAATTCCTAAATCAATTATTTCCTTACCTGATGAAAATGTATCTATTTCAAAAGAAATCTCTTTTTCATTTAAATAGGCTGCAACATATTTATTTATATTATCTCTAAATACTTTTTCATCATCACATATAGCTATTTTTAACATTTTTTCTCCATTACTATCTGTTGTATTTCAACAAATTTTTAAATAATCTGTATATATTTTTTTACATAAAAAATCCGCAATACCATAATTTAGTATAGCGGATTCATTCCTAAAAAACAATTATTTTAATCTAAAGCGATAGCCTCATTCTCCTGACGTCTTAAAATATCAAACTCATCAGGGGTCTCTGACAGCTTTACATAGAATATCTGCTGTGGATGTGGGCAGGATTCCATCTCATTGCCATCCTCATCAACGAGTGCAAGCACTGTTGCAAGCACATTGTCTCCGTTTGGCTTCATGATTTCAATCTGCTCGCCAACTGAGAACTTGTTTCTCTGCTCCATGCGGTAGAGGCCTTTTTCATTTGGAGCACCTACGATACCGAGATAGGTGTAGCCCTTCTCATAAGTATTGTTATCGTATATCTGAGTCTCCTCCGAAGGCTTTCCGTAGAAAAATCCTGTGGTAAACTGTCTGTAGGTACAGCTCTTTATCTGCTCTAAGTACCATGGCATATTTGCCTCGTATTTCTCAGGTGACTCAAGATAATCATCTATCGCCTTGCGGTAGGTTCTTGCTACTGTTGCCACATAGAGAGCGGTCTTCATACGTCCCTCTATCTTGTAGCTGTCTATTCCTGCATCAATCAGATCCGGGATATGCTCTATCATGCACAGATCCTTTGAGTTGAAGATATATGTGCCACGCTCATTCTCGTATACCGGCAGATACTCACCCGGGCGCTTTTCCTCCACAACAGAGTATTTCCAGCGGCACGGATGTGTGCAAGCGCCTTTATTCGCATCACGGCCTGTGAAATAGTTGGAAAGCAGGCAGCGGCCGGAATATGAGATACACATTGCTCCGTGCACGAAGGTCTCTATCTCCATCCTGTCATCTATGTGCCCTCTTATCTCCTTTATCTCCTTAAGCGAAAGCTCTCTGGCTGTCACCACGCGACTGGCTCCGAGATTCCACCAGAACTGATATGTGCCGTAGTTCGTGTTGGCCTGTGTGCTGACATGTCTTTCTATCTCCGGGCAGACCTCCTTTGCAATCATGAAAACTGCCGGATCTGCAATGATCAGTGCATCAGGTCTGTCCGGCTTCATATTGTGAAGCTCTGTAAAATATTCACGCACTCCGTCAAGGTCATAGTTGTGAGCCAAAATATTGGCAGTAACATACACTCTCACACCGTGAGCATGTGCAAAGGCAACACCCTCTGCCATCTCCTCCATGGAGAAATTCTTAGCCTTGGCCCTTAGTCCAAATGCCTCTCCACCGATGTAAACTGCATCAGCTCCATATATAACTGCTATCTTAAGTACCTCCAGGCTGCTCGCCGGACAAAGTAATTCTATTTTTCTCATTTTTTCTCCCATACAGTTTTGTATTCATCAAATATATTTACATCGGTTACTATAGCTTTGTTGACACCGTAATTCCATCGCCTATAGGCATCACTGCCGTCACCAGCTCATCGGAGTGTGTAAGCTCGTAGAGATACTCCCTCATACGCTTGTAGATGGTACGGTTTCTGCGCTCAACGATATAGTGCGATTCTATGATATCGCCATCCTGCAGCACATTGTCGGACACCAGCCCCCCGCCTGTCTTTAAAAGGCGAAGCACCTGCGGCATAAAGTTGATATACTGTCCCTTTGCCGCATCCATAAATATCATGTCAAACTGTCCTTCAAGCTGTGGAAATATCTCCGTTGCATCGCCCTCTAAGAGTGTAATCTGCTCCTGCTTCCCGGCTCTTTCAAAGTTGGCCTTTGCAATAGGTATTCTTTTTTCGTAATTTTCAATCGTCACTATCTGACAACCCTTCGGTGCATACTCTGCCATCAAAACGGCAGAAAAACCAACCGCTGTTCCCACCTCGAGAATACGCATTGGTTTTTGCATTGCAAGAAGCAGCTTTAAAAAGCTCTGCATCTCTTTTCTGATAATCGGAACGAAGTCTCTTAAGGCTTCCTTCTCTATCTCATCTAATACAGGCGTGTTGCCTCTGTCCAAGGAATTGATATATGTGACAAGTCTCTCATCAACTATCATTCTTGTATTTCCTAATCTGATTATTGACACAAATGCGCTTTGCGGATAATTACTGTGTATCCGAAGGCTCCGTAGTCTGTGTCTGTTCTTCATCGCTCTTGTCGGAGGACATGATTACCATCATATCCTTTGCCGTCATTGAAGTGTTGAGTGTGTATATCCCTGGCTTTATATGTCCTGAGTAAGCAGACAGCTTAAGCTGGAGATAAAATAAATTGTGATCCCTTACAAGGCCCTTGTCCTCTAAAAGCTGTCCAAGCTCCTCTGCGGAGATGCCCTTTTCCACCTGAACGAGTACATCCTGACCATCGCCATTTGTCATGGCAGGCTCAGTAAAAACTCTGTAGCCAAAATCATAGCAGATGCTGCAGATTTTTATGCCCGCAAACAGCACTAAAAGAGCAATCATTATTGAAAAAGCAACCCTTATAAAACCAAATAAAGCCTTGTTAAAATCCATAAGCTAATCCTACACTTCCATAATTATAGGTATAATCATCGGTCTTCTCTTTGTTTCCTTCCAAACAAAGTCTCCCAATGCATCCTTTACCTCTGTCTTTATCTTGCCCCAGTCTGTCACATTGTTGTCTGTCAGACGCTCCATTGTGTCATCCAGCACGCATTTCGCCTCATCCATCAGGCTCTCAGAATTGCGCACATATACAAATCCTCTTGATACTATATCAGGGCCTGCAAGCAGCTGTCCTGAGCCTGCCTCAAGTGTCATCACAACGATGATGATTCCATCCTCAGCCAGACGCTGTCTGTCACGGAGCACGATATTTCCTACATCTCCTACACCGAGTCCATCGACCATGACATTGCCCACATGCACTCTGCCTGTCACCTTGGCACCGTCTTCATTGATTTCGAGCACATCTCCTGATGAAAGGATCTTGATGTGGTCTGTATCATATCCGAGCTGCTCGGCTATTTTGGCCTGTGCCACAAGATGCTTGTACTCTCCATGAACAGGGATTGCGTACTTTGGATTGACAAGAGAATAAATAAGCTTTATATCCTCCTGGCACGCATGACCGGAAACATGGACATCCTGGAATATAACGTCTGCCCCCTTCATCATGAGCTCATTGATGATACCTGTAACCGACTTCTCATTTCCCGGTATAGGATTTGAGCTGAATACGATGGTATCGTTTGTCTTTATGGATACCTTTCTGTGGGTACCGTTTGCCATACGTGAAAGAGCTGCCATTGACTCTCCCTGGCTTCCTGTCGTGATGATGACAGTCTGCTCATCAGGATAGCTTCTAAGCTGTTCTACATCTATAAGAATATTGTCAGGCAGCGACAGATAACCAAGCTCTGAGGCTATCGAAATGATATTTACCATGCTTCGTCCCTCGATGGCCACCTTTCTGCCATACTTCTCCGCACAGTTGATAATCTGCTGCACACGGTCTACGTTTGATGCAAATGTAGCAATGATAATTCTGTTTTTCCTGTGATCCTCAAAGATGCCGTCCAATACCTTTCCGACAGACTTCTCAGACTGTGTGAAGCCCGGTCTTTCTGCATTGGTACTGTCGCACATAAGCGCGAGCACGCCCTTCTTTCCAATCTCACCAAACCTTGCAAGGTCGATTGCATCTCCAAATACAGGTGTATAATCTACCTTGAAATCGCCTGTATGCACAACTATACCTGCCGGTGAATAGATAGCAAGCGCTGCTGCATCCTGGATACTGTGGTTAGTCTTTATAAACTCAACCCTGAAGCAGCCAAGGTTGATGTGCTGTCCGTATTTTACGACTTTTCTCTTGACAGTCTTGAGCATGCCATGCTCTTCAAGCTTTCTGTCAATAATTCCGATGGTAAGCTTTGTAGCGTATATCGGTACATTTATCTCCTTAAGCACATATGGAATAGCACCGATATGATCCTCATGTCCATGAGTGATAAAGAAGCCCTTGACCTTATCGATGTTCTCCTTAAGATAAGTGATATCAGGGATAACCAAATCTATTCCCAGCATATCGTCCTCAGGGAATGATAATCCGCAATCAACTACAATAATACTGTCCTCATACTCAAAGGCAGTAATATTCATTCCAATCTGCTCTAATTCTCCAAGTGGAATGATCGTAAGCTTACCTGTATTCTGTTTTTCTGTTTTCTTCAAAATATTACCTCCAAATTTATTTCACGTACAACTGCAATCCTAATATTCAAGTGCAGTGTCATCATCCGTAAGCTCAGAAAATACCTTAGCAATAGCCGAAAACTCAACATCGTCTTCAACCATCTGATAAAGCACCTCTTCATCCTTTGTGCTTACTTCTTTTAATATATATGCTTCACAGTCTCCGCTTTCTTCTCCTTCGGAAACTAAGATATCGTGTTCCATTAAGTGTTGTCTCTTCTTCAACCGCAAACTCGACAACATCATTGGTCTGCGGATCAGTAAATTTAATTTTCTGCATAAAAACTAAGACCGACTATTTGACAGATAATCCAAATATCCCTGCAAAATAAAAATCGCTGCTATCTCATCAACAAACTCCTTGCGATTCTCCCTGCGTATGCCGGTTTCCATCATAGAACGGTCGGCTGCGACTGTCGTAAGACGCTCATCCCAGTATATGACCTCAAGACCTGTGCGCCTTGCAAGCATATCACCGAACTCCTTCGTCTTCTCGCAGCGTTCTCCTTCCGTATTATTCATGTTTTTAGGATAGCCGAGCACAATCCTGTCCACCTTGTACTCTGCAATAATCTCCTCAATACGTGCCAAAGTCTGTCTGAGCTTGGATGGCGACTTCCTGCGCACTATCTCAACACCCTGTGCTGTGATTAAGAGCTCGTCGCTCACCGCTACTCCGACTGTCTTTGAACCAAAATCAAGACCTAATATCCTCATATTAATCCCATGCGCTGTTCTCAATGTATGTCTTGAGAACCTCCTCCACAAGCTCGTCTCTCTCAACCTTCATGATGAGACTTCTCGCGTTATTGTGGCTTGTGATATATGTTGGATCTCCGGACATAATATATCCAACAATCTGATTAACAGGATTGTAGCCCTTTTCCTTTAATGCCTTGTACACAATCTCAAGTACATCGCTTACCTGAAGCTCAGGCTCCTTTTGAACTGTAAAAAATTGTGTGTTGTTAATATTTTTTTCCATACGTTTCGCCCTTCTTGTAATATTATTTTATTATAAATGTAATAAAATTACAACCTTTTATTATTCGAAGAGTAATATTTCGTCTGTAAGCATACCCGATATACGGCCTGAAACTATCTGATTTTCAAGGTTTTCGTCAGTTTTCTTAGCGACCTTGACATATTCCTTAGTATATCCGACAAAGTATTCTTTATCACCGATTACGGCCTTTTCCTCAAAAAGTGCCTCCTCATTCTTTCCGATATAGAATTTACTGAACTCCTTAGACATGTCATGACCGAGTGCTATAAGCTTTTCGCTTCGTGCCGCCTTAATCTGCTCATCTATCTGGTCAGGCATCACTGCTGCGCGGGTGCCTTTTCGCTTTGAGTACTTAAAGATGTGCATCTCATAAAAATGTATATGCTCAAGATATGCCTTAGTCTGTTCAAACTCCTCCTCTGTCTCGCCGGGAAATCCCACAATCACATCGGTTGTGATAGCCGGATGAACAAAATATTTACGCAAAAGCTCACAGCCTCTCTCGTACTCTTTAGTGGTATATTTTCTGTTCATCCTCTTAAGTGTTGCATCGCAGCCGCTCTGAAGCGACAGATGGAAATGAGGACAGATTTTATCAAGCTTTGAAAGCTCACTCGCAAAGTGCTCTGTCACAATCTTAGGCTCAAGTGACCCAAGCCTGATGCGCTCTATGCCCTTTACTGCGTTCACTGCCTGTATCAGCTCAAGAAGGCCTGTAGCTTCCTCAAAATCCACACCGTATGAGCTTAGATGGATGCCTGTCAGCACAACCTCTTTGAAGCCGTTTGCCGCGAGCCTTTCAACCTCTGCTATTACATTTTCAAACCTACGGCTTCTGACACGTCCTCTGGCATACGGAATGATACAATAGCTGCAAAACTGATTACAGCCGTCCTGCACCTTGATGAAGGCTCTCGTGTGCTCCTTTGTCTGGTCTATAAAGAGCTCCTCAAAATCATGCTTTCCGTCATTTA
>ERZ791868.1241-NODE-1241-length-14328-cov-14.752610_pt1 | contig 14328 bp, 12 predicted proteins | sample MGYA00510281_ERZ791868 | MGnify/ENA primary metagenome ERZ791868 (study PRJEB30046, sample SAMN00792046) | human gut metagenome | study: EMG produced TPA metagenomics assembly of the A metagenome-wide association study of gut microbiota in type 2... | reverse complement strand
TCTGTGAGAATGAAGACCTGCGAACAAGAATTCAAAAGCGCGCTAATATTTTAACGGTTCAAAGAAGAGCATACTTAAGTAAGAAAACAGCCCCTGAAATCATTCGATTTCAGGGGCTGTGGTCCGAGATGGGAGACTCGAACTCCCGACATCTTGCTCCCAAACTTATTGGGAATACTTTTTCCGCTCGTTTATAGCGGTTTTTAGTGCTTTTTAATTTGCTTTACTTACTCTTTGACGCTCTTATCTCCACTGTGTCCGCATGTTCCAGCGCCGTCTGTGGTAATCTATGTGGTCAAAAACGCTTCCCGCCCGGTTTCCGGTGAAGATTCACCGGTGCCGGATGGGAAGCGTTTCTCGTTGCTGTTGGCTACATTGTAACTCTGAGGCGAGTGTTATGCAAGTGGTTTCTGCGGGGGTGGCGGCCCAGAAGCTGCGGCGCTATAGACAAAGAAGAGTGAGTTTACAGCATGAAAATAATCGCAGGCTCTTTTCCATCAACTGAGTATAAATCCCTTAATACAGGCATAATAGTAAGGGATTTATGGCACAGCCCATTGACTATTCCCTTATTTTATATTATAATTTAAGGGAAAACGAATGGAGGTGAGGGAATGAGAACCTTCAATTACTCCGCAATCAAGGAGCAGAAGTGGGACTCGGATGTTCTTGGCCTGATTGCGGCCATATACAAGGAAGTCGGCAAGCAGGAACTGTATTTGAAGCAGCGCCCGGAGGAACTCGAAAAGCTCGTGGAGATCGCCAAAATACAGAGTACTGAGGCATCGAATGCCATTGAGGGCATCGTTACCACGAGCACCCGAATCCGGCAGCTCGTCGAGGAGAAAACCACGCCGAGGAACCGAGATGAGCAGGAGATCGCCGGATACCGCGATGTGCTGAGTATCATTCACGAGAGCTTTGACGCGATACCAATTACGCAGAACTATATCCTGCAGCTTCACAAAATCCTGTACAGCCACATGAATAACCCGCTTGCGGGCCGCACAAAAAGCGTGCAGAATTATATCACTGCCACCTATCCGGACGGTCATGTGAAAACGCTGTTCACGCCGCTTGCCCCTTATGAAACGCCGGAAGCGCTGGACAGAATCTGCGAGGAATACAACCGGGTGATTGGAAATATGGAGCTGGAGCCGTTGATTGCAATCCCGGTTTTCATCCATGACTTCCTGTGCATTCATCCGTTTAATGACGGCAACGGAAGAATGAGCAGATTGCTCACAACGCTGCTTTTGTACCGAAACGGTTTTTATGTCGGCAAGTATATCTCCTTGGAAGCCAAAATCGCCAAGAACAAGGATCTGTACTACGATGCACTTGCACAGGCGCAAACCGGCTGGCACGAAGGCACGGAGGATGTAGTACCCTTTATCAAATATCTGCTTGGAACAATCCTTGCGGCCTATAAGGACTTTGAGGATCGTGTGGCGCTTGTGGAAACCAAGCTGCCCGCATTGGAAATGGTTCGCAGAGCAAGCAAGAATAGAATCGGACGGTTCAATAAGCAGGACATCCGGGAGCTTTGCCCGACGCTTAGCGACAGTTCCATAGAGGGGGCCTTGCGGAAGTTAGTTGCAGTTGGTGAACTGAAAAAAGAAGGAAAAGGGAAAAATACCTGTTACTTCAGACTGAATTAAATTTCCGTCAAATTAGAGGGCCGCACCTGTTCATACGAGTAGGTGCGGCCCTTTTAGTCGTTTTATAGTAGTTGGCGCACAGTTTAAGGGTTGAGCCGCTATAAACAAGGAATACACCCAAAGTCTCCTACCGGAACACACACTCGCCTTACCCGAAGAAATACTGCTTCATATCTGAGACACTGCCATCTTTATCACAGAACCATTCGTAATCAGCGAGACAGTTCTGGCAGTGAGCAATTACATCAAATCCGCCAGGTGAATGCCGGTTGTCAGCAATGCTCATGATTTCCAATGGCTTTCCGCAGGCTGGGCAAGGTCTGATTTTCCTTGCCTTACGAGTGGCACGCTCTCTCTGCTCTGTCTCAAGTGCACCTAAAAGGCCATGCCAAAGATTCGGATTCGTTTCATGCTCTGCGCAGTCTTCAAGGTATCGCCTGATATCATCGGTAGCCAGAACGAGAAACTTATCATCCAGAAGACGAATGTGACGCTTGATATAATCGGAAACCACCACGGGCATACATGTGTTTTTGCCCATCGCATACCGCATTGCTGACAGCAGGATCAAGCGAAAGTCGGAATCGCAGATCGGAGCGAGCAGGTCTTGAGGGAACAGCAGAAACTCTTTGCCATTATTCATGCATACGCGCAGCGGCCGCTGCTCTTCCGTTACCAGATTCAGTAGACTGTTAGCTTGATCTTTCAGCTCATCAACGGTGATCGATTCGTAGTCCTGAAACGGGTTTACTTCATAATTCATCATTTGACCTCCAATCAGTTTGTCCTCGTTATGAGGTGTTGGCATTGTAGCTCTGACTGCCCGGAGGTTCAAGCGTTTCTTTCGCGGCTTGAAAAGAAATTGAATAGAGTCGGAATTCGTGCGGATTTATCATTTTCTTGCTTTTCCTGCCCAAATGTGCTATCATTATAAACAACGCTGTCAAGTGTTGGAATAGGCCTTGGCAGTATGGCTGCAATAGACCGAATGCTCTGCCAAGTGGCAGAGCATTTTTCGCATATCGGTACGGAGGAGATATTTATGTCTGTGAGCTATAAAAAACTCTGGAAGCTGCTCATCGATAAGGACATGAAGAAAAAAGACTTATATGAAAAGGCGGGTATCAGCCCAGCATCCGTCACTAAGATGGGGCGGAACGGGCATGTTACCACGGAGATTCTTGCGAAGATTTGCGCTGCGCTGGATTGCCGGATAGAAGATATCGTGGAGATTGTGCCGGATCCTGATAAGAGTCGTTAAATAGTAGAATATTCTTGATAACAAAGGGATACATATGGGAAACATCATTCAGTCGATTCCGGAAGCAAAGCTTCTATTGGCCTCTTTACGCTCCGTTGGATATACAGAGGAAACCGCAATTGCGGATATTGTTGATAATTGTATTTCTGCTAAAGCCAAGCATATTGATATTATCTTTGAGACTGAGAAAATGCGAATTCTAATTCTTGATGATGGTATCGGTATGACAGCACAAGCCCTAATAGAGAACATGAGAATTGGGTCTTCTGATCCGTCGAAACAGCGGGATGATACTGATCTTGGACGATTTGGTATGGGCATGAAAACTGCCGCCTTTTCATTGGGGAAAAGGCTTACTGTTGTAACCAGATTTGAGGAAACTACCAGTAACGCTGCATGGGATTTAGACAAAATACCTGATATTGGGTGGAATCTTATTATCGAGGAAAGTGACTCAATAGCCGAGATTTCATCCAGGCTTGGAGCGCAAGGTACTGTTGTTTGTATTGAGAATCTTGATCGAGTAATCGGTTCTTTAGATGAAGCGAAGGCCAAAAAGAAGTTTTACAAAACAGCGGAAAAAGTTGAAAAGCATCTCGCCCTTATTTTTCATCGGTTCATTGAGGAAGATGGCCTTGTTATTCGCATCAATGGAACAGAGATTCAACCATGGAACCCGTTCGTTATCAATAATAATGCCACTCAAGAGCTTGCAGATGAAACAATATGGTCAGACGATGGTGCATCTGAAGTTGTAATTCAGCCATATGTTCTTCCCCATAGAACCAAGTTTGCCTCGGATGATGACTATCAAGCTGCGGGCGGTGCAAAAGGGTGGAACTATCATCAGGGTGTGTATGTCTATAGAAATCGTAGACTTATAATTTGTGGTACATGGTTTGATTATATCAAGAAAGAGCCAGCATACAATCTTGCAAGGATTAAAGTTGATATATCTTCTGTTAGTGATGAAGAGTGGAAAATTGACATTAAAAAATCAACAGCCTCTTTACCTGGGTATGTTCGAGATACTGTGGAACGGGCTATTGATATTTGTACGGAGGCGTCCGCTCGTGTCTATAACTCCCGTGGGACATACTCAAAATCTAATATAAGTGCACCGAACCTAAGTTATGTTTGGGAACAGCGAAAAAAGAATGGGCGCTATTCCTTCCATATTAACCGTAAACATGCCTTGCTCACCGAGGTCAAAAAGCATCTTGACACAGACGGCGCAGCTGCGTTGTCAGCGTATTTAGCTCTGGTAGAAAATTTTGCACCGTTTATGCTGTCTGGTGTAACAGACTCGCTGCAAAAATCGACTGAAACTGCAGTAAATAAAGCCTCACTTGAATATCAAGTGGAGATATCCGAATTAAAAGAATACATCGCGTTGTTTCTGTCTCAAGGATTTACAAAAGAAGAAACAAGGTCCACCTTACTGGATATGGTGAATTACCGTCATCTCCGTAATGAGATTATTGAGTTGTTGGAGGAAGCCGAATGATAAACGTGCCTAAGGGCTTAGCCCCGCATGAAGTTGATCTTTACATAAGTGCCTTCAAGTTTTGTGAAAAGTTAATTCAGGAACAGAATACTGATATTGGCGCTGCAGTAACAGAGACAACGGAGAAATACAGCTTTATTATTTCGGATAAAGAGTTATTTGCACAGTTTCTTTTTAGAGAAATCACTGCATATACCGAGCCATCAATAGGTGTTGTGTCCCCAGAACTTGATGATAAAACTTGGTGGAGTAAACTTAAAAAATCGGAAAAATTCATACCTGAGTATTGGCAGCGATATTATGACTACTTAAATAGAAAACCTTCTTGGAGTTTAACTGCAGTGCAGGATATTGATTCGTCCACTGACGAGATAATGAACGCACTTGCAAACCCACGAAGTGGTAGAGCATGTGATCGCATGGGCATGGTCTTTGGTTATGTACAATCTGGTAAGACCACACATTACATTGGGCTGATCAATAAAGCGGTTGATGCGGGGTATAGAATTGTAGTAGTGTTGACTGGCATTCATAATAGCCTACGCAGCCAGACGCAATCACGTATTGATGAAGAAGTTTTGGGCTATGAGACAAGCTTGGAAAACTTGGCCGATATGATTAGGGAACCGAATGTTATTGGTGTTGGGATAGGTGCGCACAACCGCGTGAAAACGATAGTGCAGTCCATTACAACCCGTGATGAAAAAGGCGATGTAAATAAAACTACAGAAGGCGTCTCCATGGTTCCGCCGTTTATTATTGTTACAAAGAAAAATGCAACGGTTTTGCGTCGTATCCTGCGCTTTTTCCGAAAAAACCAATGTGCCGAAGTAATTGACGGCAAAAAAATTATAACAGCTAAATATCCGGCGCTCATAATTGATGATGAAGCAGACCAGGCCTCCATTAATACAAACGATAGTTATGATGAGAAGGGTAATCTTCTTGATGATTATAATCCTACAACAATAAATGGACTGATTCGAGAAATTCTTAAAACATTTGAGTGCAGATCTTATGTTGGATATACAGCTACTCCGTTCGCCAACATTTTTATACCACCGCATATTAACTCTGAGCGATATGGAACAGATCTCTTCCCTCGCGACTTTGTTTTCAGAACACCGCGGGCGGATCAGTATATCGGTGCCCGAGAGTTTTTTGGATTAAGCGGCGATGAAAATACGCCGGTAATGCCTTTGTGCAGAGATATTATCGCGGGAGCTTCTTACCTTGGTAAGGGTACTAAAGCAGGAGATCCTGTTGGCAACATACCAGAAGAGCTAAAAAAAGCGGTGAAATGTTTCTTGATATCCACCGCGCTTCGTAATTGCAGAGGACAAATTAATAAACCCAATACGATGTTGATTCACATTGTGCGTTTCGTTTCTCAGCAAAATGCAGTAAAAAAGAAAGTTGCTGCATACTACCAAGATGAACTTGCCAACTTCATCCGATATGGCGACTCAGGTATCTATGATGAACTGAAGACGATTTGGGAAAATGATTACCTTGAGACAACAGCTGCATTACGTTCTCAATTCAGTAAATATATGTCTGATTGTGCAGATATTGAATGGGATGATATTTGGGATGAAATTAGGAGAATCGTAGCAAAGAAAGAAATTAAAATATACAGTGTCAACGGAAAAAGCGAGGATGCTCTGCTATACAAAAACAACGAAGGAAAGCCATTTAATGTTATTGTCATTGGCGGGGACAAACTGTCCCGAGGCCTGACGCTTGAGGGATTAACTATCAGTTACTTCACGAGAAGCTCTAATACTTATGATACTCTTATGCAAATGGGGCGCTGGTTTGGCTTCCGTCCTGGCTATTTGGATGCGTGTCGCCTATATACAACGCCAGGGCTAAGAGGACTTTTTTCTCACATTTCTATGGCAACCGAGGACTTGGCTGGACAGTTTGATTTTATGAATGATGTAGATCAGACTCCAGCAGATTTTGGCCTGCGTGTCGCAAGTCATCCCTCTTTAGAGATTACAAGTAAAAACAAACTAAAGACGGGTCTTGAGGTAAAAAGAGACTTCAGCTGCAAGCTTAGCCAGACACGCGTTTTCGATATTGACGGTTCCCAATATGACCGCAATTTTGCAACAGTTGAGAATCTGCTGTATTCCATAGCGGGATGCAGAGTTTCAAGTGAACAGTATGAAGCTCGTCTTAAGAGAACGCACCCAGGTGATCATTATTTTTGGATGGATGTATCGGCTTATGATGTTGCTAATTTCTTCGAAGGCTATGAAACATCGAAAACGGCTACTCGCGCCAATAGTAAGTATATGGCAGACTATGTGCGTGCGATGAATGTAGATGGTCTTGGCGGAGTAAAAAATTGGACCGTCTGCCTTATAAATGTCAGCGGAAACGGAGAGCCATTTTCTATTGCGGGACTTGATGTTGGTGCGGGTATTCTCAGAAAAGAAGGCGCTGGTGTATCTTCTTTTGAGACAACCTGTTCAATACACACCATGACATCCGCTGGGCACGAGTATTTTGATTACAGTCAGGCACAGCTCGACAAGGAACATGAGCTCCGAGAAATGTACTCGGCTGATCCATCCATTAATCGGGTCAACGAAAAAATTCGAAAGGAAACGCGGTCTTTTGATCAAGGATTGTTAATCCTCTATCCAATTGCAGATGCAGGAAAACTAACTGCTCAGAAAGAAGATCACAATACCCCATTTGGCTTCGCAGCTGTGTTTCCTGATAGAAAAGGAAAAGGTAATCTAAAGTCTTATCGGATGAACGATATAGCACTGGAGAAAGATAACGATGAGTTTTACGGCTGACATCTATAAAGAAATATGTACGGATATTGCAAAAAACTCTCGGCCTAATTCTGTTTACGCCATGAGAATGTTGAAACTCTCCAACGGAATTAATATTGCATTCTCTATTAATACACTTACATACATGCGGGGAGCGTTTTTCTCAGTTGACGCTAAAGCAACGGCAAATCAATTCCCTCGCTGGAAAGGCGTTGACATCGTCATCGCTAAACTTCCTGCCTATGGTACTGATCAGGAGTATGTAAATGTAATGCAGTTACCAGGAAGTGCAACTGATATTTTCGAAATTGTCATTGAGAACTTGCGAAGCGAACTGGAGAAATGCTCCGTTGCAGAAGACTCCTTTGCAGTTATTGCTGCGGTTTTGACCAAATGGAGAGAATTCTTCAAGACAGATAAAGATCTTATTATGTCTGAAGAACGCCAGCAAGGGCTGTATGGAGAACTGCTGTTTTTAGAAGAATGCCTTGAAGTATTTGGACCAATGGCTGTTTCTCAATGGGCTGGCAGTAATGACGAGACTCATGATTTCTACTTCTCGTCTAATGCGGTTGAGGTGAAAACAACTTCTTCTCAGGCTCCGTACTATGCACATATCAGCAGTGAATATCAACTTGACAACAATGATATTCCCGGAAAGCTATTCCTGCGTTTTTATGCGTTTCGAAAAAGTCAAAGTGCAGGGGATAAGCTGCCAGACATTATAGAGCGGATCCGTCGGGCAATTTCACATATTCCACAGACAGCACAGACCTTCACAGAAAAAATTCAAAAGTATGGGTACTATGATGCGGCTGCGGATTATTATGGTGCCGGTTATTTTGTCCGTGATCAATACTATTTTACTGTTAAAGATGGATTTGCACGAATCACAAAAGCTGCGGTGCCCACAGGTGTAACAGATCTAACTTATACGATTAGTGTTGCTCAGTGCATGCCATTTGCGGTCAACAAAAATAGCGTGTTTGCAAAGTTGAAGGGAGGGGTTAACAATGTTGAATGATAAAATATTGGAGTTTTACAGCGAACTGCGCGAGGAAGTGCAAGATTATGTGAAAACCAACGGCCCCGTCTCTGTTAACACAGCGTTTAAGACACTTTTCTTGTCATATCTGACTGAAACCGGAGAAACACTTGTTTCAGACTGCACTCTCGTTGATTTCAAAAAAGATTCTGAGAATATGCGTTTGGACGGCTATGCCTTCAGTGAGTATTTTCGTTCATTGACGCTACTCGTCAGCAAGTATCAGGCTAAAGCCATACCAGATAAAATCAAAAAAACAGAGCTTGATAAACTGATGCGAAAAGCAGTAAAATTCTATAAGACCTGCCAAACGAATTATTTCGAGGAATTAGAAGAGTCCAGTGATGGGTATCAAGCCTATGAGTTTATTAAGGCACATAGAGCGGATATTGAGACAGTGAATATTATTTTTCTGACGAATGACGAAGTGGTACAATTCGTTCCAGAGGATATTTCTTACGGAAAGATTTCCATTAAGTTTGATGTCTGGGATATTGAACGCCTTTATCAGAGTATATTCAGCGGAACAGCAGTAGAACGTCAGCTTGTTATAAAGCTAAAGAAGAAGTATGCTGCTCCGTTGCATCTAATTAAAGTAAATGGGAGCAATGATATCTATGACTGCTATATTGGTGTCATTTCCGGGGAACTACTGGCTCGCATTTACAAGGATGAAGGGCAAGAACTAATTCAAAAGAATGTTCGTTCGTTTCTGCAAGCAACTGGCAAGGTCAATAAGGGTATTAAAATGTCCTTGGCAAGTAGTCCCGAAATGTTTATGGCATATAACAACGGTATTTCTACAGTTGCAGATAGTATTGTTATTGACGAAGCAAGCAGCCATGACGATTTAGTGACCATCACCGAAATTACTGGGTGGCAGATAGTAAACGGCGGACAAACAACGGCGTCTATTTATAATGCATTTCAAGCAAAACTGCCTCTGGAAAAAGTGCATGTTCAAATAAAGCTATCTGTCATTAAACAGAAAGAGCAAGCGGATGGTATTATTCAGAATATATCTAAATATGCCAATAGTCAGAACAAAATCAATATGTCTGACTTTAATGCAAATGATGTCTATCATGTGAAAATGGAACGGCTGTCCAGAAGTACCTATATTCCAGTAGCAAAAGGTAAGCCTACCGATCAGTGGTTTTATGAGCGTGCCCGAGGTCAGTACCTTGTTGAACTGAGCAGACAGCCAACCAAAGCGGCAAAAGATCAATTCAAAAGTCGATGCCCCAAGAATCGCTGTATTTCAAAAACTGTTGCCGCAAAGTGCGTCATGGCGTGGTCTGGATATCCATATATCGTAAGCAAAGGGCTGGAAACAAACTTTGTGTTTTTCTCAGATATGGTTTCCAAAGGCGAATTTCCAGAACCATCTGAACAGAGTTACATCGAAATGATTTCAAGAGTGATTTTATTTAATCGATGTGATGATATTATAAAAAGCTTGAAATTCGGTGGTTTCAAGGCTCAGCAAGATTACTATACTGTTGCGCTTATCGGGAAATACTATTCGGATCTTATAAATCCTCAGGAAATTTGGAACAATCAAGATATTAATGCAGAAACAGCGAAGATAATCGAAACCTTGGCTTATTTTGTATGGGAGCATTTCCAAAAGCCCAGTGTACCCGGTGTGAATATCGGTCAATGGTGTAAAAAAGAGGATTGTTGGGAACTGCTGCAAAAGCGCTTTGAAGCACAAAAAGATAAAGCAGGAGCAAGATAAGATATGTACACAGCGGTAGATCTGTTTGCCGGAGCGGGGGGACTCAGTCTTGGGTTCATGCAAACAGGAAAATATGATATTAAAGTGGCTTTTGAGAATAGTCCCTATATGCAAGATACATATCGCTTGAATCATCCAGGCGTAGAAGTTTTAGGTGATGTATGCTCGGCCAACTATAGTGACATTATGCGCAAATATGGCGCTATTGATGTTGTAATTGGTGGCCCTCCATGTCAGGGATTTTCCAATGCTAATCGCCAGAAAAACCATGCGATTAGCCAAAATAATATGCTTGTGAAGCAATATTTACGTGCAATTTTGGAACTGCAGCCAAAGGCTTTTGTTATGGAAAATGTAAGCATGTTGAGTTCCGAAGTACATCGATTTTATATGGAAAAGCGCGATGAAGAGACCATTGAGCGCTGCAACATCCCAGTAAAGGATACTCTTCTGCATTTGCTGGATGCGAAGTTTATGTTCGAAAAAGCACTGACTATTGTGCAGTCGGAAAAAGAAATTTCGAAGTATCTTTGGGCAGAAGAAGATTATTACCTGTTGAATGTTATTTACAAGGCATCAAGAAGCGCCGCTAAAATGCAAAAAGCATTGGATAAACATAAGAAAAAATTACTTAAAAGAGCAGAGCGGTATTTAACGATTGCAGAGAATGATCATGTTTTTGCAGAAGCAAAAACAGCATTTCAGGCGGTAGTGGACTTCTATGAGGGACGACTGGCTATTGATAGAATAAAAGATAAGATTGAACCGTCCATAATGATCCAGCGAATGCTGAGCAAGGCTCAAGAAATATTTGAGAATAACATTGTTGTAGACAAATATGTTCAAGATAATGGCTTAGCCGCCCAAATACGTTCATTCGCAGTTTATGATTACCTGAAAAAAATCCTCGAAGCTCCAGAAAATGATTACGTGATTTATAGCGATGTTCTTTGCGCTGCTGATTATGGTGCACCTCAAAAAAGAATGCGTTTTGTTGTTATAGGAATAAAACGTAGTATTTCTGCAAAAATTGCTTTGCCCAAGGGGCATTTTGACGCAGATGAATATCGTACAGTAAGGGATGCAATTAGCGACCTGGAAGATGTCAAGCCGGTTATTGATCTTGCTGATGACCAAAATGGCATTGTACTACAGCCCAAGGAAAACCTTAGTGAACTTGCTTCATCTTTGCGTAACTCCTTAATCCTAAGAAATCACATGGTCACGAAAACAACTGATACTGCGATGGAGCGCTTTCGTGCTCTTAAACAAGGGCAGAATTTTCATTCACTTAAAGACTCTATGAAAACGAATACCTATACAGATGCTGCACGGACTCAGAATACAATCTACCTTAGACTAAATTATGATGAACCAAGCGGGACAGTGGTCAACGTTAGAAAGTCAATGTGGATTCATCCAACGCAGGATCGGGCGATAAGTGTTAGAGAAGCCGCGCGATTGCAGACATTCCCAGATAGTTTTGTGTTCTGTGGGTCAAAGGATAAGCAGTATCAACAAGTTGGCAACGCTGTTCCTCCAATTATGGCTAAGTCGATAGCAGAAAAACTCGCTCAGATTTTGGAAAAGAATTTAGCTGGTCGTGAAAGAAATGGCTGATAATCACTCTAAAGAAGTCCGGAGCATGAATATGTCCCATATTCGCAGCACAAATTCAAAACCGGAAGAAATTGTGAGGAAATATCTTTTTTCACAAGGGCTCAGATATCGAAAAAATGTGAAGAAGCTCCCAGGGTGTCCGGATATAGTGCTGCCTAAATATCATACTGTCATTTTTGTTAACGGGTGCTTTTGGCATAGACATGATTGCTCCAGATTTGTGTGGCCGAGTTCAAATCAAGACTACTGGAGACCTAAAATCCTGCGGAATGTTGAGCGCGATAAAAAGAATACCGAAGAATTGAAGGCCTTAGGGTGGAATGTCATTACAGTTTGGGAATGTGAACTGAAAAGAGCTGTGCGAGAAGAAAACTTAAATCTGCTTATAACAAAAATCCAACAGAGTAAAAGCTAACAAACAGAGAAATGTTTTGATTCTGAAATCTTGCTTCTTGAAGGGGCATAGTTAACCTGCGAGCCCGGTTGAAGCGGTAAACAACCCCCGCACTTAAAACTCAATATTTACACTCTCTTCCATATGGGGGTATAGCTCAGATGGGAGAGCAAGTCACCAGTAAAGCAACCCGCAATCGCAACGCGGCATCTAAAAAGTTAATATCCCGGAAGTCCAGTAAAATCAAGGGGTTCCGGTTCTATGGGGGTATAGCTCAGCTGGGAGAGCGCTTGAATGGCATTCAAGAGGTCAGCGGTTCGATCCCGCTTATCTCCACCAACAACAGACCGTAAGGCCAACGCCTTACGGTCTTGTTCTATCTACGGTTCAGATGCACCTCCCCGCTTCCCACAACAATTAAATCAAGTACACATTTGGCGTCCATTTTCAATACGAAGATGGGCGCTTTTTTATTTTATCAACGACGGAGGAAAACAGATATGAACGACCACAGTAAAGATTCGCAGACTCGCTACTTCAGAGAAGCAGCAATCGTCCTTGCACGAGAAGGATTTCAGACGGACAGGACTCACACTGACATGCTGTGTGTCCAGCTTGACGGGGTGCCGCTTTGTGAGGTGACCGAGAACGGCGGTATTACCTACCGCAATGAGGATATCAACGAGTCAGAACGGGTCGCCGCCAAGGACATGGTGTATGAGATCGTCAGAAACACAGCGGAATATATGCGGCAGATGGAAACAGCGCCCTTTTTGAAAGCCGACGGCCTGGAGGACGGCTACAAGGTGCTGGCGGATTTCAATGGCACTGTGCTGGCTGGAGTTCAGAGCAAACACGGAGTTCACTTCGTCACATGGGATTGGGCCTATGGGCACACAGGCGTATGTCATGGGCACTATTTCATGGAGAACTATGCAGGAGCCAAACAGGACTTTGCCATCCGTTCCGGGCTGATTCAAAAGGAACAGCTTTTCACCCCAGAGCAGATGACCGAGATTTATCGCTGCTGTGCGGACTCTGTAGACGGAGATTTCTTTGAACTCACGGGAGAGCAGGAAAAAATGATCCGCAGTGTTCAGCAGCAGATTGAGGAGTGTGTGCCAGATTTGGACGAGCGAATCTGGCAGCAGGAAGAAGCCTTGGAACAAGCCACGCAGGAACAGACAATGTAATATCAAACGGAACGGGTCGGAGTCTTGGCAATAAGATTCCGGCCCTTTTTTCATTTCAGAGAGGAGTTTGCCTATGCCGTACTATTTCATGCGAGACACGCCGCTGCAGGCGTTGGAGCAGTTGATGATGTCTCAGCCCGGTCAAAAACCCAGAGGCGGTGGAATATACCGCAGCCCATTTCATTACACGCCCAAAGATGTGGCGTGCGAATACTGCCAGAACTATGTCCGCAAGCACCCGTGCCGTCTATGTGAATGTACCTGCCTGGATGAACGGATCGAGGCAGGTGTACTGAATCTGAATGAGTTCGTGCGGGACTGCTTCGCACCCTCTATGGGGCCGCAGTTCCGGAAACGGATGCATCAGCAACTCAGAAAAAGAAACCCTCAATTCTTCCTGTCCGATGCCCACCGGCGAAGATGGACACATTGGCGGGAACGTTGCTGGCGTCTGTCCGACCGGAACAAAGCAGCCCTCTTCCTGCTCACGGCATACGAGAGCCTTTGGCGCAGGATGGTCTGGAAATGCGGGAATGACGGCTTTGACTTCCAAAGTGTCCGGCTCGGAGGAATCGAGCCGGAGTTATACAGCGTCTACCAGGCGGCGAAGGCCATTGCGGTCGGCTGCTGCAATATTACTCTTGCAGACCTTGCGTCTCCGGAACTGGTCACAGATGAGGCGTTCCACCTGATCACTGGCGCACTACTGATGGCCAAATACGGAGATGCGGTTTTGAATTTGGAAAAAGGAGTGAATGAAACATGATGATTCAAGCGGTTCTCAGTAACCCCAGCCACCCGGAATACGGCGTGGCGACCATCCCGTTCCCCATCCCCCGCGACCAGTACGCACACTGCATGGAGCTGCTGGAGGCGTTGGAGATCGGCGACGCGGTCAAGGCGGACTGCAAGGTGGAGGAAGTTGATAGCTTTTTCTCTGTGCTCAAACGCACAGAGATGCTCACGGTCAATGTGGAGGAGCTGAATTACCTCGCCAAACGGCTGGACAGCTTCGACACCGGCGAGGCCGCACAGTTTCAGGCAATGGCCCACAAGCTGGAGCTTTTCGAGTTAAAGGATCTCATCAACCTGACCTTCTGCTGCCAGCAGG
>ERZ791868.1218-NODE-1218-length-14635-cov-2.604870_pt1 | contig 14635 bp, 15 predicted proteins | sample MGYA00510281_ERZ791868 | MGnify/ENA primary metagenome ERZ791868 (study PRJEB30046, sample SAMN00792046) | human gut metagenome | study: EMG produced TPA metagenomics assembly of the A metagenome-wide association study of gut microbiota in type 2... | reverse complement strand
TTTCTATCTTTAAGGTAACAGCAATTGTGGAGAGCCTGTTCGACTCCCCACGCCAATGCTTTTTAATTATTTGTAGTTAACAATTTTTCCAAAATCAGCTTTGAGGGAAGCTCCTCCAACAAGACCTCCATCGATATCTGCCTGAGCAAATAACTCTGCTGCATTACCAGCATTTACAGATCCGCCGTACTGAATACGAATTGCCTCAGCTGTAGCCTCATCATAAACTTCAGCGATGCAAGCACGAATTCCTGCACAAACTTCTTCAGCCTGCTCTGTTGTAGCTGTTTTTCCTGTTCCAATAGCCCAGATTGGCTCGTAAGCGATAACTGCTTCTTTAGCCTGATCTGCTGTTACATTCTGGAATCCAACTTTAACCTGCTGGCGGATAAAGTCCATTGTAACACCCTGTTCTCTCTGCTCAAGAGTTTCTCCACAGCACATGATTGGTGTAAGGCCATGCTCAAATGCTTTAAGAACTTTTTTATTTACATCTTCGTTTGTCTCTCCGAAGTAATCTCTTCTCTCAGAATGTCCAAGAACAACATATTTTACTCCTGCATCTACAAGCATTGCTGGAGAAATCTCTCCTGTGTAAGCTCCGCTCTCTTCGAAATACATGTTCTCAGCACCAACCTGGATGTTTGTTCCTTTTGTTGCTTCCACAACAGGAACGATGTCGATTGCTGGTACACAGAATACAACATCAACTTCTTCATTTGCTACTAATGGTTTTAATTCTTCTACAAGTGCTACTGCCTCACTTGGAGTTTTATTCATTTTCCAGTTTCCTGCTACAATTTTCTTTCTTGCCATTTTATTGGCCTCCTCATCTATTTTTTGTTAAAACAATTTTATTATTCAAAATCATTTGCTGAATAACAGATAATTAACGATCATTTGCTGCTGCAACACCTGGTAATTCTTTTCCTTCAAGGAATTCCAGAGAAGCTCCACCACCTGTTGAGATATGTGTCATCTTGTCACCATATCCAAGCTGGTTAACTGCTGCTGCTGAATCTCCACCACCAATGATTGTAACTGCATCAGTATCAGCAAGTGCTTTTGCAACTGTCTCTGTTCCTGTAGCGAATTTAGGCATCTCGAAACATCCCATTGGTCCGTTCCATACAACTGTCTTCGCATCTTTTACAGCGTCAGCATATAACTTAGCTGTCTCCGGACCTACATCAAGTCCCATCCATCCTTCTGGAATCTCTCCCATAGGAACTACTTTTGTATTTGCATCATTAGAGAATTCATCTGCAATGATTTCATCTACAGGAAGAAGAAGTTTTACACCTTTTTCTTCAGCTTTTTTGATCATATCCAATGCATACTGGCAGTAATCCTCTTCAAGAAGAGAATTTCCTACTTTTCCACCCTGAGCTTTGCTGAATGTGAAGCACATTCCACCACCGATGATCAATGTATCTACTTTATCAAGTAAGTTCTCGATTACAGAGATTTTGCTTGAAACTTTAGAACCACCAAGGATTGCTACGAATGGTCTCTCTGGATTGTTTACTGCATTACCAAGGAAATCAATCTCTTTCTGCATTAAGTATCCAACAACTGCTGTATCAACGAACTGTGTTACACCAACGTTAGAGCAGTGTGCTCTATGAGCTGTTCCGAATGCATCGTTAACGAATACATCACACAGAGATGCAAGATCTTTGCTGAATGCCTCTCCGTTCTTTGTCTCTTCAGCTCTGTAACGAGTGTTCTCAAGAAGGATGATATCTCCATCTTTCATAGCTTCTACTGCAGCTCTTGCGTTTGGTCCTACTACTTCTGGATCAGCAGCAAATTTTACTTCCTGTCCAAGTAATTCTGATAAACGAACTGCTACTGGAGCAAGTGATAATTCTGGTTTTGGCTCTCCCTTTGGTTTTCCAAGATGAGAACAAAGAATAATCTTTCCTCCATCTGCAACTAATTTTTTGATTGTTGGAAGAGCTGCTACAAGACGATTTTCATCTGTAATTTTTCCATCGATCAATGGAACGTTGAAGTCACATCTTACAAGAACTCTTTTGCCCTTTACGTTGGTATCATCTACTGATTTTTTGTTAAGCATAGTTGTAATTCTCCTTTTTTATAAAGCATTTTTAAATTTATAGAAATTTGCTTCTTATAAATTTAAAAAGGGTCCGGTCCCAATAAGACCGGACCCTTTGTGAGTCTATTCCCGGACATACATCCGTTTCATATTCCCAATTTCGGCTTACAGTAATGTTCCGAAATGTTTGATTGTTCTTACCATCTGGCTTGTGTAAGAGTTCTCGTTGTCATACCAAGATACAACCTGAACCTCTGTATTTCCATCACCTGTTGGAAGAGCCATTGTCTGTGTAGCATCGAACAGAGAACCAAATTTCATTCCTACGATATCGCTAGATACGATCTGATCTGTGTTATATCCGAATGATTCGTTAGAAGCTGCTTTCATAGCTTCGTTGATCTGGTCAACTGTAACTTCACCTTTAACTACTGCTGTAAGGATTGTTGTTGATCCTGTTGGAGTAGGAACACGCTGAGCAGAACCAATCAGTTTTCCGTTCAATTCTGGGATAACCAGACCGATTGCTTTTGCTGCACCTGTGCTGTTAGGTACGATATTAACTGCTGCTGCACGAGATCTTCTGAGGTCACCTTTTCTCTGTGGTCCATCAAGAGTCATCTGATCTCCTGTATATGCATGGATTGTGCACATGATACCAGACTGAACTTCTGCAAGATCATTCAATGCTTTAGCCATTGGAGCTAAACAGTTTGTTGTACAAGAAGCTGCTGAGATGATTGTATCATCTTTTGTAAGCTGCTCGTGGTTTACATTGTAAACGATTGTAGGAAGATCATTTCCTGCTGGTGCAGAAATAATAACGTGTTTAGCACCTGCATCAATATGAGCCTGAGCTTTTGCTTTAGATGTGTAGAATCCTGTACACTCCAGAACAACGTCAACACCAATCTCTCCCCATGGAAGTTCAGCTGCGTTAGCTTTTGCGTAAATTTTGATTTCTTTTCCGTCAACTGTGATAGAGTCTTCTCCTGCCTCTACTTTGTCAGCCAGTGCATATCTTCCCTGTGTTGAATCATATTTCAACAGGTGAGCAAGCATGCTTGGAGATGTTAAATCATTGATTGCTACAATTTCAAATCCCTCTGCTCCGAACATCTGTCTGAATGCAAGACGTCCAATACGTCCAAAACCATTAATCGCTACTTTTACTGCCATGATTAATTCCTCCTAAAGTTATATAAATTGTCAACTGTAATACAGTCTATCATGGTGATATCCATTTAACAAAGCACAATTACTTTGTTAAAGATTCATCAACTGAGATTATTGTACTAAAACAAGAACAAAAATTCAAGTCCTAAATCCATTTTGTTTGTTTTTTATGTAAGTTGTTTAAAAATCGGTTTTCTTTCTTCAAATTCTGTATAATATTTAAAACCACAAGCCTTTAAGACATCATTTACCTTTCCGAAATCATATGCAATATGTTCCGGCTTGTGTCCGTCTGCTCCGATCGTTATGATTTCTCCTCCAAGCTCCCGGTATCTTTTCAATACATCCGGATGCGGATTACAAAACGGAAGTCCATATTTCCACCCTGCCGTATTCAACTCAATACCTTTTCCAAGCTCAATAACGCGTTTTAGAATTTCATCAATAATATCTGAAAACTCTGTCTGTGAATATTCTTTTTCCTTGTAAGTCCCATAACGCACTACATAGTCCAAATGCCCCAACACATCGAATGCTGTTACATGTTGCAGATTTTCTAAAGTATTCTCAAATCCTTTTCTATATAATTCGCGGTCCGACAATTCTGCGAAGCCCTCTCTGTAGTACGGATCTTTCCCATCTACCAGATGTACAGAACCAATCACAAAATCAAATGGATACTGTTGTGTCAATTTTTGATAGAATTCTTGCAAATGAGTCTGCAGTCCAAGTTCTATTCCAATTCGAATATGTATCTTATCTTCATATTCTTTCTGTATTTTTTTCATAGTCTGCATATACTCATCCAAATCGAATTGAAAAGCATCTTTCCCAAATTCTGTATCAGAAGGAAAATCTTTATCAAAATGATCTGTAATGCAAATTGATCTTAATCCTTTCGCTATTGCACCTTCTATCATTTTTTCCACCGGCGTATCACTGTCTGTAGAAAAAACGGTGTGCATATGACTGTCGCTTAATATCATAGGATTGTTCCGCCTCCAAGTACATATTCTCCATCATACAATACAACTGCCTGTCCCGGGGTCACTGCTCTTTGCGGTTCTTCAAATGTACAGGTAATCTCATCTTCACCTGTTTTTTCTACCGTACACCAGGCACCTTTATGATTATATCTGATTTTTGCAAAAACTCTTTTTGGTTCCGGCAAATCTTCAACCGACATAAAATTCACCCTGTTTGCCTTTAATGTGGTTGTCATTGAATCTTCATTTGTTCCAATCACAACTTCATTTGTCTCCGGACGAATTTCTAATACAAAAGCAGGGTATCCCAATGACAGGCCAAGACCTTTTCGTTGTCCCACTGTATAATGAATGATTCCTTTATGTTTTCCTAAAACCTTCCCATCTAATGTTACAAAATTACCTTCCGGAATTTTTACACCTGCATTTTCTTCTATATAAGAAGCATAGTCTCCATCCGGCACAAAACATATATCCTGACTGTCCGGCTTATTTGCAACCAATAATCCTATCTTTTCTGCTATCTTGCGAATCTCATCTTTTGAATACTGGCCGACTGGCATCAATGTTCTTTTCAGCTGTTCTTGTGTCAAATTGTACAGTGCATAAGTCTGATCCTTTGCCAGTGTAGCAGAACGCCGAATCGCATATCTTCCATTCTCAAGCTGATCAATTCTTGCATAATGTCCTGTCGCAATATAATCTGCCCCAATTGAAAGACTTCTTGTCAGCAAGGACTCCCATTTTACATATCGATTGCATGCAATACATGGATTTGGAGTTCTTCCATGAAGATATTCATCCACAAAATAATCTATCACATTTTCTTTGAACTCCTGTTTGAAATTCATTACATAATATGGAATTCCCAAATTTGCTGCTACACGACGTGCATCTTCTACTGCACTCAACCCACAGCATCCGCCATTTTCTTCTTGTACAGCCTGTTCTTCATCCTGCCAGATCTGCATCGTCACTCCTACTACATCATATCCTTGTTCTTTCAACAGATATGCTGCAACAGACGAATCCACACCTCCGGACATTCCTACTACTACTGTGCTCATTAATATTCCTCTTCTTCCTCTTCTTCACCTTCATGGATATCTGATTTTGGTTTTTCAAGTCCTTCAATCTTAATACCATTTTTTTCTGCATAATCCCAAAGTGCTGCATGGATAGCTTCTTCGGCAAGCAGTGAGCAATGTACTTTTACCGGTGGAAGTCCATCAAGAGCCTCCATAACCGCTTTGTTTGTAATCTGCATTGCTTCCTGGATATTTTTACCTTTTACAAGTTCTGTTGCCATACTGCTTGTTGCAACTGCGGCACCGCATCCAAATGTTTTAAACTTCACGTCACGGATGATCTGATTTTCGTCAATATCAAGATAAATTCTCATGATATCTCCACATTTTGCATTACCTACTGTACCTACTCCACTTGCGTCTTCGATTTCCCCTACATTTCTTGGATGTTGAAAATGATCCATAACTTTTTCTGAATACATATTATATTTCCTCCTGATTTTTTTTTATCTATGTCTTATTTATTTTTGTTTTTTTATAAAATCTTCATATAATGGAGACATTTTTCTCAAGTTCTCCACAATTGCTTTTAAGTTGTCTACTACATAATCCAAATCTTCTTTTGACACCTCTTCACTCAATGTCATTCTCAAAGAACCATGTGCAATTTCATGTGGAAGTCCGATTGCCAAAAGTACATGAGATGGATCTAATGAACCTGATGTACATGCTGAACCACTTGAAGCACAAATACCTTTCATATCAAGCATGATCAAAAGGGATTCTCCTTCTACAAAGCGGAAACTGAAATTCACATTATTTGGTAAACGTTTTTTTCTGTCTCCGTTAAGGCGGCAATACGGAATCTCATTTTCAATTCTTTCAATCAGATAATCTCTCAATTCTACTTCTTTTGCAGTTCGTTCTTTCATTGTGCTGATTGCACGCTCTGTTGCTGTTCCTATTCCGACGATTCCAGGAACATTCTCTGTACCTGCACGACGTTTTCTTTCCTGTGCACCGCCATGAACAAACGAACGTATTTTAACACCTGTTCTAATATATAAGAAACCGATTCCCTTTGGTCCATTCAACTTATGTCCACTCGCACTAAGCATATCAATATGACATTCATCTACATTGATCGGAACCTGCCCAAATGCCTGAACCGCATCTGTATGGAAGAGAATTCCATGTTCATGTGCAATCTCACCAATCTCTTTGATTGGCTGAATTGTACCAATCTCATTATTTGCAAACATAACTGAAATCAATATTGTATCCGGACGGATTGCAGCTTTGAGTTCTTCCAAATCCACGATACCATTCTCATTTACATTAAGATATGTCACTTCATATCCATGTTTTTCAAGATATTCACATGTATGCAGAATCGCATGGTGTTCAATTTTACTTGTGATAATATGTTTTCCCTTTTTTTCGTAAGCTTCCGCTGTTGCTTTCAGTGCCCAGTTGTCAGATTCCGAACCACCTGCTGTGAAATAAATTTCATTTGTTTTTGCACCTAATGCATTTGCAATTGTTTCTCTTTGCTTTGTGATCACTTCTTTGTTCGCAGCAGCAAATCCATAAATACTAGATGGATTTCCATAATGTTCTGTAAAATATGGAAGCATTGCTTCTACAACTTCCGGTGCAGTTTTTGTTGTTGCTGCATTATCTAAATAAATTAATCTGCTCATTGTATTTCCTCCGCCAGTTCTATTATCTTGTCTTATTTTTTATCTTAATTCTTACATGTCTCAGACTGCTTCATACTTGCATCACAGCATTTCTGCTTACTTTCTTCTACAAGTTGATCTAACATAATACTGTCTACCGTCTGATTGATACTGTCATTAATCTTTTGCCATACATATTTGGTAACGCAATTTTCCGAAGCCGAACAACCTTCTTCGGCACTTAGCCCTGAACATTCTACCGGATCCAGACTTCCTTCCAAAGCTCTTAACACATCTCCTACTGAAATCTCATGCATATCTTTTCCTAATATATATCCACCTCCGGCTCCTCGTATACTTTTTACGATTTCTGCTTTCTTAAGCTTTGCCATAAGCTGTTCCAGATAGCGTTCTGAGATTCCCTGTCTATTGGAAATGCTTGTTATAGAAACAGGCTCTTCCTCGCTATATTGTGCCAGATCAATCAGCGCACGCAGTCCATATCTTCCTTTTGTAGATAATTTCAATCTATCACCTTCCGACTTTTTGTGCATCTATTTCCTAGTGTTTTATTTCCTAGCATTTTAATTCCTATTATTCTGCTAGGATTTCACATTGCTAGAATATCATTTTTCTATTGTTCTGTCAAGGAAGGGAATTGAATATTTTATATAAATAGCATTTTAAAATCACGGGTTTTCTATGTCAAAAAAACAATCAATTATTCTTGGAACTTTTGTTTTAACATTAACTGGTTTCCTAAGCAGGTTCATGGGATTCTTCTACCGTATTTTTTTGAGTCGTATTTTTGGTGAAGAAGGCATCGGTCTCTATCAGCTTATTTTCCCTATATATGCACTTTGCATTTCGTTTTCCATCTCTGGTATAGAAACCGCTCTTTCTCGTACTGTTGCCCGTAAACGAGCTCTTGGCAAACCAGATGAAGCCAGGGAAGTTTTATTATCCGGATTAATCGCAGCTTTCTTTCTATCCCTCTTTTGTACTCTCTTTCTTCAAAAAAATGCACTCTTCATCGCCGATAGACTTTTACATGATTCTCGCTGTAAAAACATGTTAATCATCTTGTCCTATGCTTTCCCTTTCTGTGCTATTCACAGCTGTATCTGTGGATATTATTATGGTCTTAAGGAAACTAAGATTCCTGCTATTTCGCAGCTTATAGAACAATGTACTCGTATCTTATCCGTTTACATTTTTTTCTTTTTTCTAATTCAAAAAGGACAGACCGTGTCCATTTCCATAGCTGTCAGCGGTCTCGTTATAGGTGAATTATTCTCAACTGTATATGCCGCACAAATTTTTAATCATTTTCCTTCTGATTTAACTGCAGCCACTAATCTATGTAAAAATTTTCCCCGTCACTTACGCGAATTATTATCCTTGTCCATCCCCCTCACTGCCAACCGCGTATTAATTAATCTATTGCAGAGTATAGAAGCAATTTCCATTCCTATACAATTAAGACGTTTTCAGTATTCCGCCTCAGAATCTCTTCGAATTTATGGCGTATTAAACGGAATGGCTTTGCCATGCATTCTATTTCCTACGGCGGTCACTAGTTCTTTGTCTATTATGTTGATGCCTACCGTTGCTGAAATCCAGGCATCTCAAGATTCTTCTTTACTACGAATCATAAAAAAAGTGAGCAGATTTTGTTTTTCTCTTGGTTTATTCTCCTGTTTATGCTTTCTGCTTTTTGGTCATTTACTTGGAAATATTCTTTTTCATAGTGATTTGGCCGGAAATTTTATTGTAACGCTTTCCTGGATTTGCCCTTTCTTATATGTAAATGCTTCTTTTTTAAGTATTATAAATGGTCTGGGAAAAACAGGATGGACATTTTTAATTAATACCTTAGGCTTATCTGTAAGAATCCTCAGTGTTTTTTATATCATCCCACTCTTTGGAATACAAGGTTATTTATGGGGTCTGCTTAGCAGTCAATTACTTGTCAGTCTGCTTTGCATTTTTCTTATTTATCATTGGGTTTCCACAAACCAATAAAAGCATAGTGGTTTCATGCATTTTACTTTGCAGGAAACCACTATGCTTTTTACCAACATCTTATAATACTTCTTAGAATTATCGGTGTCAGATATGCTTCGATTATCATCCCTATTATCAACACGCCAATAACAAAAACTGTTTTTTGCCGGCTCCACTGTCTGCTCGGATATTGCATACAATATATCAATACAACTAAATATGCCGGTACATAGCATATACTTTGAGGAATTACGGATACAATGCAAAGTAAAACCCCTTTCATTCCTATTTTTATAGCTGCAACTGTCAGTAATACTCCAATTGAAAACGCACTGCCACTAACCACAATCGGCATTAACAGCTTTTTTATTTTTGTAAATGCCAATGCCATTAATAATATAAACGGAATCAGACGGATTTGGACAATATAGAGGAAATAAATATTTCCAAATGAGTTTATTTCTGTATACTTCTTTAAAATTTCAATATCAAATAGATTCGTATCTACTATTGTCTGTTTCAAAAAGCAATTGGCATATAGAATGCCAATCAAAAAGCCCGGCATAAAAAAAGCTAAAAGTTGCTTTTTTACCTGAAGTGATCTCACGGATATTCCTCCTGTTTTTCATAATTGATACTCCATTATATGCCGGGCATTTTAACTACATACTTTATTCTTATTGATGAAATTTTACTGCATATGCCATCAAAGCAGACACTGTTTTTGAATCTTCAATTTCTCCCAAAAAGATTTTTTCTTTCAATTCATCCAATGTATATTCTTTCAAATCGATAAATTCATCTTCATCCAGATGTTGATGTGATGGAATCAAATCTCTTGCTACAAATACTTCTATTTTTTCATTACAAAATGCTACTGTTGTTCTAAGAGTGATAAGCCATTCTAAATTGTTACTCTTATATCCCGTCTCTTCTTCCAGTTCTCTTGATGCACATTCAATTCCCGGTTCATCTACTGCATCCAATGCACCTGCAGGTATTTCCAATGTGTATCGGTCTAAAGCATTACGATATTGTCTTACCATCAGAATTTTTCCTTCTTTCGTAACAGGAACGACCGCTGCAGCTCCTTTGTGGTTAATAAAATCCCAGGTTGCTGTATGATTCCCATCAATCTCCATCGTATCCTGATAAAAGTCAATAATTGCACCTTTAAACTTTAATTCTCTTTTTAATCTTTTAAAATGTTCGCTCATTTTATCTCTCCTTTCCATGTACCGGGTAAATATTCTGCACCTCGGATATACAAAGAAACCCTTGTCTTACGACAAGGGTCATACTTTTATAAAACAGTCCGATTATCTGTTATTTTGCATAATCTGTAACACGTGATTCACGAATTACATTCACTTTAATCTGACCCGGATATTCTAATTCAAATTCAATCTGTTTTGCAATATCTCTAGCCATAAGTACCATATCATCATCGGTTACCTGTTCTGGAACTACCATTACTCGAATCTCTCTACCTGCCTGAATAGCAAAAGATTTATCAACCCCTTTAAACTGGTTTGTAATCTCTTCTAACTGTTTTAATCTGTTTGTATATGTTTCGATTGTCTCTCTTCTTGCTCCCGGTCTCGCTGCAGAAATAGTGTCTGCTGCCTGAACCACACATGCAATCAAAGATTGTGGTTCTGTATCTCCATGATGAGACTCTACTGTATTGATAACAGTTGCGGATTCTTTGTATTTTCTACAAAGATCAGCACCAATCTGAATGTGAGATCCTTCTACATCATGATCAATGGATTTACCGATATCATGTAATAGACCTGCACGTTTTGCCATACGAACATCCAGACCAATCTCCCCGGCTAATAAACCTGAAAGCTGTGCTACTTCTACAGAATGTTTTAATGCATTCTGTCCGTAGCTTGTTCTGAACTTCATACGTCCAAGTAAGCGAATCAATTCCGGATGGATACCTGTCACACCAACTTCCAGTGCAGCAGCCTCTCCTTCTTCGCGGATCATTGTTTCTACTTCTCTTTGTGCTTTTTCCACCATCTCCTCAATTCTTGCCGGATGGATACGACCATCCACAATCAATCTTTCCAGAGCAATTCTTGCGATTTCGCGACGAATTGGGTCAAATCCGGACAATACAACCGCTTCCGGTGTATCATCAATAATCAGTTCAACACCTGTCAACGTCTCAAGGGTACGGATATTACGTCCCTCACGTCCGATAATTCTACCTTTCATTTCATCGCTTGGAAGCTGTACAACAGAAATTGTTGTCTCAGCTACATGATCTGCTGCACAACGCTGAATGGCACTGACAACATATTCTTTTGCTTTCTTGTCAGCATCCGCTTTTGCCTGTGTCTCCAAATCTTTGATCATCTTAGCTGTATCATGCTTCACATCATCTTCCACAGTTTTTAACAGATATTCTTTTGCTTGTTCGGAGGTAAGTCCTGAGATTCGTTCCAGTTCCTGTACTCTTTTTTGATTCAGCTCTTCCACTTTCAGTTCTTTCTGTCTGAGCTGTTCTTCCTTCGCTGTAAACCTTGCTTCGCGCTGTCCGATTGCTTCTGTTCTTTTGTCAACTGACGCTTCTTTTGCAAGCACACGTTTTTCATAAGACTGCAATTCGGCTCTTCTTTCCTTTGTCTCTTTCTCAAGTTCATTCTTTGTCTTTATAGACTCTTCCTTCACTTCCAAGAGCGCTTCTTTTTTCGTTGTTTCAGCAGTTTTAACGGCATCATCGATTATCTCTCTTGCCTTTGATTCTGCATTTCCAATTTTAGAATCTGCATCCTTCTTTAAATTGGAAATCGTAACAAAGTGAGTAACAATCCCAACTATCAACGCGAGGGCTATAGCAATAATTATACTTATTAATTGCACAGGAGCACCTCCTTATTAAATTTTCATTGTACATTTTTTCTCATAAATACAACATATAAATTTTATACTGTTTTCACAATTCTGTCAAGCATTGTCCTTATAGTTTTGTATCACTTGACGGATATCATCATATTGAAATCCTTTTCGTGCAAGATAACCATATAATTTGTGTAATTCCTGCTCGGAAGCATGCAAAATATCCACATTTTTTTTGCGGATCAGGCGCGAAATTGCCTCCTGTTCAGTACTTTTTTCATAACATTGTTCAAACACCAGGTCAATTTGTTCTGATGACACTCCTTTTCCGAGCAACAATGCATAAATCTCTTTTCTGCTTTTTGTTTCTCGTTTGCTTTGTATAAAATTTTCAATATATGCTTCATCATTGATATAACCAAATGATTTTACATATGCGATGGCTTGTGATATCACATCTTCCGGATACATGTTTCTTTTTAGTTTATCCCTCAATTGTGATTCTGTCCTTGCCATATCTGTCAGCAAATGCATCGCCCGCAATTTTGCCCTTTTTAACACTACATCCTTCTTAATCTGTTCATACAATTCTTCACTGAGTTCTCCATTCACTTCAATTCCAAATTGTAATATTTCTTTCTTATATAAAACGAAGGCGAACTGGCCATCCAGTTCCACCTTCCACTTTGTCTTTGTCAGTGATTCTACTTTTGTTACCTGCATCTTATTTTTCTTCCGGACTTTCCACTTTTTCTACATCAGCAGGAGCTTTTTTTAACTTCAGATCCTCTGCGGCATCTTCTGCATATTCTGCCCCGAGATGATAGTGTGTTCTTACCTTTTTCTCGATTTCATCCATAATCTCTGGGTTTGCTTCCAGGAAAGATTTGGCATTCTCACGTCCCTGCCCAATTTTCTCTCCTTCATAAGCATACCACGCACCACTCTTCTTCACGACATCACAATTTGCTGCAAGGTCCAGAATATCCCCTGATTTGGAAATTCCTTTTCCGAACATGATATCAAATTCTGCCTCTTTAAACGGAGGTGCAATCTTATTCTTCACAATCTTGATTCTGGTACGGTTACCTACCATCTCACCGCTTTGCTTTAGTGTCTCAATACGACGCACATCCATACGCACAGAGGCATAAAACTTCAACGCACGACCACCTGTTGTTGTCTCTGGATTACCGAACATGACTCCAACTTTTTCTCGCAACTGGTTGATAAAAATAACAACGCAATTAGACTTACTGATAACCGGTGTAAGTTTTCTTAACGCCTGTGACATCAATCTCGCCTGCAGGCCGACATGACTGTCACCCATATCCCCTTCAATCTCCTGTCTCGGAACCAATGCTGCTACAGAGTCGATAACAATAATATCCATCGCTCCTGAACGCACCATCGTCTCAGCGATCTCAAGTGCCTGATCTCCACTGTCCGGCTGCGAAATATATAACTCGTCAATATCAACACCTATATTCTTTGCATAAACAGGATCCAATGCGTGTTCTGCATCTACAAATCCAGCAATTCCGCCTCTCTTCTGTACTTCTGCGATCATATGTAATGCAACTGTTGTCTTACCACTTGACTCCGGTCCGTACACTTCAATAATTCTTCCCTTTGGCACTCCGCCAAGTCCCAATGCCAGATCAAGACTCAAACAGCCTGTAGGAACCGTCTCCACATTCACATGAGCTCCGGAATCTCCCAGCTTCATCACTGCCCCTTTACCAAAATCTTTCTCTAATTTTGCAATCGCTGCATCCAGCGCTTTCTTCTTCTCTTCATTTGCGTTCGCCATAACTTGACTCTCCTTTTAAATTCGAACAGTTGTTCGTCCTTCTGTTAATATAGTAGTATAATTATTTCAAAAAGTCAATAAATATTTTTATCCACTTTACCACCTCGCTTTTTTCAGGCTCTATTTAATTTTTATATTTTTCTTGGGAAATAATAAGAATCACAAGATACTCTGACTCTTTATGCGATTTGAATCTTCGCACATTGATTCCACAGATTTTGTGGACAAATTTATTATAATATGGTTGTTTCATTTTTTGCAAGCAGTTTTTCGAATTTCTCATTCCGATAATTTCTGCATTACCGTTCACTCCCATGTCAATCACTACACTGATTGGAACGAAGAATGCACATTTTACCTTGAACGGCAACAAAAAAGGGCAGTCTCTTGTCTTCTCGACTAAGATAAAACAATGTGCTGCCCTCTTCTATCTGTTCTATTTCATGCGATTCACACGATCCTGAATTGTCTTACTAAAATTTTCAATCTTTCTCTCATATGGTTTATCCATAAATTCAGAATGTAACATAAAGTCTGCTGTCGCCAGATTATTCGCTACCGGAATATCATATACAACGGCAATTCTAAGCAATGCTTTTACATCTGGATCATGTGGCTGCGCTTCCAACGGATCCCACAAGAAAATCATAAAATCAATCTGTCCTTCTACAATCTTAGCTCCGATCTGCTGGTCTCCTCCTAATGGTCCACTACAATATCCTTTTACCGGAAGTCCCGTCTTCTCTGAAATTAATTTTGCTGTTGTACCTGTTCCGCAAAGAAAATGTCCTTTTAAAACTTCTTTGTTTTTATCACACCATTCTACCAATTCTTTTTTCTTTCCATCATGGGCTACAAGTGCAATATGCTTTGCTTTCCCAATTTCCAACGTCACAAAATTCTCATCAAACATAATGTCGTCCTCCTGTCTTCTTTCTCCTGTTGTATAATTCATGACGGCGCCTTGTATTCAAGTCGAGCAGCCGCGAGACTTGGCGCGTGATTCTGGTCAGCATAAGCTGACA
>ERZ791868.1216-NODE-1216-length-14660-cov-7.446149_pt1 | contig 14660 bp, 7 predicted proteins | sample MGYA00510281_ERZ791868 | MGnify/ENA primary metagenome ERZ791868 (study PRJEB30046, sample SAMN00792046) | human gut metagenome | study: EMG produced TPA metagenomics assembly of the A metagenome-wide association study of gut microbiota in type 2... | reverse complement strand
CCACTGGCAAGCTCGCCCGCCTGCGCGGCGCCTTTGTGGGCAAACCGCTCGTCGCCGCCGTCCTGTGCCTGCTGCTCGCCGGCGTCTTTGCGCTGCTGGGCATGGAGGTCTCGTCCAACCACGACTTTACCTGGGTCTACCCCCTGTGCATCCTGCTCGAGTGGGCCATCATCACCGTGCTCATGACCGGCTTGTTCTTCCTATTCCAGCGCCACGGCGCAGCTCCCGCCGTCTTGGCCTTTGCCCTCTTTGTCCTGGGCATTGCCGAGTTCTTCGTCATCACGTTTAAATCCATGCCCATCCAGCCGGGCGACCTTTCGGCCATCTCCACTGCCGCCGCAGTCGCCGGCAACGGCTACACCTTCTCGATCTCGCTGTTCTGCGTGCTGTCCATGGGCTTTACCGCCATCGCCATGCTGCTGTGCGAGTACGCCGGCCTGGTGGCACCGCACCGTCAGAAGGGTGCCGCCAACGCCAAGCGCATGCTGCTCACCAACCTGCTCGTGGCGGTGCTGTGCCTGGGCGGCGTGACCGCGCATGTCACGCTCATCGACTACTACAACACCCTCGGCATCACCGTCTACACCTGGCGCCCGCTCGAGAGCTACTGGCGCGAGGGCTACCTGCCCGCCTTTATTAGTGCGGCACAGTCCATCAAGCCGCCCAAACCCGCCGACTACTCCGTCGACGATGCCAAGGCCACGCTCAAAAAGTACGCCAAGGCCTACGACAAGTCCGACGCGGCCAAGAGCGACGAGCGCGCCGCCGCCCAGGAGCAGTTCGACAGCGAGAAGCCCACGGTCATCGCCATCATGAACGAGACCTTCTCGGATCTGTCAATCTACCAGAACATGCGCGCCGGCTACGAGGGCCCGCAGTACTTTAAGAGCCTGTCCAACTGCCTCAGCCGCGGAAAGCTCTACGTGAGCGCCTACGGCGGCGGCACGGCCAATACCGAGTTTGAGTTTATGACCGGCAACTCCATGGCCAACCTGGGCTCGGGCGTGTACCCCTACACCATCTACAACATGGAAACGACCGGGAATCTGGCAGAGCAGTTCAAATCGCTCGGCTATTCCACCACGGCCATGCACCCCAACCACGCGACCAACTGGAACCGCGAGAACGTCTACAAGGACTTTGGCTTTGACCAGTTCCTGTCCATCAACGATTTCCAAGGCGCCGATACCCTGCGCGGCATGGTGACCGACCAGGCAACCTACGACAAGATTCTTGAGCTGCTCGACCAGAACGCCGATCCGCAGTTTATCTTCGATGTGACCATGCAGAACCACTCGGGCTACGACACGGGTCTGCTGCCGGTCGACAAGCAGATGCACCTGAACATCGACACGACCGACCTGGACGCTAAGACCGTCGAGGACGGCACGCTCTCCGATGTTGACGAGTATGTCTCGTGCATCGAGCAGTCCGACCAAGCGCTGCGCTACTTCCTTAACGCCTTAAGCAAGCTCGACCGCAAGGTGGTCGTGGTGTTCTGGGGCGACCACCAGCCGTTCTTCCCGTCCAAGTTCAATGACAAGTGGTTCACCAGCGAGGACGACGCCACGCACCAGGAGCGTCTGTGGCAGACCGACTACATCATCTGGGCCAACTACGACGTTGCCGGCTGCGACCAGACGAGCGAGGTTGACGACTTGTCTACCAACTACCTGTCCACCCAGCTTATGCAGCTGATCGGCGCACCACTGACCGACTACCAGAAGGCGCACATGACGCTGCGCGAGTCGCTGCCCGCCATCAACTCGGTGGGCTACGAGGACGCCAGCCTGCGCTGGGCGCTCTCCTCCAACGTCACCGGCGACGACGCCGTTGCCGCAGCCGCCACCAAGGCACGCGAGGATTACGCCAAGATGCAGTATTACGAAATGTTCCGCGACGGCAAGAACGTCTATACGGAGCACTTCCAGACCGAGGCCAACGAGACCGACCCCAACCTGGCGCCGGGCACGACCAAGATCAAGTAGCGGCGCGTCTTAACTGGTTCGTCTGCCCGGCGGCACGGAATGTAAGGTTCCCTGCTCGGACAGTCCTGCTCGCACGGAGAGCACATTAAGTGCTCTCCGGCTCGTGCGGAACTCGCGATGAACCTTACATTCCGCGTCGCCGGGCAGACGCCTCGGTGTTGAAGCGCGGCTTGTCATGAAAGCATCCGCAACATATATAAGTTGAAGGCCACATTAAGTGGCCTTCTTTATATTCGGAAAGTGTGTCCCGGAATCTGCCTTCGGAATGGGACGCAGTTTCCGCTTGAGGGCCTGTTGGGAAAGCGCATCCCACTTCAAGAGTAAATTCCGGGTCGCACTTTCCGCTAAGGCTCTCAACCGGAAAGTGGGGACCACTCTGAGCGCCGATTCTGGGACACACTTTCCGAAACCCCGCCCATCCGGAAAGCCCGTCCCACTCCGAATACATCCAGGCATGAAATCATCAGCTTATTAGGCCTTCTATCAATAAAGAGACACCCTCCTGGGCGGCGGGCGTTGCGTTTAGAAGATGGACCTAGCGCTTATCCCTCCGGGACAAAAGTAGCGCGGCTATAAAAGCGATGCTGGCAAGAGTTAGCAAAACTAAAAGCAACGTGAGCGTGTTGTCGCCCGTTGCCGCCAGACCAAGCAAGCCGGGCTTCTTGCTATCAGCAGACTGCACGGGAATCTTCTCGCCATCGTCCTCGGCGGTAATCTCCCAGCGAATGGTCTTGTTTGCGTCGGCAAGCTCGTTGCCCACCGACGTCGGAACGCTTAGCTGCAGATTAAGCACCGTGCTGTCATCGCTCGTAAACGTGGCGATTTGCGTGGGATAGGCGAACACGCTGCCCGGTGTTCCTGTCTGGAGCCAACCTGCAGAGGCATCGCCCACAGTCGCCGTTAAGGTGATGGGCGATAGCAGATGTGCCGTCTCGTGATCGACAACAGCCCGCACAAACACACGTACCTGGGACTTTACACCCGTGGTACGAACCCCAATCTGTTGCTCGCGTACATCGCCGGGCATTAGATCTTTAAAGGCTGGAAACAGATCGGGCTCCCCCGAGGAGACCGTCGCTCCCGATACCGTTAGCTGGCGTGCATTTCCGTCATAGGCAATCGTGGGAACGTCAGCAAACGCACGTGCAGGAACGGCAAGCGCGATAAGGCAGACGATTGCCGCCATCACGCAGCGCAAGGAACACACAACGTCTTTACGAATCGGAGAAGCCATACCTACGCACCTCCATGCGGCGGCACCAGCACGCCATCCTTGACTGTACAGCCCCATGCCTCTGCAACTGCATCGTCGGGCGTGGATTGAATTGCTTGGGTCGAAATGTCAACGACCAGGTTCTTCCCATCTGCCTTCTGCTCAGTCACGCTCTTGATGAGCACATCGGTTTTGCCCATCGGAGCAACGGGAGACGTCCAGTAGTAGTACCCGTCGGACGCGACAACCCAAGACGAGGCGGTGTTGGAAGCAGATGCCTTGGACACACTGCCCCAGTCAATGACGTAGTCGGTGCCGGCAACTGGCTCATCCCACAGGCGTGCGCCATCCTGGTCCTGCCAGTAGATATCCACTGCAGCACGAATATAGGCGGGCGCAGTACCCGTGTTCTTCGCCTTGACATCGCTTTTCACTTTGCCGTTGAGCGTTTCCTGAACCGATGGCGTCACCGATCCGATGCCGAACTGGTTGACCAGCACGCCCGTAACCGAAAGCCAGGCCAACGTGCCTGCCGTACCGGCCAGGAGGATAACCCCCACCAGCAAGGCGATGATGCGCTTGCGCTTGGACATGCTAATCCTCCTTCTTTGCTACGTTGCCGTTGCTCCAAACGTTATGGGCACGATCGCTGCCGTCGATCCATTTGTCGTTCACACGCGTGTTCGTGCAGGTGAACGTGGCATCGTTCGCGCTCGATGCAGACGAAATCGTCAGCTCGGCAGTTTTACCGGGCGCCTTGCCCGGCGTGCTCAGCTCACCCTGGTAGCGCCATGCCCAAGCCGTATCTTCCTCGACGGTATAGATGCCAGCCGGAGCGGCGAACTGCACGCTGCCGACATAGCAAGTTTCACCGTTTTCGTCGCGCTGCTCGCTAACTTTCACCTCGACCATGCGCGTCTCGGCAGGAGAATCCTGCGACATCTTTCGCGTTACCTTAAAGCGGAACGTTTGCCCCATAGCGCTGACATCGGTCGTCTTTTTAACGATCGTCAGCGCATGAGTCTGGGCAAAGTTGAACACGGCTTTGCCGGGGCCCTGATCGCCCTCGCCCGTCTTCTTGGACTCCAGACGGTTGGCCAGGTCGAACGAGCCGTCACCCGAACCAAGGCTGTAGAGCGAGACAAACTTGCCGTTTACGGGCTCTTCCGCCACAGAAACACCCTCTGTACCAGGCCCGTAGCTTGCCCGCATTACCGTAACGGTCAGCCGCGTTCCCATAAACGGCTTGGCAAAGCAGACATTAAACGGCGCCTTGTCGGCACTGTCATCGACGGTGTTGGCGGCGGCGGGATCGAGCAGCCACTTAAGCTGGGCGGTCATGGTTTCGGACTTCGCGGGATCAGACGTATCTTTGGCAACCACGCGATATGTAACGGGATACAGGTCCATGTCGCCCTTAATTGGCTCGTCCTTAAACACATCCCAAGGCTTCGTATCACCATCGGCGCCCACATATCGCCACTCCAAGAAGAGCTCACGCATATCGCCATTGGCGGCCGCACGCTCATCGAGCAGCGCGACGATCTTGGAATGGGCGTCCGGGTCGTATGCCACGGACTTTTGCTCCATCATGGGATTCCCGCTGTTGTCATAGACGGGGCGGCCGTTCTCATCCATTTTGGGAACATCAACCGTATAGACGAAGCCGGACTTGCCGTCCTGCGCACGCTCGTCGCCCGAGTCGACCGTCGCCGTAAAGAGAACCGACCCGTCGACACCGTGATAGCGCACCTTATGCGGCGCAATCTTGTACACCGCAGTGTACATCGCGCTCTTAAAGGGCTCATTGCCCTCGAGGGGATACTTGTCGTCACCGGTCATCAGGGTGTACTTGTTATCGGATTCATAGTCACGCGACCAGCCGACAAAGTCGTACTTGGTGCCATCCTTGCCGACAACCTCAGTTGCAGCTTTTACCTCCAGCGAAATTTGATCACCAGAGTCGGTCCGCGAAAGATAACGCACAGAACCGGGGTCATCCAGATTGGCATCGATATTCGATTGAACACGCACCGCGCTGGCGCGGTAGACCGGATACAACTCCATGGGGGCCTTGACCACGGTGCTTTTATTCACCATGGAAACGTCGTCCGACCAAACGACATAACCGTTGCCAGCTACCGGCTTAGTTTCCGTCCAGCCCACGAAGGCATTGTATGCGTTTGTTGCAGCATCGATATCGCCGACGTTATACGTTGGCAGCGGGATGCCGTCCTTAAGGCTGCCGAGAGAATCGCCCTGCTGGGCTACCTTACCGTCCACATCCCTGGCATTGAGATGGTACACAACCGCCAACGGCGAATAGTACGCCACAAATGTATAGGCCCCGCCGGGTTCCACCTGATGGGAATACGAGTTATCGCCGTTAGGTTCGATGTCTTCAACTTCGCCATTCGGAAGCTCGATCTCAACCTTCTGCAACTTATACAGCTCACCGCCTGCTTTATAAACCGGAGTCGTGACGTCAGGGGTCACCGTTGCCGTAGCAGGGTCGGTGCCCGCGTTGATAACGGGATCGATGTCGTACCTAGGCACATTAACCTTGTCCGTGCCCTTAAAACCGGCGCGATACAGGTTGGTGGTGTACCTAACATCGTACTTCGCGTACACCGGATAGGCATCCTGCCACTGGGTGACCTTAAAATCTGGTTTCACCAGATACGGTTCGGCCTTATCCGGGTCAGAAGTGGTGAAGGAATCGCCCTCGACATCGTAGATATACTTCCAGACGTCAGAATCCCTCTGGACCTCGGCGGTCGAAATCCAGCCCAGGAACTTATAGCCCGGCACGGCCATGTCGGCATCGGTCGGGGAAGCTTCGAGGGTCAGGGGGCTCTCATACGATCCCTTCTCACCATCTTCTGGCTTTTCGGCCACTTTAACCGACTTATTAACATGCGGGTAGTAATACGTGAACGTCGGATCCGCCCCGTTCACCTTGGTCTGCAGCAAGTTACTCTCATAGCGCCGCGTGGCAGTCCTCACGACATTATCGCCCTTGTTGTAGAAATTAACGTCCGTGGTAATCATCGCGCGAACGTAGTACTTCTTATCTGTACGCACCATGCTCTCGATGGGATTTTTCACATATGTCCAATATTCACCATCGCGCTCAAGCGTCCAAAAATTCAGGCGATAGCGATCATTCACCGGTTTGACCGTTACGTTCAGCGAAGCCGAAGTCCAAGTATCGCTTAGCGTTGCAGCGCCTGGAAAATCGGTATCGGCATAGAGGTTTTTTAGAGTATCGGCTCCCGTATCGTTTTTAACGTTGTGCGAGTACGCGTTAAGGGGACTCACGACAAGGGTTTCCTTCGTGAAGCGCGTGCCACACGTTTCATAACTATCCTTTATACCGTGGTCAACATGCTCCGGGCCCCAGTGGACGACGTTTTCACGCACGAAGGTACTACCGACGTTTTCCTCAAAGGGCGTTTGATAGCGATTCCAAACGGAACAAAGTAGCTTGCTGTCCGTAAACTCATGGTTGGTATAAGCCCGAACGTAATAATCCACTCGGTACTCAAAGCGGGCGATGTAGGTATGTGGCACAGTTAGATCGACATCGGCAGGGAGTGTGTAGCTGGGGTCACGGCTTACGCGCACCTCGACCTGGGACCCATCGGCGGCCTGCTTGTTTTCATGCCAACCCAGGAAGCGGTAGCCGTCGGGCAGCGCACCGTCCTCAGATAAAGGTTTGTTGTCCACGTCGCACACCTGCACCGTGTACACACCGGTGCCATCCTCGGCAGTCTCAACCTTAACGACAGTTTTGCCCACGCCCGCGCGCTGGGTCTTATCGTCAAGCTCATCCCGCTCATTGCCCTCAAACACCGTCATGATGTTCGACACATAGTCGGTGTACACCGGATAAAAATCGGTAGGGCCAAGCACAGTGATCTCAGCGCCGGCAGGATAGAACGCACCGGCGTTTTTTAGCTCGGCAAGCTCAGGCGAGGTAATGGCCGCATAGCCGCCATGCATCTCGGCCTCACCGCTCGGCTGCGTCGTCCAACCAATAAAGGTGGCGCTGGCAGATAGAGCGCCGCGGTCCGCAGGGGCAACCGGCGTTAAACCGACACCATAGCGGTACCAATCCGTCGACTTGTCGTGCGCCTCGCCGCTCTGCCACGAGAGCATCTCACCCTTGACGTTATAGAACAGCACCTGCGCCTCGTACGAAGCGATAAACAGGTCATTGCCCTTAAAACCGTCGACCCCCTTGGCATTATCGGCGGTATAGGTCGACGTATGCTCGTGTGCCTCGCTCTTCTGGACCTGCTTGCCAGCAGCCACAGCATCGGCATCGGTCTTGCCGTCAAACCAGCTGTTGTCTTGTCCAATTCGATTCACACGCACATCGGACTCGCGGAACCAGCCCATGAAGCGATAACCGCCGTTGGCATCGGTCAAGCCCTTGGGCTTTGCGGAGGTATCCTGCCCAAACGTCACCGATGTATCGCCCTGGGCCAAGCCCTGAGCCGTTCCCGCCAGCACGGCACTCACGGCAAAGGTATACGGATCCGAGGTCGCCTGATCAATACCGAGTTTGGTTGCCTCGATGGTCGCGATGCCTGCACCGGGAAAATCAATCGTCGCCTTAACGCTCTGGCCATGCACGGGAATATTCAGTTTGTAGTCCATCGCCCACTCATTGAAGTGCGAGCCACCCAAGGCCCCGTTGTTAGCAGTCGAGCGCTTGGTGCCGGCACAAAAGTCGTAGTCGTGCTCTTCCCACAGCTCGCGCGTGGTGTAGCGCTCGTCATCCCATGGACCATAGCCATCACCCTTGGTGGTGCCATCGCCGCCAAACGAGGGGATTTTCTTTTTGGCAGGGTTGCCCTGGCTGTTGCCAGAAAGGCTCACGCTCGGCTTAAAGTAGCACTCGGTGACCGTGGCATCATCCTTGTTGGCACGCGCGGCAATGCCGCCCAGGTTCACATCGTTTTGAATGATGGGGATCACGGCGATGGGATTGTACTGACGCGAGCTCAAGTCACCCGCAAAATGGCTTCGAACGAGCTCGTTGCCCTTTTCGGTTAGAATACGACCCGCCAAGCCACCCGTCCACGCGCGCGTCACGGCGACGACGCCCACGTACGACGCGGCATAGCTGTAGCACTGCGCCGTCGAGAAGCAGTCGATAATCTTGGCCTCGCCCGCCATGCAGCCCACAAAACCCGAGGCGTACACGTTGTTGCCGCCCAGGGCGCCAATGGCCACGTCGTACTTATTGGTGACGTCGGTCATGCCCTTCTCGGCAATCGAGCCGTCGTCCTTACGCGTCGGCGTCACGCGACAGTACTCGATAGTCGAGTTCTTAACGTAGCCGGCAAACGCCGCCATATACAGACCCTCACCGCCGAGCGCCTGCACGCCCGAGGTCGTATTGTTGACGGCACGGCCGCCACGGACCTCGCAGTTGTAGAGGGTGCAGCCGTCGAGCTCGCCGGCGATGAGACCGCCCTCAAAGCCTGCGTTGGTAATGAGGTTGAGAGCATTGTTGGCGCAGGTCACGTGCAGCGTGCTCTCCATGACCATAACGTTTTCGAAGCGCGTATTGACGGCCTTGCCCACGATAATGCCACCGCGGAAGTCCGCCCACACGTTGGCGTCCTTGACCAGGAAGTTTTTGATGGTGGCACCGTTGGTCTCGGCAAAAAATCCCGTATCGCGCTCGGGGTCAAAAGCGTCTTTATCGTAGTTCAGGCCCTCAACGGTGTGGTTTTGGCCATCGAACACGCCCTTAAACGGATGCTCCTTGTTGCCAAACGACAGATGCTTAACGGTGTACGAGACAATGGTCTTCATGTCGTCATCATTAAGCACGATATCGTTATCGAGATAAACGCGCCAGCCGGACGTATCGCGCTCACGCGATAGCGCCACGCACGCCAAAAAGTCGTTCGCATTTTTGATGTGATGTTCGTTTTTGTTCTCGGGCACGTCCTCGGCATGCACCACCGTTGGCAGTGCTATAACGCAGCAAAGGACAATCGCCGCGACGGCAACCAGCCTGCTAAGCATGCCCCGGTTTATGTTCTTGATCTTCATAGGCTAGTTCGCCTCCGGCCAGCCCACGACGTCAAGCACGTCGAGGACGGTATCGCTTGCATGCTGGTTTTTGGCCTGCACGGCCTGAACATCGATATCGAGCCTGAATGAGCCGCCGCGCGCGGCATCGTGGTAGTCGCCCACAAAGCGCAGCGAGTCCATGAGGCTTTCCGTCATGGCGCCGGGGTCGAGCTTGCCGCCACGTCCGGCCAAGCCGCGGTAGTAGTACCACCCATCGCTGCCGTCGATCCACGGGGATCCCTCGCCCACGTTCACATGAAACGCAACGCTGCCCGAGGCATCCGCTCTCGAACCGTCGGGCGCCACTGACGTCATGCGCAGACGCGCGCGAACGTACTCAGGCTGCGCGCCGACGTTCTCCACGCGCACAATGCGGCTGATGTCAGAGCCCCCGGCCTTGGTGTCGGGATAGTCCCCGTGCTCGTTGGGCTCAAACGGAATCTCCTCGCCCTGCTCGTTGAGGGTGTATTCGCAGACCCGTACCTTCACGCTGCCAAACGATAGAACGTTGTTCGCCGGAACCATATCAACGGTAAAAGCCAGCGTGCCGCACAGGCACGCCAGGGCCAACAGCGCCATCACGGCAAGCGCCAAGGTGCGTTTCTGATTGTCGGAAAGATTATTGAGCATTACGTTCGCCAGTCGTCGATAAAAAGGGGGACCGAGATCCCGGCCCGAATATAGGGGTGGGGGCGGGCCGGGATCTCAGTGGGGGGGGGATTAAGCCTGAGCCTGAGTCTTAGCCCATTCCTTGGCCTGCTTAAGGGCATTCTGCGCGTCAGCATTTTCACCCTGCTCGGTGCCATTCTGGCCCGCGCCAAAGATGTAGGCAGAGACCGTCATCGTGGGAGCCTGTTTCGGGTCAGTAGTAGTCTCGACAACATCGGTGTTGTTCATGGCAGAGGGAATCGTCACGGCAGTGAAAAGCTCATCGGTATAAACGTCCTGCGCTGCTTTGTTGGCTTCGAGCTTTGCAGGCAGGTTCTCTGCGGCAGAGTTCTTGGAGTACATAAACAGACCGCTCACGTACTGGTTGCCAGAGTTGTCAGATTGGTTGGTCTTGACTTGACCCTCAACGGGCTTCCAATTCGTATTTTTGAGCGTAAAGTACGGGGTCTTTTCAAGGCTGGTGCCAGGCTTGACGATGGCATTCTTTACGTAAATGAATACGTATGCATCATCAGAGCCAGCCTTGATGCCGACATTGGGGTTCTTGGCCACAGTGGCGCCAGGAACCATCTTGGAGTTGGCAACCCACTGGGTCTCGAACAGGTAGGCCTTTTCAGCGTTCGGATTATCGGGGTCCGGTTTCTCGGGATCGGTCGGATCAGGCTTGTTTTCCGGGTGGCCAAAGCTACCCACCGTGAACACGTTGTCAATGTGCTCCTGCGCCGTCAGCCATGCATAGGTGCCAACGCCGGCAGCCAGTACCAGCAGCAGCAAGGCGGCAATGATGCCGTAGCGCTTTTTCTTCTTGTTTTCCATCGTTCTCTTCCTTTCGAGAATCGTCTTCCCCGGCAACGGCCCCTACCGCCGCCGACGCTTTTCCCTGCCGCTATGAACGCCGCTCCCTCGCATGCGCGCGGGCATGCTTGCCCGCAGGCTCGTCGGAAACCACCCGATCGAGCACTATCGACGCCGCGACCAGCAGCGCCAGAACGGCCACCACAACAAGCAAACCGGGCATCGTCGTGCAATATGCGTTAACGAAGCCCAGGTAAGGGACACAAAAAGAAACGACACCGATCACGCGTGAAAAAGGCGTCTGCTCGGCGTCGTGCATGATGGTTCCATCTGCATTTTTGTTTGTGATTCCCTGCGTGCTGATCGTCTGCGCCACAGGGTCGATCTCGTACACCTGGTGCGTCACCACGGCACCGTCCGATCGGTAAAAAGTTGCATTGTCACCCACGGCAATATCCGTTGGATCAACTTGGTGAACAAACACCATGGAGCCAACGGGTAGCTCGGGCTCCATAGAACCCGAAAGCACTGCATAGGGCGTGTATCCAAATGCACGAGGGACAAAAGAAACAACGGCAAGAGCCATGACGAGCGCAATCGCCAAGCTACTCAAAAGTGCAATAAATCGTTTGAGTCTACGCGCCGTCAAAGTGATAATTCATCCCCCTTGAGAACCCATTCGGCCCATCCAAAGGTCAGCAAGTTTCAACAGGAACCGCAAGGCGCTTGAAAAGTGAGTCCGAAATAAGCCAATTTGGAATCTTTTCGTAATAAAAACATAGCGATGTGCTACACATTTTTCAATGTTTTGTCGCCAAATGCTACCTATTTTGGCGTAAGTGGTCATTTATCACCAAATTAGTCTGTTTTATCCAATATCTGTGACTAACCCCCTACGCAACTTCCCCATAGAGGAATCGATTTTTTGCGAAACTAAAATAATGGTACCCCCCCCCCACATTAAAAATAATTGCTGGAAGTGCCATTTATTTCCGACCCCTTTTACTGGAGTTTTATGACAGCCCCATCTAGTTCGCAGCCCATAACCCTCTGAAAACCGTGTCCCAGAATTCGCTTGCGAAATGGGATGCGGTTTCCGCTTGTGGCCCCGTTGGGAAGCCACATCCCGCTTCGATCACAAATCCCGGGTCGCACTTTCCGCCAAGACCCTCAACCGGAAACTACATCCCATTTCTCGACCGAATGCTGGGATGCATTTTCCGCAGAGCCCCTCAACGGGAAACCGCATCCCATTCCAAAGGCGGGACGCAGCTTCCGCAACCCCACCCATCCGGAAATCCCATCCCACTCCGCACGCATCCGGGCATAGAACAATCAGCTTATTAGGCCTTCCATCAATAAAGGGGCGCCCTCGTGTCATGAAAAAAGCCTCGAGAATCTCGAGGCTTTCACGTTTGTACGATTGAACGCGCGGCACCGCAAGCGGCGAAGTTATTCGCCCAAAACGGCCTTTTTTGCGGCTGCAGCCACGTTATCCATATCTTCCTTGGTGGGATGGTCCTTCGCGGCAGCCCAGTTGTCGAGCAGCATCTTAAATCGGGCGTTTTCGGGATCTTGCTCAAGCATTGCCTCGTAGCGCTGCTTGACCGCAGGACCCATCTTGCCCTGGCACATCGCCCAGCCTACAAGCTCGGCATCATTGGCCAAATTGGAGGTCACGCGATCGATAATCTGCTGGTAATAGCTCTGGTCGGCCCCAAAGCCGCAGGTGCCAAACAGGAAGACGCGCTTACCGTGCAAGGCGGAGAGCAACGCCGCGACCGAAGGCGTGCACGCGCCCTTGTCGCACCAAAAACCGACGAGCACCGTGTCGGCCGCGCAGGCGCCCTGCGCCTCGAGCGCAACCTGATCTGCGTCCGCATCGTCGCTCAACGCCGCGGCATGGATAAACTCGACGTCCGCAGCCTGCAGGGCGCGCTTGATCGCCCCCGAAACCATCCTGGTATTACCGCTCTTGCTGTTAACCACCATAGAGCATGTCATAGTCACGTTGCCTCGTTTCCCCCGAAACTCGAGCCATTAATGCAATTTATTAGATGAATATCTTAGTACTATCGACGCAGATGTAAACCATCTGCCGCTAATCGGCAGCCCCTACTGGGCCCTACTGGGCAAACTGGCTACGATAAAGCTCGGCATAGAAGCCGTCAGCCGCCAGCAGCTCGTCGTGTGTGCCGCGCTCGATAATCTGGCCGTCGCGCATCACCAGAATGCAGTCGGCGTTGCGGATGGTGCTCAGGCGGTGCGCCACGACAAAGCTTGTGCGACCTGCCATGAGCTCGTCGAATGCTGCCTGCACCTGCAGCTCGGTGCGGGTATCGATGCTCGACGTTGCCTCGTCCAGCAGCAAGATCGCCGGGTCGGTAAGCATGACGCGCGCGATGCACAGCAGCTGTTTTTGACCCTGGCTAAACGTGCCGCCGTCCTCGCCAATCACCGTGTCGTAGCCGCCTGGCAGCTGCACGATAAACTTGTGCGCATGCGCGCGCTTGGCCGCCTCGATAACCTGTTCGCGTGTGGCATCGGGACAACCGTAGGCGATGTTGTCCGCCACGGTGCCCTCGAACAGCCACGTATCCTGCAGCACCATGCCAAAGGCACGGCGCAGGCTTGCGCGCGTGTAGTCACGCGAGGAACGGCCATCGACCGCGATGCGACCGGCGTCGATATCGTAGAACCGCAGCAGCAAATTGATGAGCGTTGTCTTGCCACAGCCCGTGGGACCGACCAGGGCAAAGCGCATGCCGGGCTTGGCATCGATGCAGATATCCTGCAGCAGCTTGCGGTCGGGCACATAGCTAAAGTCCACGTGCTCAAAGGCCACCTCGCCCTGCGGGGCAGCAAGCTCCACGGCATCTGGCGCATCGGGCTCCTGCTCGCGTGCATCGAGCAGCGCGAACATGCGGCGCGCCGAGGCATACGCCGTCTGGATCTGCGTAATGACGTTGGTGACCTCGTTGAACGGCTTGGTGTACTGGTTGGCATAGGACAGGAAAATCTGCACGCCGCCCACCGTAAGCGCCGCGGGCACGCCCGTGATCACGCCCACGCAGCCGATCACAGCGACCACGGCATAGATGATGTTATTGATAAAGCGCGTGCCGGGGTTGGAAAGCGAACCCATAAACTGCGCGCGCTCACCCGCGGTGTAGAGCTCAGCATTGAGGGCATCGAAGCGCTGCTGAGCGCTCGGGCCGTAGGCGAAGGCGTCCACCAGCTTTTGCTCGCCCACATATTCCTCGATATGGCCGCCCAGTTGACCCTGAATACGCTGCTGGGCCGTAAAGCTCTTGTTGGAGAGCTTGGCGATGGCGCCGGCGGCAAAGATGGAAAGCGGCGTGACGAGCACCACCACGAGCGTCATGGTCAGGTTAATGGAGAGCATAAACGCGAGCGTGCCCACAATGGTGATAACGCCGGTAAAGAGTTGCGTGAAGCCTTGCAGCAGGCCATCGCCCACCTGGTCGACATCGTTGACCACGCGGCTCATAAGGTCGCCGTGGGCGTGGCTGTCGATAAAGCTGAGCGGCATGCGGCTGAGCTTATCGCTCGCCTCCACGCGCATGTCGCGCACCGTCTCGTAGGACAGACGGTTGACGCAGTAGCCCTGCAGCCACTGGAAGACCACCGCGCCCACCACGACAATCGCGAGTTTGGTAACGAGCGGCAGCAGCGCGTCAAAGTCCACCTGCCCGGCGGCAACGATGAGGTCGATGCCCTCGCCGATGAGAATAGGTGTGTAGAGCTGCAAGATCACCGAGATGGCAGCGCTCACAAACGACGCCGCAAACGAAATGCGATGCGGACGAACATAGCCCAGCAGGCGGCGGGTCACCGCACCCACGGGATAGCGCTCGGGATCGCCGGGCTGGCGCGGC
>ERZ791868.1211-NODE-1211-length-14711-cov-6.599345_pt1 | contig 14711 bp, 13 predicted proteins | sample MGYA00510281_ERZ791868 | MGnify/ENA primary metagenome ERZ791868 (study PRJEB30046, sample SAMN00792046) | human gut metagenome | study: EMG produced TPA metagenomics assembly of the A metagenome-wide association study of gut microbiota in type 2... | reverse complement strand
AGGTGGCCGCCGAGAACATCGGCGAGCCGCAGAACCTCGAGGAGCAGGCGCTGTCGCTCGTCGGCCGCGACATCTTCGAGACGCTCGTGAAGGGCTACACCGAGAAGCAGTGGGGCCGCGACTGCCGCGACCTGCCCGCGAGCATCATCAAGCGCCTCCCCTGCCGCTTCACCTACGACAACAACTACTTCAACGACCGCTACCAGGGCATCCCCATGGGCGGATACACCAAGATGGTCGCCAACATGCTCGAGGGCATCGAGGTGCGCTGCGGCGTGGAGTACAAGGAGCTGGCCGCCGCCGAGCCCGATATCGCCGCCAAGACGATCTACTGCGGCCCCATCGACGCGTTCTACGACTTTAAGCTGGGCACGCTGGAGTACCGCAGCCTGCGTTTTGAGACCGAGACGCTCGACGAACAGGACCACCAGGGCGTGGCCGTGGTCAACTACACCGAGCGCGAGGTCCCCTACACCCGCATCATCGAGCACAAGCACTTCGAGTTCGGCACGCAGGACAAGACCGTCATCACACGCGAGTACCCGGCCGACTGGAAGCCCGGCGACGAGCCCTACTACCCCATCAACGACGCCAAGAACGAGGCCCTCTACAAGCAGTACGAGGAGCTGGCGGCACAGGAGGGCGACGTGATCTTTGCCGGTCGCCTGGGCGGCTACAAGTACTACGACATGGACAAGGCCATCGCCGCCGCCTTTGAGCTCGTCCGCAACGAGCTTGGCGTGGAGCCGACTGAGGCGTAGAGGCGAGGGCTCAGCCAGCCGATATAAGCAAACAGGAGGTCCGGCGCAGCGTTCATGAGCTGCGCCGGACCTCCTGTTATTAGCGAACTAGTCAATTCGTTCTGTACGCCTCAAATATCGATCAAACTGAGGTACAGTAAAATCAACCTCTCCTCTTGCGGCGGAGTAAATCATGCCCTTGCTAATTAATTGAGCTCGTAGGGGTCCAATAGACGAAACGTCTCTCCCCATATAATGAGCCACATTCGCGAGCGTACAGGGAAGCTCGCCGCAGCGAACCATGGCAATCAAAAACTCCTTTTGCCTTGGAGTGCATCGATCGTATCTAACGCTAAAGAAACCTTCGTCAAGACGCATATCCGCTATAGAGGTGCAGCCGAGCACGGTTTCTAGTGAAATGAACTTACTATCGGATGAAGTCCAAATGGTCGAACAAAGCTCCTGGATGAAATACGGGTAGCCCTCTGTATAGTCAATGATGACATCGACCGCCTCGTCGGAATAGCGCACATCAAGCTTTTGTGCGGGCCTGACAATAGCCTCAACCGCCTTGTCACGAGGAAGCGAATCGACCTTCACGAAGCTAAACTGCCTCTCGGAATAGGTCTTGGCTTCGCCCAGCATCTTTAGAAGCTTGGGCAAGCCGGCACAGCCAAACATAACGGGAAGGCCAAGCTGGGTCGCGCGATGAAGCGCGCACGCCAAGGCTTCAAGTTCTTCTTTACTGGCATACTGCAGCTCGTCAATTCCAATAAAAATCGAAGATCCTGCAGCTTGAGCATATTTTCCTAGAACGACAAGTATATCGGTAAAATCGCCAGATAGATTATGAGACGAGGCGAGAGACGCCCCAAGAACCTCTTCATTAAAGCCCAGAGACAACGAGCCATCGCCCGCATCAACAGATAGCGTTAAAGATGCAAACAGGTTCTTTATCTGTTCCAATTTACTCTTAACGAGTTCAATTCGATTAAGCGAAGCCGATAGCGAGCAACAAGCCGAAGCCAAAGGAGCAATCAAACCCTTCTTCTCTTCGACCTCAATATGGCGGACAAGAATACCCTCGCCCTCGGCTACTGATTCGATCGAGTTAAGCAATACTGTTTTACCAACGCCCCTAAGGCCGTACAAAACAAGCGAACGGCTCTGGTAGTTCGCAGCAAGCGCCTTGAGTTGAAGAGAAGCCGCTTCGAGAATATCGTCGCGCCCGGCAAGATACTTGGGCATCGCGCCCGCACCGGGCGTATACGGATTGCGATAATCGATCATTGCAAGCTCCCAAAGAATAACGGCCGACCGACAATTTGCTATATATCATACCAAGACAGCGATAGAGCGATACGGGCAGTAGAAAGCACAGTCCGGCGACAATCAACCAAAAAAGCAGGAAGACGCCAATTATCGATTTGCCAATTTCTACAGCATCACTCAATTACACCCTGAACGAGGTTTTATCACGAAAGCTGATGTGTACGCCAGTTCATGAAGTCAGTCGACAGCCATCCGCGTGAACCGACCATCAGCCAAAATATGATCGCATTCTCAACCATCGCAACGGCACCTTCCTGAGGAACGTGTTATCGGTAGCGACGAACGCCCTTGTCCTCGCGGCATGGACTCCCGCGCCGCCGTCGCCACAATCAACGTTCGGCGGTCACGCAAGCACACACGCCACCGTCGACGCCAGAGGTGCATCCGTGAACGATCCTCAAGCCGAGCGTGCCCATGCATGTCTCAAGACCGCCCCCCGTAGCCGTTCCCGCCGTCCAGCCCCGTCACCGCAGAACAGGACGGCCCCAACGTCCATGATGGGGCTGACGGCCTGCTCGGCGAGTGGCCTGGGCGGCGATCGAATGCCTGCCATCCCGTCGGTTGACCTCGGGATGGCAGGGGTCTTCGGCATCGCGTCTGCTAATATCACCTTAGCGGTTCCCATCCATTCTCAATTAATTTAACTTTCACCGCCATAAAATAGAATACAAATGCGCGATTGCCTGGATTTAGTAAAATAGCTACCGTGGAGAAAGGAGCGTCGAGTGCTCAACAAAATCAAGCAATTCTTACCAGCATCCTCCAGATCACTTCATGCTATGCACGAGGACATATTCAAACTGCAAGAAAAGCTGGATAGAATATATCAACGCATTGAAGTCGCTGACAACGGCATCAATATGAACATCAATTACAAGTTCGACAATATGACAATTCCAATGATCGAATCTCTTGCACTCAATCTCAATGCTCATGACAAACATATGAAAATGTTTGCATGGGAAGAGTTCAGAAATCCGGGGGAAAGCATTCAGGAAGCAAAAGAGCGGTTCTTTAGAGAGTTGCCCAAGGCAACTGGGGGCTTGAGGCTTTTACAACTTGGATGTGGAAAGCTATTGGGGGAATTTGATGTCCTCTGCAAAGAAAACGACATTAAGTATTGGATTAACTTCGGAACACTAATCGGTGCAATTAGGCACCAAGGGTTTATTCCTTGGGACGATGATACGGATCTCGGCATAATGCGTGATGATTTAGAAAAACTGAGTGAAGTCGTTCAACAAGATAATCGATATAAGATTTCAATTGTTTACGACCGTTTCGTCCATTGTCGCCAAGTCAGATTTCTCTACAACGAAGAAAACATACCCTGCTTCCTCGATTTGTTCATTTACGACTGGGCACCATCAACGGAAAACAAATACGCCGAGGAGCAGCGAATATTTCGCGCGCAAATGGTGGAGGATATGGACTCCGACAACGAATTGTCATTTTGGGAAGACGATCCTTATTACTCGGGCGAAAATAATAACCTAATCCAAAAGCATTACGATCGTTGCCTAGAAAAGTCTAAAGCAGCGGGTCTCATATGTGAAAAGCAGTACGCAAAGGCCGTCATGTGGGCTATCGATAACTTGGATGACGGAAAGCAAAAGCAATGGGTCTATCCCATCGCAGATCTCTTCCCCACTAGGACGGTACCATTTGAAGGTGCAGAGCTTGAGGAGCCAAATAACCCTGACCTGTTCCTATGGAGTCGTTATGGAGACATCTACGAGCTTCCGAATGACATAAACAGCCATTTCCAGCATGTCAATCATAACGAACTGGAAAATGGCTCATCAAATCTCGCCATGAAACACTTACTTGAATGACTCGAATATGCCCTGCGCGTTTGTCACGCTACGCGCGGGGCATAATTTATTGGGCAAGCCTGTCCTTTACTTCCGTCGTCGAGATTCCGGGAGTTCGATTCAAGTAGACAACATCACAGATGTCTCTTAAGGATTCAAAACGAGGATCGCCAGCCCAGTCTCCTCCCATGCATACAATATCAGCGTGATACATTTTGATATCATTCGGTTTTTGGTCCCAATTATTTTCAGGGATAACTAAGTCGACATAACGCAAGGCTTCAAGCATCTCGCGCCGCACATCATAGGAGTAGAAGCTGTTTTTTCCTTTAAGGGCATTAAATTCGTCTGTTGATAGGCCGACGATTAAATAATCACCAAGCTTAGATGCTTGCTGAAGAAGGCGAATGTGCCCGTAATGAAGCAAGTCAAACGTTCCATACGTTAGCACTCGTTTTAAGGAGTGACAATCCTCAACACTTGTCAAACCATTCTCAAGCAGTTCATGGTTGGCGTCAATCCGAACAGACGAAAGTGTACGCATCAGCTTCTCCATAAAAGAAGAGCCGTCATTTTGACGGCTCGATAAATACTGGTGCTCCATGGCGGATTCGAACCGTCGACCTTGGGATTAGAAGTCCCCTGCTCTATCCGACTGAGCTAATGGAGCATAAAGCCATGCAAACACGCCAGTAGCGTGCCTACACAGCAAAATTTATTATAACCTACTTAAACTGGTCGTGGTACGCCTTACACACCTCATCGACAGGACCATCCATGCGAAGGTCGCCCTTCTCAATCCAAACAGCACGCTGGCAAATACGCTCGACCTGCTCCATGGAGTGAGAAACGAACAACACCGTCACGTCACCGCTCTCAATAAAATGCTGAATACGGCGCTCGCACTTTTGCTGGAAAAACACATCGCCAACAGAAAGCGTCTCATCAACAATAAGGATATCGGGCTCGGTAATGGTGGCGATAGCAAAGGCAATGCGCGCGACCATGCCCGACGAGAAATTCTTAAGCGGCATATCGACAAAGTCTTTAAGCTCAGCGAACTCGATAATATCGTCAAAGCTCGCATCGATAAATTCCTTGGTATAACCGAGCAGCGCACCGTTAAGGTAAATGTTCTCGCGCGCTGTAAGCTCGGGATCAAAGCCAGCCCCCAGCTCGATAAGCGGGGCAATGTTGCCGTGAACCTTAACCTCGCCCTCGCTGGGCTCCAGAACGCCAGCGATGATCTTAAGCATCGTAGACTTGCCGGAACCGTTGGTACCAACCAGACCGACAACCTCACCGCGGTGAACATCAAAAGAGATGTGCTTAAGCGCGCGGAACTCCTCAAAGAAGAGCTCGTGCTTGGCAAGCTTAATAAAGTACTCCTTGAGATTTGTAAGCGATTCAGACGCCATGTTAAAGATCATGGTGACATCTTTAACCTCAACAGCAAGAGGCTGCTTGCTGTAATCAATAGCAGATTCAGTCATTACAGCGCTCCTTAAATGTAGAGAATAAACTTGTGCTCGGTCTTGTGGAACACAGCGTAGCCAACAACCAGGGCGAAAACGGCCCAAATCACGCAAAGTCCCAGCGTAAGCATAGAGGGCGTCGTGTTAAACAGGAAAATATCGCGCATGAACTGCAGGTAGTTGTACATGGGATTCACAACAACCAACACCTGAATCCAATGGGCCATCTGGCTAATGTAATCGGTGGTCCAGAAGATGGGCGTCAGGTACATCCATGCGGTGATAATGACGGTCCACAGGTGCATAACATCACGGAAGAATACGGCAAGCGCCGAGAGCATCATGCCCAAGCCCATGCAAAAGCACATAAGCAAAAACAGGCAAACCGGCAACAAGATTAAATGCCAGGTGGGAAGAACATGAAACCAAAGCATAACCAGCGCGACGGCAACCAGAGAGAAAGCGAAGTTAACGAGCGAGAAAAGCACCTTCTGAACCGGGAACACCCAACGGTGCACCTTAACCTTTTTAAGCAGGGACGACGCGGCGATGATGGACATGAGTGCCTGGTTCGTCGACTCGGACATAACCGAGAACGTAATGTTACCGACGATCAGGTACAGCGGATACATCTCAGGCGTAATGGAGCCATTGCGGCTCTGACCAAAAATGGTCGAAAACACAATGGACATGACAACCATCATAAGAAGCGGATTGAGCACCGACCACGCAACACCCAAAACGCTGCGACGATACTTAATCTTAAAATCCTTAGTGACAAGCTGCCTCAGGATGTATTTGTCTTTTTCGAAATCATTTTTAGCGTGAGAGGCCGGCTTAGCCACCGCTTTCTGACTATCTACGCTGTCAGTCACGGACCAACTCCTTGACTCGTAATACATAACAGTGGAAAGTATAGCCTTCAAACGCGGCAACTAACCCAGCGATGCAAATCTGGAAAAGTACCCCATATCAATTACAGGCATCTGACGGCAGGTATACTAACAACCCGTAATAAGTTATGGGGGCATTCATCTTGGACTATACAAACACAGCGGTTATCATTCCCTGCTATAACGAGGCCGTCACCATAGGTAAGGTCATAGACGATTTCCACAGCGAACTCCCCGGAGCCACGGTCTACGTCTACGACAACAACTCAACCGATGGGACGCCCCAGATTGCCTTGGAGCACGGCGCCACGGTGCGGCTCGAACCGCGCCAGGGAAAGGGCAACGTGTGCCGTCAGATGTTCCGCGACATCGACGCAGGCTGCTACCTCATGGTCGACGGCGACGACACCTCCCCCGCCGAATCGGCCCGCGCGCTCTGCAACCCCATCCTCGCGGGCGAGGCGGACATGACCGTGGGCGACCGCCTGTCCAACGGCACCTACGCCGAGGAGAACAAGCGCGCCTTCCACGGATTCGGCAACGACCTGGTCCGCGCCATGATCAAGTGGATCTACGGCTACAGCTTCGAGGACGTCATGACGGGCTACCGCGCCATGAGCCGACCGTTCGTCAAGACGTTCCCCGTCCTGAGCGAGGGCTTCCAGATCGAGACCGAACTCTCCATCCACGCCGTCGACCACCGCTGGCGCATCAGGGACGTCCCGGTGGAGTACAGGGACCGCCCCGCGGGATCGGAGTCCAAGCTCGACACGATCGGCGACGGCATCAAGGTCATCGCCATGATCGGCACGCTCTTCAAGGACTACCGCCCGCTCAAGTTCTTCAGTCTCATCGCCCTGCTCTTCGCTGTTATCGGCCTCGCGCTCGGCATCCCCATCATCGTTGAGTACTTCCATACCGGGCTGGTGCCCCGTTTCCCAACCGCCATGCTCGCCGCATCGTTCATGTTCTTGTGCGGCCTCAGTCTGGCGACGGGACTTATCCTCGACTCAGTCGCCAAGGTCGAAAAGAAACAATGGGAGCTGCAGGTATACAAAACGCGCAATTCAAAAGGTGAGTAAACTCTAATGAGCACAAGCAAGCGTCTTACAAACTGGGATCTTCTAAGAGCCCTCTCAATGTTTCTAGTTGTTGTAGTTCACATCGCACCGCAACTGGGCAATTTTCGAAACATCAACGCTAGCGCAATAGCTAGCACGGCTGCGATTATCTGTGACCCGATATTCTTCTGTCTGTCGGGCTATTTCGCACTGAAGCCACTAAAGAAGAGTTACAAGGATTACCTCTTCGGGAAAGCCCTATCGCTACTTCTTCCCATCTTTATCTATGCATCGCTTTTGTACGCTTACAAAGCGGCGACTGGCTCGCTTCAAGATACCAACTACATCCGATACACCAGCAGCCTTGTTCGAGGTGGCTGGTGGTTTGTCCCAGCACTCATTCCGTGCATTTTGGTAGCACCGGTACTGTCCAAAATGTTTGACGCCCTCGATGACCGCACCTGCAAAATTATCCTGTTCGCAACCTTAGGGATCTATGCATGGGGCGGACTATCTTCTGCCGCAAACTCCTTGCTCATCAACTCCCAGCACGTCACCCTTTCAGCCGCCGTAGGTATGCTTCAAAACATAATCCCTCGTTCGCTGCTCGGGGGAACGTATTTCACATTCTTTTGCATGGGATATTTCGTCAAGCGTGTTAACCCGTTATTGAATAGGCACGAAGCTTGGTTTATCAAAACAGCAGGCATTTCATTCTTTATCATCGATATTGTGAGCGCATATTTTGGACTTGAAAGATCCGACCCAAGCTTCAACTGGATGATTGTGACCGTGGCAATATTCGTTACATTTGATGGAGTCAAACTTCAATCACAATCGCTTTCGAAGACTATCGAATGGGTCGCGAAAAGGTCCTATTCAATCTATCTCCTACAATACGCAACGATTGAATTTGCAACCAATGTCATCTATGCCGGAGCATTAAATGGCAGATATGCGACACTCGTATGGCCCCTTAGGTTGTCGACTTGGATATTTGCGACAGTACTGGCCTACGGATTGGCGTTAGCGGTAGCGTCGATCGTGGACACGCTCATCATTGAACCTATCCAGAAAAAACTTCGAACCAGCGCAACTTTCATTTTAAACAACTGATATTTAAAGGCTCCATGATGGTTCAATCATCATGGAGCCTTTAAAAGCAATAATTAGGTAAAGAAGTGTGCCGAATGAACGCCGTTAGGGTTTTCCGCAGAGCGCACGATAGACATAGCGTAAGCCACCAGCATTCCAGTATGTCTTGAGCGTCTCCAGTTTACCCGAGCTATACTCGCAGGCACGATGTGCAGCATAGTAAGCGGGGTCGTTAGTGATCCAATCAATCTCGACAATCTCCCACGGCTCAAAGTACAGAAAGCCCACACAGGCGGGATCACTATAAATTGAGCCATCAAAATAACGTTGATCAATGTAACCCAATTCAATTTCCTGACGCATTTCGGTTGAAAAACGCTCAAGAAACTCAGGCTTGAGTTCATCGCCAAGACGATCATAATTCCAGCGGTAATTGAGGAACTTTGTGTGTGCTCGCACGGGTCCAAGCACCGCCTTTAAATCGGGACGCTTCTCTTCAATATAACGAGAGATCTCATCATGCTCGTCGCAAACGCAATAAACCTTACCCGGAGAATTAACAGAGGACTTCTCATTATCTTGGCGATAGTGCAGGAACGCCCGTCCTGAATAGGCAACGCGACGCGCGCATGCGAATACCTTAAAGGTAAAGCCCAAATCTTGATAAGAAGCTCCGGGCGTGGGGTTAAATCGAATCTCGTTTTGATCAAGGAACGACTTGAGGTACAACGCCGACCAAATCGAAGCTTTGGCCCAAAAAATTTCAGGATAGTCCAACGGACAATGAGTACCCAATGCAATCATTTCAGGATTGGCAAGTTTAAATAGAAGATTATTGCGATACCCGCGAGCCGCATCAGACTTGGACCAATACAACCAGAAGTTACATTTAAAGACTTCCAGCTGACGGGATTCAGCCTCGTTAGCCATAAATTCAAGCGCATCGGTATCCAAGAAATCGTCGGACTCAAGAATGGAAATATACTTACCCTTGGCGATTTCAAGACCACGATTCATGGAGTCGCCGTAGCCGGAATTTGGCTTATCAATAACAACGAATCGGGGGTCTTCAGACGCATATTTGTTGATAATCTCCAAGGAAGAATCCGTAGAGCCATCGTTGATACAGATGATTTCAATATCTTTGAGAGTCTGATTCTCAAGAGAGCTAAGACACTCATCGAGATATTTCTCGACATTGCAAATAGGCACGAGAACCGAAACGAGCGGCTGGTTTTGCGACACAATGACTCCAATACAAGCATGACACATATGGTATGCAACTCAAATGAATCGATTATAACAAATGGCACTGAACGAGACCGAATCCTCAAAGACCGCCACCTGCAAACAAGCTGACCGTAAGCTACACTCAATACTGAAAGTTAAAGACCTATTGAAACGCCCGTATTGGCGGCGTGACCGGATAAGGTCTTTCGATTAATTTCGACCCTCGCTAAGGAGCATTCAGTGAAAAAAAGATATCCCGAGTTTGATGTCGCAAAAGCAATAGCGCTTGCAGGCGTCATCATTGGCCACTCAACATATCTGGGGACACCAGACCGGCTTGCCTCCGTTTTCTACTCATTTGACATGCCTCTCTTTTTTATTGTCAGCGGATTCTTTAGCAAGTCCGAGGCGAAGCTCACGCCCGACTACGTTAAAAAGAATGCCAAATCGCTTCTGATGCCATATCTGATTACCTGCATCGGCGTAATTGGATGTTCGTTCTTATGGGCAATATTAACAGGGAAAACCAACCCGACAGAGATAGTAAACCACTGGTTTATGGCAAGTCTTTACGGGTGCGGAGGAACTACCCCTGCAACCCCGGCATCCGTATCCGCCATTGGCGCCCTCTGGTATCTCTTTGCGCTGTTCTTTGGCAAGATGCTCCTAGCTGTCGTAAATCAATTCCGCCACCCCGCAATTCTGGTTCTGGGCTTTTTCTTCTGCGGAAACGTTCTAGCCCAAATCATTTGGCTTCCTTGGAGCATTCTGCAGGCATTGAGCGCAACGCTCTTTCTGTACATTGGACAAGCCATTAGAAAGCATGCCCTGCTTGAAGAGAACTCGATTGAGCCCGTCTGTTGGATATTCATGGCGGGAATCTGGGGATACTCAGCTCTACGTTTCGGAAAGCTCTACATGGTAACAAACACCTACGTTAACGGGACGCAAGACGTCATCGGGAGCATCTTTGGTTCATTGGTAATCCTCAAGCTATGTCAAATGGCTTGCAAGCATATTCCAAGCGTCACGAAGCCCATCGCTTGGATCGGAAAGTACACACTCCCGCTCTTTTGTATGCACCTAATTGAGTTAAATGTCTTTCCCTATCAATACGTTTCTGGAATCATTGAAAGCATTCCGATTACGCCGTGGATCGGATATCTGATTGCCCGGTTCGCGATTATTGCGATTCTCACTGGCATCTTATACCTTCTTCCGCGCCCGATTTCCAAATGGTACTTCCAATCGAAGCGAGTCAACCGAGTCGGCCAATAAGAAATCAATTGCAACCCAAGTAAATGAAGGCAGTGCCTCTATTCAATTGAGTAGAGGCGCATATCTTTCTCGCTCAAAACAAGCGAGAAACCCGGAGTTGAGTCGTCGACCGAGTCAATGCCAACCCAACCTGACTTATGGTAGCCGGGCATATCAACGCCTTCGCGTCCATTCTCGTCATAGTCCAGAACAAGAAGATACTTAGCGCCGGACTGCTCAACAACAGACGCAACGCCAGAATCATAAGAAACGCGATCGATTTTGTGACGAATTTGCTTGCTCGCCTTCGTCTCGCCCTTACCAAAAGAACTGAATTTTCGATACATAAGATTAAGGTCGTTTGTGGCATATCCGTAGACACTACCGTCAAAGGGATTGTTAACAATCAGCTCATCACCGGCAATTTGCTTGACATCGCCAAGGAACGCCAGCTCATCGGACGTCAAATTATTGTCGGCATCATAGATGCTGTACATGTAATTAAAAACGCTTTTAGTAAATCCAACCGGGGAATAGTTGTTAATGGACGGATTAACACTTTCGGGCCAAAACAAGCCGCAGGCAATCAGGACGATGCAGAATGCCTGAGGGAAATATCTGGCAGAACGATCTATCTCAACAGAAACAGAAAATGCGCTCTGAACTTTCCTCAAAATTAAATCGAGACCAAGCGTCGAAAGTGGAATGCTGAACAGCGCAGTCATCGCAGCTACACGATATTGGTCCGTATACCAAAAGCCCGTAAGGAAATGCCTGATAAAGCCTTCCTGAGTAGCATCAACAACAAAAAGCATTATCGAAAAAAGATATACGAAGAAATAGCCCCTGTAGGACCTGTTGCCGAGCGCGCAAAAGCTACCAAGAACGACCAGGCACGCAAGAAGAATACACGGCGCACTTTCGTTAAAGGAGAATGAGAATGCCCTCCATAAAGCATCGAAGATGTAAGTAAATGAAGGCCAGTTAAAGTGGATGACTCCCTGCAAAAAACTTGCTTTCGTCATTAAGAACCAGATGACAGCAACAGCAAAAAGCACAATGCCGCGTGACGCATAATAGGCAAACTTCACCGAGATCGATTGGATGCGAAGCAGCTGGCGTTCAAATAGGCCCCCCAAACAAGCAACAATCGAAGGCACTAAAAGAATACCGAGCGTGAATACCGCATTCGGCTGCAAGGACACGAGAGAAACCAAACCAAAGAGCATGGCAACCAAGACGGAACAATCAGCCAAACAAACAGAATGATGCTCATCAAAGCCCCGCATAAACCAAATAAAAACTGAGGCAACAGCAGGAATAGCACAGAACGCTGCGAAATTAGGGTAAACGGGGCCCCAATAAAGCAGAGTCCAAGGAAAAGCAACCGCAGCAAGCGTAACAACCGCGGCGCAAATACCCTTTTGCACATCGTCCTTGGTAAGAGCTGCAATTAAAGACTGGACACCTAAAGGCAATACGAAAGCAGCGAACACAAAGTTGGTGAGATTGATAGCCGCCATAACGGAAATATCGAAAGCGCGAGAAACGAGCGCGGCAATGATATGCCAAGCGGCAGGATAAAAACCAGCGCTTGCGTTAGGGCTAAACACCTCGGATCCGGCCTCGAGATACGATCCAACCGAAAGGATCGAATAACTAGAGGCATGCTTCATACTCTGGACAACACTCAAATGAAACGAATTGTCGTATACCTGAAGAAAGTTATCTGGCAGACCGATACCGCGAACAAAAAGATAAACCGTCACAGGAACGGACAAGGCAAGGGCGCACAGGTATGGCAGCAAAGAGACGATATCAGTGTCAAAGAAGGTGCTTCGTTTGTGAAATCGCAAAAAGCACGCCACGCCACTGACCACAGCAAAAAGGAACAACGATATCAATAAAGCAAAATAACCCCCGGCAACACCGATAAACCGGAGAAAGATGCCCATAAAGACCAAAAAGAAGACACTGATTACAGGACCAAAGGAAAGAGATAGTTTAAAGGGAACACCAAATGCCCGCGAAGCCAACATGCCCGGCAAAATCAAAGCAAAGGCCGCAATAAAAGCTTCGATGAACAACAGCGACCAACTCATGAAATACCTCACGAACGAAGTGAATAAACAATTTGAAATCTAATTCTATTTCAAATGGACAACTCCCGGGAAGTCATATATTAGACATAGCAAAACAGCCATATAGAACGAAAAGCATAGAAGAAGAATGGGTGCCAAGACACTGAGAGTGCCATAGAAAAAATATAACACTGTGAGAAACTCAATACAGTAATGAGTGAGCCAAGCTGCTTCATTTCCTCTTTGCATCAAGCGCCGCAGCCTGAACTAACGAATTAAGGCGCTCTTCCTGCTTTGACAGTCGTAACGAAATTCTGAAATCACGAACCACTAGGACTGCTACAACATATAGAAAGACAAGATTTGATTCAGACATAAATCCCAACAAGTTTGAAAAAAATGAGGCAATTTCCGGGAAAACGCCAAGCACCACGAAGCTCGTGCTAAATAGAAGCCAAAAAACAGAATCCAAAACCTGCATTCTGCATCTTTTGAGGTTGTGTACAACGAAAATAAAAACAATCACAGCGCAGGCAACAAGAAACACGCGCAAGGAAGTTGACATGCAATCACCTAAACCATTGAACAATAAGAAGCGTGACAAATACTCGAACCATGTATTGAATCGACCTAATTGGATTTAAATAGCTCTCTCCACCCTGCCGCTCGCGCATGGATACCTGTATTTCCGATACCTTATAACCTTGCTTGATAAAGAAGGCGATGGACTCGGGTTCAGGATTGAGCGTATCGTTGCAGGAATATTCTTTTAAAACGTCTCGATTGAAAAGTCGAAATCCAGACGTAGGATCGCTAATCCTTTTACCAGTTAACATTTTAATAAGGAAAGTAATCATTCTCGAACCTAACATGCGCATTGACATATCTTTACGCATCGACAAAAAACGAGAACCAATTACTATGTCAGCGTTGTCAAATTGAGCCTTCGAAACAAGCTCCGAAATATACTCAGGCCGATGTTGTCCATCCGCATCGAATTGAACCATGTAGTCGTAATCATTCTCCAGCGCATAACAAGCTGCCGTTTGAAATCCAACCGTCAAGCCGCAGTTAATTAGCATATTAATAACATTGCATCCCAAATTCGTACAAAGCTCGAGAGTACAATCTCGAGAGCCGTCGTTAATGACGACGAAGTCAAACTCCGGGGCCACTCTCTTTAGTTCAAGAATAGTGCCCTCTATGCATTCCTCTTCGTTATAAGCAGGAATCGCAACAAGAACTTTTGGCAAATTCGTCACGTACGAACCGTCCTTTAATATCAACATGATGCTTTACGGCATCATCTAGGTGATTCTTTATACATTCGATAAACAAGATAGAGGATAACTCTTAGTACGATAGCAAATTTACGGCTGTTTGCACTCCTAACAGCATCCATATCAGTCTTCCGACACCATAGGCACTTTAATAAAACTCAAATTACAGCCAAGCCGTTGTCGACAAGAATTACAAGTGCGAAAGCTCGCTCGCGGAATCCAGCCAGTAAAAATCAGATGTACGCTGGAGTAAAAGCTCCAACAAGCCCCCTAGTCTTAGCCTGACACAAAGAATGAATGGAATAGCCTTCGGTAGCGGACCTCGGTGGCCTCCTTGGCTGGGCGCCACCAGGACTCGTTGGCCACGTACCAGTCGATGGTGGCCTTCAGGCCCTCGGCGAAGTCGGTGTGCGCCGGCCTCCAGCCGAGCTCGCGCTGGAGCTTGGTGGAGTC
>ERZ791868.1201-NODE-1201-length-14784-cov-2.193564_pt1 | contig 14784 bp, 9 predicted proteins | sample MGYA00510281_ERZ791868 | MGnify/ENA primary metagenome ERZ791868 (study PRJEB30046, sample SAMN00792046) | human gut metagenome | study: EMG produced TPA metagenomics assembly of the A metagenome-wide association study of gut microbiota in type 2... | reverse complement strand
TGTTTGAGATTTCCGCAAAAATATCATACGAAAAGAAGGATAAAAAAGAAACAGGATTAATCATTGTAATAATGACTAACCCTTTTCTTATTTGGAACATTTTGCAACTATGGCACAAGTTTTATTTTCATTGAAATCCTATATTGCTTCGGTGTCATATGATAATGTTCTTTGAAGCACTTATAAAAATGTGTTGTATTCGTAAAATGCAGTTCATCCATAATTTCAGATATAGAAGCGGTCGTTTCAAGCAGGAGAGCAGCCGCTCTTTTCATACAGAAAGTCTGACTGTAATCGAATAGGCATGAATTTGTATATTTCTTAACTATAGAGTTTAAATAATTTCCACTGTAATTTAATAATTGTTCAAGCTCTGAACGTGTAATGCGTCCATTGGTGTCCTCTAAAATGTGACTTATGTGTGTGAAAAGAAGAAAATCATTGTCTGCTTCTACATGGACGGGCGTGAAATGAAAGTGTTCTGGATTGGACAGATAATCAAACAATTCTAAAAGCATTCCTTTGATGACATAAGTAGAACCAAGCTTTGGATACATAATGGCACGAAGTATATTGTCAGTTATGGCGTGGAGAGTATGGTGCCAGTCTTTGTTGTTTAGCGATGGCATAAAATCAAGATATTCCTTTGTGTCAGGATTATCGAGATTATCTGAAAGAAATCTAAGAATAGGGTTATGGCCGGGTCTTTCTATATCTGGAAAATAAACTTTTGGTTCATCTTCTGAAAGCTGTTGGACTAGCTCTTTTGACATTCCGATAAACAAAAGAGTTGCATCGGAAGAAAAAATTTCTTTGTGTACTATATTGTGGTTCATAAGACAACAGCTTCCACTGTGGAACACAAAATCAGTCTTTTCAATCAGCTGATGGATTTCGCCATCCAATACAATAAGAAGCTCGTAAAAATCATGAATATGTGGAGGTCTCATATTAAAATGATTGATTACCTTTTCTGTTTTGAAGCTGTAAAATGTATTTTCACGTGGTGAAGTCATTAAAAAATTCAGATATTTGTCATCGTTAGCTCTGTTACATGTTTCGAGTGTGAACTGTATTGGTGTAAGTATTTTGATGTATGAATTGATTGTACTGTTTATATTATCCTGCTCTATGATGTTTTTGACAGTATATGATGAGGTCATAATGGTATATTTTTCTCCTTATCCACGAATATGATAAAAACTAACTGATATTTTATCACATATGTTATAGAATTGTAAGCAATAATTTATTAAAGTAACAGTATACAAAACATAAGCGTTTATGAAAAATACAATACAAACTATTATTGTTAACAGGAAAAAGGAGGTTGCATTTATTATGCAGGAAACAGAAAAGAAATACCTGAAATGGTATCAGAAGATAGCGTATGGAGCAGGAGACCTGGCTTCAAATACCAGCTATGGACTTGTATCAAGCTTTGTACTTTTATATTTATCTGATACAATGGGGCTTAACACAGGAATTATTGGAACATTAATGCTGGTATCGAAATTTCTTGATGGAATTTCAGATGTGATATTTGGAAATTTAATCGACCGCACTAAGTCAAAGTTGGGAAAGGCAAGACCATGGATGCTGTATGCACAGATAGGCGTGTCACTTTGTCTGGTGCTGTTATTTTCAATTCCGGGTGGAATGAGTGAAACTGCACAATATGCGTATTTCTTTGCATTTTATACAGCACTCAATGCCATTTTCTATACAGCAAACGGAATAGCATATTCAGCATTATCAGCCCTTATTACCAGAAACAAGAATGAAAGAGTTCAGCTTGGATCAATACGTTTCATGTTTGCAGTTGCTACAAATATTGTAATGGGATTTGCAGTAACAGGTGCAGTTGATGCCTTTGGCGGTGGAGCTGCAGGATGGCGTATAGTTGCTGTTATATGTGGTGTAATCGGACTTGTTGTCAACACAATAAGCTGCCTGTGTGTTAAGGAGTTACCGGAAGAAGGTAGTGCAGCAGTTGAGGATACACAAAAACCGAAGGATGACAAAATAGGTTTTGTTGAGTCTTTGAAGTTACTTATAAGTAACAAATACTATATTTTAATTGTTGCAATTTATATTGTTTATTATTTCATGAGTAATCTTACAACAGGCTCAGCTATTTATTTTATGAAACATGTACTTGGAAATGGTTCATTACTTGGACTGTTCTCAATGATGAAGATGTTCCCTGTAATAATTGCACTTATTTTTACTCCGATTCTTGTAAAGAAGACCGGAAGCATGCAAAAGGTTAATTTCTGGGGATATGTAATCAGTGATATCTTAGGAATATTTCTAATTATTTTTGCGATGCAAAAGAATTTACCGATGATGTTGCTTTTTATGTTCCTTAAGGGAACATTTGCCGGAACAATGTCGGGAACATTAAATGCCCTGATTGCTGAAATCAGCGGATATACCTATCGTACGAAAGGGGTACATATTGATGGAATGATGTTTAGCTGTTCATCACTTGGAGTAAAAGTTGGTGGTGGAATTGGTACTGCGGCTGTAGGCTGGCTATTGCATGCAGCAGGATATGCCGGAAAAGCTGCAACTCAGACCGCAGCAGCTACAAATATGATTTTCAGTATGTATATCACAATCCCTGTAATTCTTGGGGTTGTAATTACCATTCTTCTTGGTCTAATGAAGGTGGAAAAGGAAAATAAGAGAATTGACATGGAAAGAGCAGAACAAGCAGACTAACAGATTGAAAGAGGAATGAAGTATGCAGTGTCATAATTTTAATAAGGACTGGACATTTGAAAAAGCTGATCAGGCTGACAGATTAAAAGCCTTTTATGGGAACAGTAATGCAGTTGCTGTTACACTCCCTCACGATGCAATGATTCGTGAAAAAAGAGATAAGGACTGTCCTTCAGGAGCACAGAGTGGATTTTATCCAGGAGGTGTGTATACATACGAAAAAAAATTTATGGCTCAAAATGAGTGGAAAAAGCAGGATGTATTTCTGGAATTTGAAGGAATTTATGGAATTGCAAGAGTCTGGATTAATGGATCGCTAGCGGCAGTGAATCGTAATGGATATATGGGTTTTTCGGTTGACTTAAAGCCATGGATAAGCTATGAGCATGAGAATATTATAAGAATAGATGTCGATAACAGTAAACAGCCTAACAGCAGATGGTATTCAGGCTCAGGAATTTACAGAGATGTCAATCTGTGGACCGGAAAAGATGTATATATTTCACATGATAAGCTGCGTATTACAACATTGTCAGTGAATGATGACATGGCGGTTATAGAGGTGTGTGCGCAGTTGAAAAACATTATTGGACATGGATTAGAGGCAGAATGTCTGATTGAGATAAAAAAAGATGGGCAGAAAACTGCATCGGATACGCAAAGAGTAGTATTTCGCTCAGAGCAAATGCAGACAGTGCGTGTACAAATACCGATTGAACATCCGAAGAAATGGAGTCCAAAACAGCCGGCGTTATATGAGTGTCATATAACGACAAAGTTTGATGATAAAATATGTGATGAAGCAGTTTCTAATTTTGGAATACGTGTATTGGCGCTAGATCCTGTATGTGGATTACAGATAAATGGTGAGACAGTTAAGCTGCGAGGAACCTGTATACATCATGATAATGGCGTGATAGGTGCTGAGACATTTAAGGAGGCAGAATGGTACCGTTGCAAGAGATTGAAGGAAGCGGGATTTAATGCTATAAGAAGTGCACATCACCCAATGAGCAGAGCAATGCTTGATGCGTGTGATCATATTGGAATGCTGGTTATGGACGAGCTGACGGATATGTGGGACAAGGAAAAAAATACATATGATTTCTCCGATATTTTTGAAGATGAATATAATCAGTGGATTAATCATATGGTTGAAAAAGACTATAATCATCCATCGGTTATTATTTATTCAGTTGGAAATGAGATACAGGAAGCAGGAACTAAGCAGGGGGCCTGGATAAACAGAATGCTATGCAATAAATTCCATGAGCTCGATAATACCAGATATACAACGAATGCATTGAATGGATTAAACTGTGCAGGCAGGCGTCTTGGCTTTATTATGAGGGATGTTGCAGAAAAATTTGGAATGGATTCACATGGAAGTGGAAGCGGAGGAGGAAGCAATGCCTTAAACAGTTTTATGAGTCTGATGTCAGGTGAAAAAGGAGAGTTTTTTGCAAAGCATCCGCTTGTTTCAGAAGCACTTGAAGAATGTTCGCAAAGCTGCGATATAACAGGACTCAACTATTTAAGTGGAAGATATGAGCTGGAGCATGAACTACATCCTGCTAAAACGGTCCTCGGTACGGAAACATATCCGGCTGACATAGAAAATCTCTGGAAGCTTGTTGAAACTTATCCACACGTAATTGGAGACTTTACATGGACCGGTTACGACTATATAGGCGAGGCTGGTGTAGGAATATTCCATTATGATGGAAATGCCAATTTCACAAGTATTTATCCTGAGAGACTGGGATATATCGGGGATATTGATTTGATTGGAAATCGAAGACCAATCAGCTATTTCAGGGAAATAGTGTATGGTCTGACAGATAAACCATATATTGCGGTCGAGAGACTTGAACACGCAGGACAGACAGCTGATAAAACTGCATGGATGTTTAAGGACAATATCAGTAGCTGGACATGGAAGGGATTTGAAGGGACAACGGCAAATGTAGACGTTTATTCATCAGGTGATGAAGTAGAGCTTTTTCTGAATGATAAATCACTTGGAAGAAAACCGGCAGGAAGAGAAAATCATTTTACAGCATCTTATGAAGTGCCATATGAACCGGGAACTTTAAAGGCAGTTGCATATCAGAAAGATAGGAAACTGGGTGAATATGAGCTTTCTACAGCAAAATCAGTAACAAAGCTAAAAGTGTGTCGTGTAACTGAGAATGAGAGGAATATAGCATATATCAAGATATGGCTTGTAGATGATAATGGCACAATTAATTCACAGGAAGCTGAAAAAAGACTGCTTCATGCTAGTGTTGTAGGAAATGGTGTGCTGGAAGGATTTGGTACAGCTAATCCTTCTAGTGAGGAGGACTATTTTTCTGATTCAGTAACAACATTTGACGGAAGCGCTCTGGCAGCAGTTCGATGGAAGGATGTCAAATCGAAGGAGCCGGCTGTTCTTAAAGTATGGACGGATGATGGTTGTCAGGTGATGATAAATATAGAAAATAATTAAATATTAATGGTGTATGTTATACTTAGTGAGTATGGCATACACCATTTTTATTGGACTCAAATAAATGTATCAGGGCTTTGAATTTTCATCAGTGTTTTACGGATTCGTGGAGATATATTTTTAAATACCCATTACTGGGAATTTTGTTGATAGTGTTGTTATGTTTGTTTATATGAATAGTATTACTAAAAAAGGTATTGACAAAATAAAATGAACGGTGTATATTTTCAACATGAACAATGTTCATTTAATAAAATAACTAAATGACATTACATTGAAGAGGAGTGAATTCGTGAACCATCTTGCAACTTCAAAAGAAGACATATTAGCTGCAAGCAGAGAGCTAATCAAAGAAAACGGATGGACTGCTGTAAGCATACGAGCTGTTGCATCCCGATGTTCTGTTTCGGCGGGGACAATCTACAATTACTATGAATCCAAGTCAGATTTGCTTGGGGATACAATTGAGAGTATTTGGCGTGAAATCTTTTTTAACCATGAGGATGAGCAAGCATTTAAAGATGTTGCTGCCTGTATCTCATGGATTTATAAAAGACTCGAATATGGAAATGAGCAATTTCCGGGCTTCTTTTCACTGCATTCGCTTGGATTTATGAAGGATGAAAAAACGGATGGAAAGAAGAAAATGCTGCAGACATGGGGGCATATTCTTAATGGATTGTGCGGTATATTAAAGAATGATCCTAAGATTCGTCCAGATGTATTTGATGAACAATTCACGGAAAAACAGTTTGCAGATATATTATTTTCTTTAATATTGGTATCAATGATTCGTCAGGATTATAATCCGTCTTCGATTTTGATGTTGATTAACAAAACATTATATTAAAATTCTCCCACATTAGAGTGTGGGAAAATTTTTGCAACAAAATGAACGTTGTTCACTTATGCGTTTAAAGATGTACCTAAGAAAGGATTTTTATTATGCAGGCAATTGTAGAAACTTTATTTGATACCGTATATTTGTTTTCGGTAATCACAATCGGAATTTTAATGATCCGAAAAAGCAAAGGAAACCGTCAATTTACCATGTTTGGAATTATGGCAGTTATTTTGGGAATTGGAGATGCATTCCATCTGGTTCCTCGTGCAATATCGCTTTGTACAACAGGTCTTGAGAACTTTACAGTACAGCTTGGGTTAGGCAAGTGTATAACCTCTATCACTATGACTATTTTTTATGTCGTTCTCTATCATATATGGCGTGAGCGTTATCAGATTAAAGGCTATAAAGCAGCTACAGCAGCTATTTATGGTCTTGCAGGAATAAGAATTGTTCTGTGTATGATGCCTCAGAATGCCTGGTTCAGTGCAGATGCTCCGCTTTCATGGGGAATCTACCGAAATATTCCGTTTGCACTGATGGGATTAATTATCATAGTTTTATTCTATAAAAGTGCAAAAGAAAATAACGATAGCTCTTTTCGTTGGATGTGGCTGACAATTGTCCTGAGCTTTGCATTCTATATTCCAGTTGTACTGCTGGCTGATGTAATTCCGATGATCGGCATGCTGATGATTCCAAAAACCTGTGCATATGTTTGGACAGTATTAATTGGCTATAAGGCAATGAAAAAATGACTTAGCCATTTTTTAGTAGTTTTATTGTAACACAGAACAAAGATTCGTGTTGCGAGGGCAGACTTTGGAACTCGCAACATGCTAAGCTAGAGCCATCATAAGAGAGAAGCAAAAGAAAATGCCTTTCTTATGATGGTTCATTTTATAGTTTAAAGAACAAGGAGAAGAGGAGAGCCGATGAGTGCAGGCAGACTGTATGACAAAATCACAGACAAGGTAAATGATAAAGTTTGAGAAAACCTATGGCATTGCGATTGTTAAAGAGATGTAAATGGTGGTATAATTATGACATGGATTCAAAAAGAAATGGAGAGCTTTCTGTTATAAAGAACGTTAAACTCGACAGAAGAGTAAAAGTGACAAATCACATTGAAGTAGGAAGTGAAAATATGCAGTTAGGATGGATAGATTTTTCAAAAGAAGATCGGCAGAAGGCATTAGATGTAATTAACCTTCTGAGTGAACAGGGAGCAGTCGATGAACTTGGAATCGGCATTATTCGTGATGCTTTTGCCAACTATTTCTTCCCTGGAACATCTACCATCCAGACTAGGGCAAAGTATTTCCTTATTGTTCCATATGTGCTAAGAGAAGCTGTTGATGGCAGGTACGGCAAGGATGCAAATAGAGTTTTAAGGGCTATAGATTCTGCTGAAAAAGATTGTGGCATCAGATTGTTAGAAGCAGATCCCAAGGCAGAAGGTGTTATTGGAACCCGTGTATTACCAAAGGGCTGGGTAGCAAGAAAACCATCAGATATCTACTGGAATGGAATTCGTACCTTTGGAATATTCTGTGATTATGGTCTGTCTATACCGGAGTATGTTTCATTGGCGGTAAAGCTAAAAGAACAGAAGTCTGTCAGCCGGTTGGGAAATAGAAATGATGATGCAGAGGAAAATGATAAGGATGATTCGGATGCAGGAGATATCGGCAATATTAGATTCTGGAATCTTCCGATTTATCATGATGATTGGAGAGACAACCTTACAATAGAGCTGACGCAGGAGGAAGCATTTTATCTGGATAAGCAGATTCAGAAGTCAACGAAAGGGTCTCTTTTGGAATATGTATTGAAAAATCGTATTGATTTGAATGAATATGATTATTTTGCTTCTTTAACGGCTGAACTATCGGAAAAAGTAGGTGAAAAGCTGGCATATATGATGAAGCTTGCCTGCGATTTTAATAATCTGGTGTATATGGCGAGAGTAAGATACAATGTCATGCTTTCAGAAGACGAGAATATATACGCAAATGATGAATGGAGCAGGTTGCTTCCGGATATAAGGCATAATGCGACAGTAGATCTGGATGCAGTGTTTGGAGAATTGCAGTTGATCAATCCAAGGGCAAAGAGTTTTTTATGTGGGATACAGGCTGCATTTATGGCATCTGATATTGATATGGCTGATGAACTGATTCGCAAGAGGGAACGGAGCCTGAAAGGAGCAGCCAGAGCGAAGTTAAGCAGAACAAAGGAATTTGATCATTCAAAATGGGTAGGCGGTGGAATGCTCGATTACAGATTCTCGAATGCCAGAAGAATTGTGAATGACATCTATGCCGGGGAGGTGAGTGCTGATGTTTAGACCGGATTCAAACCGAGATAGAACGGATTACAGCGGTATTTTGATGCCTCCGGACGGATATAGATTGGACAGAGCAGTAGGCACTACATATTCACTTGACCTGGAAGCACTCACAGCTGTGGCGATATGCCTTGGATTATCTGAAGAAACAGATAGTAAGCTTATGCAAAATCCAATTGGTATGCTGAATGCATTGCAGAAGGTATCAGATAAAATCGTGCTGTTTTGTGAAGCAGGACAGATTAAAGTGCCAACAAAACCGACTGCACTATCTATTTTATTAGAGAAAATGGTAGTAGAGGTCGCACTGCCAAAAGATAGACAGCTTGGTCGATATCCGTCATTTCACCCGAAAACATGGGTATTAGCATATGTAAACGCTGATGGAGATAAAAAATATCGTTTTGTGGTAATGAGCAGAAATCTGACTTTTGACAGGAGCTGGGATATCAGTTTTGCAATGGATAGCAGTAAAAATGTCAGACAGAAGAAAAAGACTCAACCTATCTGTGATTTTCTGGATTATCTTGTAACGAATGTGCATAATACCAGCAATAATGCCGGAAAGAAAAGAAATCTGATTCGTGGATTATGTTCAGACATTAAGGATGTATCCTTTTCACTTGATAGTAAAATATTTGGAGAGAATTTTGAAGTTCTTCCACTTGGTATTGGAAAAAATGCTTACCGGATGCAGGAGGATATTCTATTCTGCAAGGAAAGCGGAAATGCCAATTCGACATTTAATGAGCTTGTAGTGATGTCTCCGTTTTTATCAGAAAGTGTGATTGCAGATTTTAACCTGACAGACAGGGCATTGTCGGACTGTAAGAGAACACTTGTTACGAGACGTTCTGAGCTTGGAAAACTCAAAGCATCAGATGTAGACAATTTTACCATCTATGCATTAAAGGATGAGATTATAGATGGTGAGGAAGAAATTTCAGATGAACTCGCGGATAAAAAGAAACAGGATATTCATGCAAAAATCTATCTGAGAAGGAAATATTCAGATGTTGACCTGTATCTTGGTTCCATGAATGCTTCATATTCTGCAATTAATAAAAATGTTGAAATGATGCTGTGGCTTGGAACAAAGAATATGTATCTGAATGGGGATAAATTCTTAGAGGATATATTCTGTGGACCGGTAGGAGATGCAAAGAATCCATTTGAGCAGGTTACAGTAGCGGATGCAGTTTTGGAAACAGAAAGTGATAATAGAAATCTGCTGGAGCAGAAAATCAAGGAATTGTGCCGTGTGAAAAGGCAGGCTGTAATTTCAGAAGATAATGAGAATGCCGGAAAGTACAAGATAGAGGTTGAGTTCAGTGGTATTGAATCTGATAGTGAGGTTACAGTATCACCATTTAATTCAAAGCAGGAGCAGACATTGTCAGAACATATAGAGTTTTCAGAGCTTGAGATCTTGCAGTTATCTGAGTTCTATGAGATTACTGCAAGATCAGGTGATGATACAATCCGCAGAATTATTATGATCCCTACAAGTGGTTTCCCGGATGACAGAGAAAGTGCTGCAGTAAACAGTGTGGTAAAAGATAGGGCATCATTTGTTGAGTACATAGCGTTTGTACTTGGCGATGATTATGTAGCATCTATGCTTGAAGGAAAGCAGATGGGAGAATCCGGCTTTTTTGCTAATTCGAGTGATGCAATGCCGGCACTCTATGAAAAGATGTTAAAGACATCTGTAGAAGAGCCGGAAAGAATAAAAGACATTGGATATGTGCTTAAGATGGTTACAGATAAGGATATTATACCGGATGAATTCCGTGAACTGTATGAGACTTTTTGTAATACTTTGAAAATCAGAAGATAACGAGGTGATGTTATGTCACAGTTTAATATAGATGAAATTGAAAAGCGTACCCTCTCCGGTCTGAAGGATTTTCAAAGAGCAACTGTGGAGAGAGTGGATTATCTGTTCCGGCATAATCAGAATCGTGTGCTTGTAGCAGATGAAGTGGGTATGGGAAAAACTCTTATTGCCAGAGGAGCAATTGTAAAGACAGCAAGACTTAGAATCGAAGAGAAAGATGATCTGTTTAAGGTAATTTATATCTGCTCTAATCAGAACATAGCAAATCAGAATATCAGAAAGCTTGATGTAACAGGAAAGAATGCCATCGGTTCAGTATCAGATACCAGACTGTCTATGCAGCATTTAAAGATTACCGAGCAGGAGAATGATCCGCAGATAAAGGAAGGCTTTATACAGCTTATCCCACTTACACCGGAAACATCTTTCCGCATGACCACCGGAGGTGGAAGTGTGCAGGAAAGAGCACTTATGTATGCCATTTTAAGGAGAATGCCGGACTTTAAAGGACATGCAACTTCTCTTGAAAAATTTATGATAATGGATGCTGTAAAAGCATGGGATGGATGGGCAAAATGGAACTTTGAAAATCGTGTGGCAGAATGCGAAAAGATGACGAAGGGTGTCTATCCACAAAATGTGATAGAAAAAATCCTTAATTATCAGGAGTATGAAAGTATAAGGGACTTGCTGCTTAATCATTTGCATGAAAGAAGATACAATAAACAGCTTACATATTCCAATTACTATGTGATGAATAAGCTTCGTGTGATGTTTGCGAGAATCAGTGTATCTATGCTTGAGCCGGATCTGGTAATCATGGATGAGTTTCAGAGATTTAAGTTTCTTTTGTCATCCGATGACAGTGAGCTTGGTATTCTTGCACACAGTTTCCTTAGTGGACATGATACAAGGGTACTTCTGTTGTCGGCTACACCATATAAATTGTATTCTACCCTTGAAGAGATAGATGAAAATCAGCTTGATGAGCATTATGCAGAGTTTTTTCAGGTTATGAACTTTCTTTTTGATGATGAAGTCAAAGACATTAAATTTAAGGAAGTGTGGAAGAATTATTCCCATGCTCTAAGTGAGTTGAAGGCAGGGGACAGTGCAATTATCCGTATGAAGGAGCTGGCAGAAAATGCCATGTATCAGGGCGTCAGCAGGACAGAGCGTATATCTGTCATGGATTCCGGTGATTATACGGATGACAGCAGCGTGAAGCATCATTTGCAGATAGATGAAAATGACATAAACTCCTATATACAGATGTCAAGATTGCTGTCGAAAATAGATTCAAATCACTCTTTACCGGTAGATTATGCAAAGAGCTGTCCGTATCTTATGTCCTTTATGAAGAAATATAAGATTAAGGAGCAGATTGAAAAATATTATACAAAACATCCGGATGAATTTGGAAGTGAAAGAGAACAAAGTCTTTTGTGGCTGAATCGCAATAAAATCAATAAATATGATGAATTGCCGAAAACCAATGCAAGGCTTGAGGCACTGAAAGAAAAGGCTTTTACAGGTGGTGCGGAAAAATATCTGTGGATTCCTCCATCACTGCCATATTATGAGATGCAGGGAGCATATAAAAACAGCAAAGGCTTTTCAAAAATCCTTGTATTTTCTGCATGGGAGATGGTTCCACGAATGATAGGGGCACTTGTTTCCTACGAGGCGGAAAGACTTACAGTTGGAAAACTGGTACATCAGATAAAGAACCAGGATAAGAAGAATACAGGTTATTTTGCGGAAGGTTCGAGACGATATCCGGTGGCAAGGCTCAGATTTAATGTCTCAAATGGAGAAGTAAGAGGCATGAGCCTGTTTGCACTGCTTTATCCATCTAAGACACTTTCTGATATGTATTTACCGATTGAGTCATTGAATAATCATGAATCATTAGAAGTAATAGAAAAATCGGTACGGCTGAAACTGAAAGAGAAGCTTGCGATAATCGAAGAAAAATATGGTGATTCGGGTAACAATAAAGAAGATGCCAGATGGTATTATCTTGCACCGATGCTTATGGATGGAGTCATCTATGCAAAGCATTGGATAGAGGATATTGTGTGGGAAATGAATGCTGATGAAGAGGATACAACATCTGAAGTCAGAAGCAGTTCAAAGGATAAGAGAAATAAGGGCTTTATTGCTCATATTGATAAGCTAAAAAGTTATTTGGATGCCCCGGAGGAGATTCATCTTGCAAGAAAGCCGGAGAATCTTCTGGAAACATTGGTAAATATGGTACTGGGTTCGCCAGCAATATGCATTTATCGTTCTAATGGAAGAAGCACAGCCAGAGCAACATCGCTTGCAAAGGTATTTGTCAATAATTTCAATTTGCCGGAGTCAACAGCTATCATTGATCTTGCTTATGGCAGATGCAGGGATGATAATTCCCACTGGCAGAATGTACTTAAATACTGTAAAGATGGCTGTTTTCAGGCAATGATTGATGAATATATCCATATGCTGAAAGAAACAGCAGGTTTTCAGTCGGATGGAAATCAGTATCAGATCGTGCATGACATGATGATGGATTCATTGAAAATACATACAGCCACCTATATCGCTGATACTTATCCTGATTTCAAAAAACGTATTAACGGAGCTGACAGGAAGAGTGATGGATGTCGAATAAGGTCGAGTTATGCAGTTGGATTTACAAAGGATGCAGGAGATAATTCCAAGGTAGTCATGCGTAAAGAAAATATCAGAAATGCCTTTAACTCACCAATGCATCCATTTGTGCTTGCCACAACATCAATCGGACAGGAAGGACTGGATTTTCATAATTACTGCCGAGTGATTATGCACTGGAATCTTCCAAGTAATCCCATCGACCTGGAACAAAGGGAAGGCAGAATCAATAGATTTAAGTGTCTGGCAATAAGACAGAATGTTGCTGATAAATATGGTAAGGCAGATGGTATCACATTTAAGCGAGACATATGGACAGAAATGTTTGAGGCTGCTAAAGCGGAAAAGCAGAATGACCAGTCAGAGCTTGTACCATTCTGGTGTTTCGGAAAAAATCAGAGTGTTAAAATAGAAAGGCTTGTGCCAATGTATCCTATGAGTAAGGATGAGGTTAATTATGAAAGGCTGATAAAGATTCTGTCTCTTTACCGGCTTACATTAGGGCAGGCAAGGCAGGAAGAACTTCTGGAGTATTTATTCAAGGAGTTCAAGGACACAAGCGGATTGAAGAAACTGTTTATCGACTTGAGTCCATTTTCAAAGGGAAAAGAAGGTTGATATGATGAGAATACTTTTTTGTAACATAGCGTGGATGAAGGAGTATCGAGGAAATGAAGATGGAAAGGATACTCCGTTAAATGGTGGAAGCTATGTTGATGAGACAGGAGATGCCCATGAAAAATATAATTTTACACCAGTGAATATGGAGGGTAGGGAAGGCTTATATTGTCTGGGATTTTTTGAGACAAAATCACATAATGGTAAAGATGTCAATCAAATGCGGATTGAGAATATTGCAGGTTGTGAACTATTAAAAAAAGAAGAATCAGTAGATGATGTGCTTGTTGTTTATTGTGCAAAGCATCCGGCACATAAGTTTACGACGGTCGTGGGATGGTATAAACATGCTACAGTTTTCAGACATTATCAAGAGGCAGTGTTTGCTCCAGAAGATATACAATATTACAATGCAATTGCAAACTCATCTGATTGTGTCTTACTTCCTGCAGGAATCAGATCAAGAAAGGTACAATGGGAAGTCCCAAGAAAATCAAATGGTTGGGCTTATGGATTTGGACGGGCAAATGTGTGGTATGCAAGTGAAGAAGATAGCAGGTTACAAGATTATCTTACGAGATTAGTAAAACAGATTGATGAATATGATGGCGAAAATTGGATTGACAAGTACGCTAAGTAATGAGGTACACATATTATGGGAAACGAATCAGGTGAATGGATTATGCATGGCATGAAGTGGGACAACCCGGATTGCATCCATTCTGTAGATGAAGCAATCAAGTATATAAATGAATTTGGCTTTTTACCATTATTTAAGAATGATATAGATGGGTTTTCACTTGAAGAAAGAACCGTTCCAGAGTACTGGTGGAGTGATAATCCGGAGATTGATCCATGGATGTGGCGGGCTATTATAGCAAGGCAGCATGATATCGTCTATGGAAAGTTCTTTGATAAGAAGGCAGGATTTATATCAAAAAAGTGGCTTCCTGTATTTGCTAATTACCGCCGGGATGGATATGATTTTGATGCATTATATGATGATGGGAAAGCACCTAATAAGCATAAAAAGATAATGGTCAATTTTATGGAAGATAATGCTGATTCAGAGATTTATTCAAATGAATTGAAAAAACAAGCTGGATTTGGTAAGGATGGAGAAAAGGGATTTGATGGTGCAATAACGAATCTTATGATGCAGACATATCTGTGCAACTGCGATTTTAAGAAGAGAGTGAATAAGAGAGGTATTGAATACGGATGGGATGTGGCAGTGTATTCATCTATTGAGCATATCT
>ERZ791868.1197-NODE-1197-length-14889-cov-6.312121_pt1 | contig 14889 bp, 8 predicted proteins | sample MGYA00510281_ERZ791868 | MGnify/ENA primary metagenome ERZ791868 (study PRJEB30046, sample SAMN00792046) | human gut metagenome | study: EMG produced TPA metagenomics assembly of the A metagenome-wide association study of gut microbiota in type 2... | reverse complement strand
GTGGAGCCCGGTAGCCATGGCGCCGCCCGCGTCGGGCTCGAGCCAGTACCAGGCGCCGCCCAGGCGCAGCCAACCGGTATATACCTTGCCATCCGCGGTGGCATAATACCAAATGCCATCTTTTAGTTGCCAATAATAGAGAGAAACATCGACATACGCGTAATTCATATCAACGTTACCGTTGATACCAGGTACTTTTCCGCTGCTCGAATACTGCCAAAAACTGTAATTGCCGGTATAGTCGCATCGCCAGTTATACTGAGCAATCCAATGATCCCAAGAACCGCTCTTAAATACAGGGTCGGTCAATATATTTTTAAACCAATTTAGGTTTGCATAAATGCCCGGCTTATATCCAGCAGCAGAAATCTTATTACAGAATGTCTGAGCTCTAGATGCAATTCCGGATTGACGACCATCTGCAATAATTTCGTTGTCCTCAAGATCGTAATACACCGGTAGCCTAGGATTGTGCCCGGATAGGCAGTCGATCACCATGGACGCCTCATCGGCTGCCTGCTGATTATCAAAAGCATATGAATAGATATAGACGCCGTAGGGAATTCCGAGTCGCTCGCACTCAGAAACATTTCGATTAAATTGATAGTCAACTCGACCGCCCCAAGATGGAGCGCCAAACCCAACGCGCAGAATAGCGAAATCGATGCCAGAAGCTTTAACTGCGTCCCAATCAATACGCCCTTGGTGCTCGCTGACGTCAATGCCCTGAGCTGTAACCCCATCGGGAAGAGCGTCCATAGACAATAAAGCTATTCCGTCTTCTTCGGAAGAAGCATCATCTGCGACTAATTGTCCGTCCTCATAACGCCAAGAATTCTCAACCAGAGTCTGAGCAGCCTCTGCATCCGCAGGGCATACAAACATAGAAACGGGCGCAAGGAGCATCAACACCAACAATGCCGAAAACAACTTAAGATGTTTGTTCATGTAAACCTCGTCATTCGCTCTTGATTGCGTCTAGCTTACAGCATGGCTATGAAAGATTTCCGAACATCCAACGGAACAAGACACCATCTAGAAGGAAAATAAATTGCACGCGATGCTGCACTGTAAACAACTGCTCAACAGCAGGGAGGAAACTAGGGTTCAATATCCCAACTCAACCTCCCCAATAGAATAACGGCATCGAATTAGCTCTCAAACCAAATGTCGAAAAAGATGGGGCCCCGGGAAGGCCCCATTACTACTCAAAATTCTAACGAATCAGTATTACTTTCGATGGACCCAAAGCAGTCAAACCGGAGATGCGATTTCCATAACCATCACTATGCCAGAACAAATTTTCGCTCGGCGAATTGCCCCAGAAAAAGCCAATGTGGCTATCGTCCGCATATGGGTTGTAAGGATTGAAGAACACAATGTCCCCCTTACGAGCCAAACCACTACGTAACAACTCATCAATAGAGTTGAAATAAGTCACGTTCGCGCACGTATCGATAGCGTAGCCGTACCAACGATAAGCGTTTACGCAGCCGCCCCTTCCGGGACCTCCACTCCAAGGGGAATGGCTCTGCTCGGCGGCAATGGGAGCTAAATTACCGCCCGCCTTCATATATGCGTGCGATACAAATCCACCGCAGTTCATACCGGTATACCCATCCCAGCGAGGATCTCCCTTTGGATACATGCACGTTTCCTGGCTGAGATGTGTGTCGTAGCGTGTTCCACGGTAATAGCCATCGTTTTCGTGGCTCATAAGCCAATTGACCAGGCTGGACCTATTGACCCCCAAAACAGAACCAGACGTATTCAACCATGCACCGCTTGCATTGAAGTAGTAGTCGACGCCATCGATTTTCAGCCACCCGTTAGCAAACATAGCGCCCGAAGGCTGAAGCCAGTACCACGTGCCGCGGTCATTGAGCCATCCGGTCTTCATCTTGTACGTGGAAGAATCCATCCAATACCACGCACCGTTAACATATTGCCAACCAGACTTAAGGACACCATTGGAAGATGCGTAATACCAAGTATTGCCGCTTTCGTCAGAAGCGTCTTTCGGCATAAACCAACCAGATGCTACATTGACGGCGCCGTTTGCATCCGCATAGAAAACCGCGTCTCCAATATGAATCGTACCTGGCAATGAAGACGAGTCGGTACGATCAGCGACTACGGGAGATCCATCAGATGTAGTAGGCAACGGCTCGCTCAGTGCTCCAGACGAATTCGCCCATGCCATACCGTTGCTCAAATTAATCCAGCACGAAGATGCCATCGCACCGGAATCATAAGAAAAATAGCGCGTGCTTCCTACCGCGAATTCACCAGTACGCATTGCGCCGGATACATCATCAAGGTAATACCAGGCGCTTCCGGACTTTATCCATCGTCCTCGTTGAATAGCTCCGCTTGATGCGGCGTAATACCAAGTGCCATCAGCAAGTGCCCAGCCCGTTGCCATGGCACCTGAACTCGTAAGGAAATAGGTGGACGAGCCCACTTGCACAAAGCCCGTGAGCATAATATGGCTTCCTGGATCCAAGTAATACCAAGAATTCCCTAGAAGTAACCAGCCTCCATGCAGTAAGCCGTTGGAGTCAGCGTAATACCAGTTGTTGTCAATAAGTGCCCACTGGGAGGATAGCATGGCCCCTGAACTGTTAAAGATATAAGGGGTGCCATTACATTCTTTCAACCCGGTGGCCATAGAACCGTCTGCAGGATCAAGCCAGTACCAACGACCCCCATCTGAGAGCCAGCCTTTTACCATGGCGCCAGAACCGGAGAAATAACGCCAAGCAGAAGTGGAGCCCGTAGAATCTAGGTACCAGCCGACACGCATTGCGCCCGAAGAGGAGAATCCATAAGTCGCACCCCCGACTTGGACCAATCCATCCTGAGCCATTCGGCCTTCGTCGTCGAACCAGTACCAGCTACCGTTTATATGTCTCCAAGAAGAAACAGCAATTGTTCCGTCGGGCAAGCCCCAACGCCAAAAACCAGCCCCCTCTTCGGGCGATATCCACCCCTGATGCCAAATTATTTGATTCGAAACCTCAGAAGAGACCTCATTATCCACCTGAGAGTTCTGCTCAACGGCGAAGGTCGATTCGCGCTGAGCATCAACGCCTGACTCGACAGAAGCAATAGTAACGTTAGATGCGGGACCTTCGTCAGTGTTATTCGAATCAAGGGCGTATAACATCGAGGGCGAACCCAAAAGGAGCCCCAAAGAAACAAGGCCGGAAAAGACCAGCACCCCGAATGAGCATTTCTTCATAGCAGCACGGTATCCAATCACGCAGCGACCCCGTCACCTCAGGGCAACGGGGTCTCAATCAAAACTAACTCAGTAATGTGCTAGCCAATTTGCTGGCAGTTTTTGCACTCTCGTGAAGCACCACGCCTCTGGGCCTCCTGAATAGAGATCTGCGAATAGCCCTTTGCGTCCTTACCAACGGTACGGCACTTATGCGTATGGTAAACATCGCTTCCGTTCTTATACCAAACTAAACCGTAGCCCGGAATCCACTTACCGTCCTCGCCGACATAATAGGAGCCGATCCAGGCATTCGTAGCCATGGCACCGGAAGACTGGAGGTAGTAGTCGCCGACCCAGGAGTCGTGGGCCATAGCGCCGGAACCGCTAAAGTAGTACCAGGCGCCGCCGATCTGACGCCAGCCGGTGGCCATCGCGCCGGAATCGTCGAACCAGTACCAAACTCCACCAACGTTGGCCCAAGAGTTGGAGACCATAGCGCCCGAACCTCCGAGCCAATACCACGTGCCGCCATTGCTGAGCCAGCCGGTTGCCATGGCGCCCGAACCGCTCGCATAGTACCAAGAGCCGCCTGCCAAGAACCAGCCAGTGGCCATTGCACCGGAGTCGCCGAACCAGTACCAGGAGCCACCGAGGCTACGCCAGCTGTTAGCGGACATGGCGCCCGAGCCGTCGAGGTAGTACCACGTACTGCCAACGTTGAGCCAGCCGGTGACCATCGCGCCGGAGGCGTTAGCGTAATACCATGTCCCCGAATCGTTGACCCATCCGGTCAACATAACACCGTACTCGTTGAAATAGTACCAAGTTCCATCGATATTTTGCCAACCGGTCAACAACTCGCCGTTGGAAGTCGCATAGAGCCACTTTCCATAAATGGAGTCATAGATCCAGCCGCCATGCTGCATGCGGCCATCGGCGTTGGCGCCAGGGGTGTTCAGGAAGTAGTTCTTGCCGTCAATTTGAACTCGGCCGTATGCCATATCATGGCTTTCGGGGTAGAAGTAGTACTTGTCCCCACCGATAGACTGCCAGCCCGAAACTGCGGTCCCGTCAGCGCCAAAATAGTACCAGACGGCTTCGTAATCGTTATGCCACTGGTTCGTGACCATGGCGCCAGTCTTGGGATCGAAATAGCGAAGGTTGCCGTCCTCGCACCGAACGAGTCCGGTCTGCATTAAACCATCTTTGTTGAAATAGTATGTACCTGCGGGACGTGATGTAACTCCAGAAGGATCGGTCCGCGAGGCGCTCTGATCGATAGAGTTTAAGCCTACTAGAAAATCTCTGTGAGCAGTCCCCCCGGCATTGCACTCGACGCTATACCGCGTAAGAGGACCAGACATCGGTTCATTTTGAGTGCCGTTCCAACCGTCATATTCCCAGTAAGAAATAGGACGGTTATCGCCAACGCACCATTCCGTGGGCTCGTCTACCGAGGCGCTACCCCCTCCAACACCGCCAATAAGACCTGCTTTTGCGGTCAATGGAGCGCAAGTAAAGCAGGCAGTTGCAAATGCGGCCAACCCAAAAGCCTTTAGCCCGCGCCATCTCCTTCGAACGTCTTTCATAGAACATCCTTTCCACGAATCCGGCGGAATCTATATGTTATTTTTATAATAACAACTGGTGAATTCAAGCGTTTTCAAGTCTGAAACCGAAACATATATTTGATTAGCCCCATTAGCATTCGCATTCAAATGTGGACAGGGCACCGCTCTACCCGAGACAAGAAGGTCCACCCAGCAAAACGCGCGGGCAGGCCACAGCAACAAGCAAAACGCAACGACGACGATGGTTTAACTAGACAACAGACATGGCCGCTCCGATCTACAAATCTCTCTTTCCCAGGATATTCACTGCCATGCGTTTGCAGGCACCCAGGCGCCCAAACCTCAAAACGTCGTAATCGAACATGAGCTTTTTGCACTCGTGGGCATTGGGAGCCTTGCTGGTAAGCGCAGCACGCACCATAGCAGCAACAGAAGGAGCACATTGCGCGAGCGCAGCATCACTACCCACGACAGAACCGGCAAGCGCCGTGGCAACGGCAGCAAGCACCTTGCCGCAGTCCGAACCCAGTAACCTGAGTGCGTCGTACAGCACCAGATCGCACAGGAAATATGCCAGGTCATCAGCATGTTGGGCATCGAGACCGTCGCGCTGCCAGTCAGCCAGCACCGCGGAGTAAATCTTCACATGCTCCAGCAAGCGCGTCTCGTCGTCATAGCGCATGGTGTCCATAAGCGAGCCCTTGCGCGCCACACGGTAGTCGTACAGCTTGTTCGAAATAAGCGCGGTCTTGCGCGAGCGACCGTACACGGCAAAATCGAAGACCTGGTCCTCGCCATACTTAACGGTTTCGTCGAACACGATCCCGTTACCCAACAAAAACTCACGTTTGCAGGCGGTGCGCCATGCAAAGGGGCGAGACGCTTCCTTAAACAGCAAGTCCGAGCTATAGCCATTAAACGACGCATCGCGCGGGCTCAGTACATAGTTAAGCCACGGATACTCTGCTTCCAGCGGATACGGATTCGCGCCAAAGGTCAAAACGTCGCAGTCCTCGCGCTCAAAGGCATCGACGATCACGCGGCATGCATCGGGCGCAAAGCGGTCGTCGGAATCCAAAAACGCAACGATAGGCGCCGTGGACGCGGCGATGCCCGCATTGCGCGCGCTCGACAGGCCGCCGTTTGGCTTATCGACCAGCGTAAAGCGCGCGTCCTTTTCGCAATAGGCAGCCGCAATATCGCGCGAACCGTCCGGCGAGCCATCGTTGACCAGCACGCCTTCCCAATCGGGCATGTCCTGCGCAAGCAGGGAGTCCAGGCACCAGGCCAGGCACTCCTCTACCTTATAGATGGGAACGACAACAGAAATCTTGGAGGTAGTCATAGTCAAGTGCTCCTACTGTGCGGCCGGAACGTCATCGGGGTGCGGATTATCACCGTAGGTGCGCTGATATGTCAGCACACGCCAGACCAGCGGCAGGCCGCCAATCTTAAAGTAATGCTTAAACGTATTGAGCTTGCCCGGCTTCTTAAAGTCAAAGCGCGAATCGATATAGGCGCGGGGCGACTTGACCATCAGGCGCAAATCGGTCTCGCCGCGTGGATCGAACAGCGACAGGTCAAATCGACCGGCATCCCAATCGGCCTTGAGCTCGGGTGAAGCCTTCTCCCAAAACTGCTCGCGCAGCTCATCGACCAGGCGTTCGTCATTCCAACGGTACGTATCGACCTTCATGCGCATTAAAATGCCCTGGAGCTGAGCCTTGAGCTCGGGACGCTCGTCCAAAAAACGTTGCATCTCGGCATATTCGTCGCACACGCAAAACACCTTGTTGGGCGAATTAACAGAGCTCTTCTCGTTATCCTGGCGATAGCACAAAATGGAGTCCGCAATAAACGCGGCGCGCTCGGCGCAAGCCCAAACCTTAAAGTTAAAGCCCGCATCCTGATACGAGGCACCCGGCGTGGGAAGGAACCGAATCTGATTGTCGTTGAGGAACTCGCGCCGATAGATAGCCGACCAAATGGAAGGTTTGCGGTAGAAGATGCCCGGGCGATCGACGGGGCGATACACGGCGCCCGTCATGTGCTCGTCGATAATCCCAAACAGCTCACGGCGCTCGCTGGGCGTGGACCAATACAGGTAAAAGTCGCCCTTTACCACATCGGCATGTTCAGCATCGGCCTTGACGACCAGCTTTTGGAGCGAATCCTCAAACATAAAGTCGTCGGACTCAAGGATGCCCACGTACTCACCGCGTGCCATCTCCAGGCCGCGGTTCATCGAGTCACCGTAGCCGCTGTTGGCTTTATCGATCATCTTTACACGGGGGTCGCGCTCCATGTACTCGCGGATGATATCTGGCGAGCTATCGGTGGAGCCATCGTTGATGCAGATGATCTCGATGTCCTTGAGCGTCTGCGCCACGGCGGAATCGAGGCACTCGCGCAGATAGCGCTCGACATTGCAAATGGGGACAAGCAGCGAAACTTTAGGGGTATCAGAGTTCTGCAAGAGAACCTCCTGTTGAATAGCGTGTAACAGGGTTATTTTAGCAGCGAAGCAACGGCGCACGGCAGCGCCCAGAATTAGATAAAGCGCTCCAGGCAGGCCTTGAGACCACGGGTCGAAAGATAGAACAGCGTGGCGTCTGCCATCGAAACGCCCGAGGTCGCCGCAACGAGCTTGTGGGCAACACGTCGAACGGCGCCCTTAGCAGGCATATCCGCCCACTCCGTTCCCAAAAACTTCGTGAGGTCCATGTTGACGCGAGCCGCCACGCGATGGAAGTCATCGGAATCCAAGCGCGCCAAATCAAACACGATAAGGTCCAAGAACCAGGTGATCAGCTCACCGGAACACAGGTCCAAAAGACCATAGGCCGCCCAGTCCTCCAAGACCTCCTCGAGCATCCTCATGTGGGCGTCAAGCTTTTTGGCGCGAGCCTCGGCACTGTTGAACTCGTGCGTCGCCGATTCGCTCTCCATCACGTAGTGGTAAAACTTGTCCGGCATGACGACGGTCCTGCGGGCAAGCGCATAAGCCGCAAATTGGAAGACGACGTCCTCGCCCAAAGCCAAACCGGGGGCGAAGCGAATGCCTTCGCGATTGAGCAGCTCGCGCGAAAAAGCCGCACGGCAGGCATAGGGCTGCGCATTCGAATGGAACAGCAGTTGGGGATCACGGGCGCCGAAGGTACCGGCTTTGGGGCTCATGAGTTGCTGGACGCGTTTGGGGGCAGCATCGGCAGGTTCACAGACGCCGCCAAAAACGGCGGCCTCGGCATCTACAGACTCCATGGCATGCAGCACGCGCTCGACCGTCTGGGCATCGATGTAATCGTCGGCATCCACAAAAAAGACGGTCTCGCCCTCGGCGGCATCGATACCGGCATTTCGAGCACACGAGACGCCCGCATTTTCCTGGTCAATCACCAGTACGCGATCGTCGGCCTGCGCGATCTGGCGCAACACGTTCAACGAATCATCAGTCGAACCGTCGTTGACGCAGACAACCTGAATCGAGCGCTCGGACTGGGCCAACAGCGAATCGAGGCATCTCTGAATGGAGTGCGCAGAGTTGTAAACGGGGACGATAATGGTAGCTTTAGGACACGAGGCCTCTCCCATGCCGACCTACCCCCTCAGCGATTCGATGAGGAAGGCGGCGACCACGCCTGGGCCTCCAACCGAGGCGTAATACTTAGCACGCCCCAAGGCACCGTCCGTCGCAAAACTCGGATGCTCGTCAACCCAGCCCTCAGGATCTTTGAGGATGGCAGCGAGATTCGCGCGCTTCCACGGCTTGAGGTCGTCAAGCGAAAACTCCCCCGCGTCCAAGGCCGCTTGGAACTCCTTGGCCATCTGAACCAGGAACTCCTTATAGAACTTAGGCGCCAGGCGCACGTAGTTCCACATATACGAATCGTACTTAATGAGCTGATTGAACTTGAGCATGCGCGCGACATCGCCGCTTGCGTGCTCGCGGGCATAATCCTCTCGAATCCAACGCTCAATCTCGGCATACTCGGTATTGACGCAAAAGACCTTAGCCGAAGAATTGACCGAGGAATTCTCGTTGTCCTGGCGATACGACAACACGGCATCGTGCAGGTAAACAGCCTTATCGGCGCACGCGATCACCTTAAAGGCGAATGACGTGTCCTGAAAGGATGCCCCCGGAGTCGGCAGGAACGTAATGCCGTTGCGCTCAAGAAAATCACGACGGTACACGGCCGACCAAATCGACGGCTTTTGCTTAAAGAACTGCGTCGTATCGCTTGGGTGCACAGGCTTGCCGCAGTCCTTGGCCTTAAACATCTCGTGCAGCGAACGGCGCTCCTCGGGCTTAGACCAATAGAAATCAAAGTTCGCCTTCGCAAAGTCGGCATTATTGCTATCGGCAGCCGAAACAAGCTTTTCGAGTGCGTCGGGCGCCATAAAGTCATCGGACTCCAAGATGCCAACATACTTGCCACGCGCCATCTCCAGACCGTGGTTCATCGAGTCGCCGTAGCCGCTGTTGGCCTTGTCGATCATCTTGACGCGCCCATCGCGCTCCATATACTCGCGGATAATCGCGGGCGAGTTGTCGGTCGACCCGTCGTTAATGCAGATGATCTCAATATCCTTGAGCGTCTGCGCCAGGGCGGAATCGAGACACTCGCGCAGGTAGCGCTGAACATTGTAAATGGGAATAAGCAGCGACAGAACAGGGCTGCCAGAGGCGTTAGTAGACAAATGTGCTCCTTAGGAAATACCTGTCGTTTCATGGTATCAAAGGGTTAGCGCGCCAGCGGGCGTTTATATAATCTATGGAGCTCAACCTACGAAAGGACGCCATGCAGCCCAAAGCCGCACGCAACATACCCATCGAAGCCTTGCGCTTAATCGCGGTCGCCGGTATCGCGGTATTCCACACCTTTCAGTGGACCTTCCAGGCAACCTGCGTCGGCTTGCCGGAATACGCGCCGCTTGCCGCCTTCCCCTATTCCGGCGTGCTCGGTTTTATTAACCTGCTGGGCTGCTGGGCCAACGAGGTCTTCTTTATGATCTCGGGCTATTTTCTCATCGCTTCTGCCGCGCGTGCTTGGGACGGTGGAGCAACGTGGAAGTCGCAAATGCAACGGACGACGCAGCGCCTGGGCAAGGTCGTTATGCCCACTACGTTTTATTGCCTCGTGGCGCTCGCGTGGTCCACGGTCGTCTCCCCCATTCCCGATGTTACCCTCAACACGCACTACTGGTACACGCTAGGCCTTGAGTTTATCTGGGTCTATGCCGCCACGGTCTTCATGGCGCCATGGTTTGGACTGGCTAAGAGTCGACTCTCCCAGAAGAGCTACACGACGACGGTCATCGCCGTTGGCATCCTCGCATTTGTTGCTAACGGGTATATAGCCGCCATGAGTACGACAAGCGCCGGCGAGTTTTCTTGGCTCCAGAAGCTCATGAGCGCTGCCACGTACGTAATCGCGTTTTTGATCGGCGGTCTGCTCCGCGACGTTACCGATGTCATGGATTCGGACAGGGCGGGCGCCTTGGGCATGCGGTCGCTCGCTGCGATTTTGGCGCTCGCCACCATCCTGGAAGGAGCACTCTCCTTCACCGGCAACCTCACGGCGATGGCAGTCCTCTCCTACAAGTCGACCTCGCTGATCTCGTTTGCCCTCGCTGCCGCCTCCTTGCTCTTTTCGGCAACCCGACGCAGTGCCTCAGGCAATCCGCGGACTGCGGGTGTCATCGTCACCTTATCGACCGCCACGCTCGGTTTCTATGTGATGCAGTCGCTCACCAGTAGCCTGTGACGTCCCGTCTTCAATACGTTGCTCGCAAACATGCTGGTCAGCCAAAACAGCCCGGCAGCTATATGTATCATCACGGGTACCGTCATTAGCATCGTCTTTGCTCTGGCGCTCCTCATCATCGATGCAGCTAGAAGCCTTATCGTTCGCAAGCTCAAGCGGCAATAGACACGCTGCCGTCAGACGTCAAAGCCGCTACACCCGTGGCAGGTTCCTGCGTTTTATTCAAAGCTTGCCGTCAAGGTGCGGCGAGCCTTTACAATAGGACAGTCCCAAGGACGTATTCGATAGCTTCCGCGCAGCGCTCGCCCGCCGCGCGTGAAAGGATATATTGCCCCATGACTTCAACCCTTCCCGCTCCCATCGATAAGCTCGCCATTGTCGTCGTTACGTACAAGCGCCAGGAACTCCTGGCCAACTTGTTCGACTCCATGACCGATCTCACGGCAACGCCCTGGCGCATCGTGATTGTCGATAACGAGAATTCGCGCGAGACCGAGGCCATGTGCGCCGCATTCAACGAGCGTCTGGCCAACCTGTGGGGTATCGACACCGAGCAGCCCGACGCGCAGGGCGACACCGGCCGCGTCATCTACGCCCCGCAGCTCGAAAACGGCGGCGGTGCGGGCGGCTTCTCCGCCGGCACTAAATGCGCCTACGACTTGGGGGCCCAGTGGTTCTGGGTCATGGACGACGATGTGCTCGTCATCCCCGAAGGCATCGAGCGCTTGGCCAAGTGGACCGACCGTTACGACGTCATTCAGGGTTCGCGCCTGGACTTTGACGGCGGCGCCTTCTTTTGGCAGTACCAGCTCATCCTTTCGCTCGGCATCCCTAACCCCATCGCCAAGTGGGATTTGGGACCCGAGGGCTACCGCACCATGAACCAACTGTGCTTTGAGGGCGGCATGTTCTCGCGCCGCGTGGTCGACAAGATTGGCCTGCCCGACGCGCGCTTCTTTATCTACGGCGACGATGCCTGCTACGGCTACGTGGCCAGCCAGCACTTCCCCGCCGCCGTGGTTGCCGACGTGGTGCTCAAGCGCGCCCGCGCCGTCTCTAACTGGGATATCGCCGGCAAGCGCCAGCTCAACTCCACGAGCGACACCAACCGCTACTACATCATGCGCAACCGCGGTTATCTGGCACGCTACATGCAGATCTACGGCGACTACCACCCCGTGCTGTTCCGTCTGGGCAATGCCGCGACCTTCTGCAAGGAGTTCATTCGTCTGGCAGCAGTCGACAAATGCTTTAAGACCGGTATTCCGGCGCTGCGCCGTGGCATGAAGGACGCACGCAAGATCGTTAAGGATCCCAACTGGAAGCCCATGCCGCCCCTGAAGGACGCCGAGTAGTAAAGGGCTTTCGCCCGCCGCTACAGTCGTTGACACACCACGGACACACGCTGACCGTCAAAACCAAAGCCCCAACGCATGCGCCCGACGGCGGGGCGCGGCACGCGGATATCATCGATGCCGTCGCGCTCTATGTCGAGCAGCGCCTGAACCGCTAACAGTTCCAGGCCCAGGGCATCGACGCCAGGGTCATACAACATGTTGATCGTAATGAGCGGTCGCTCATCGAGCATGCCGAGCGTGTCGGCCACGTCAAACACCCGACCGGTGGGAATCACCTGGATATCCCAGCGATCCGAGACGCCACTTCGCTTGGAGCTGGGATTGCAATAGCCGGACAGTCCAAAGCAAAGCCCCTGCAGCGCCAGATGATAGGCTGTCGGCATATCTGATTTGTCCACATCGATGCCCAGATCGCCGATAGCACAGCTCAAAGCTTGCTTTACAGCGTCCTCGTCTCCTCGACACAACCCGTCATGGAACGAGTCGATAACTCCAACGTCCTCAACGGCGCACTCAAACCATTCCAGAATTACAAGACGGAGCGCCTGACGCACTTCGTTGTTAGGCAGGCGCAGGGAACGAAGGCACGCGCCGTCCTCCGAATGCCCTGTCATGTCCGTCGTAAGAAATCCAGACAGATACAGCGCAGTCCAGATATCTTCGGGCTTGGCGGCATCGACCTCCTCGGCATGCACATGCACTGGCGCCTCAATAAACCCATGCGGCTCAACCAAATCGAACAATGCGGACAGGCGCATGAGATTCCAGTCACCGACGCATGCGCTCAGACGGTCGGCGTAACCATACAGATCCGCCCGAACGGGCGCGACGCAATCGCGCTGTGCGTAGTCCACCACGCGCTCCGGGCTCGAGCAATAAAAACCACCAAACAGATAGCCCTCGAGCCACTCACGCGCGTCATCCAGACAGCCGTTGCGACCGATGCAATCCAACAGCACTTGGACTTCGTCGTCCGAAAAACCGAACCATCGATCACACCAACTCGACAACGCTGTCGCCGACCGATAGGAAACCCCACGTTGGGACAACGCAAACTCGGCATGACCGGGGCGCTCGCCCATCAGACACGTCAATCGCAACGAGTCGCCGGCATCGGCAATGGTGTCAAACAACATCCGGCTGAGCGACTCTAGGAAATCCACGCCACCGTCGTCCTTAGCGTCCAAACCATTTGGACACACCACGTCGTAGTCGTCTATCAGAAGAACAACCTGCTCATCGAAAGCTGTCTGGAGCAGCTTAATAAGCACGCCAAGCGCCGCATCGATCTCCCTATCGCTGGCCACCCCACGCGCCGCCCTCTCGATAAGACGAACCTCACGTCTTGACAGATCAGGCGCGGCAAGCAGCGGCAGCAATCGGGCGCACTCGTTCGCGACAGCGCTGCGAATAGCCGCCGCAGCATCGGCGTCGCGCCTCGCAGCGGCAGCAGAAAAATCGAGCAAGATGACGGGATAGCACGCGTACTCATCACGAAAGCGACCACCGCCCGCCTGCCAAATCTGGGTGCCGACGAACGGGCTTCGATCCGGCCGTCGGTGATCAGATCGTTCCAAATAGCATTTGAGCATCGATAGATTCATGCTCTTGCCAAAACCCTTGGGCCGACAACAAAGCGCAACAGGTGCTTCGCTGTCCAATATATCGGCAATAAACATAGTCTTATCGACGAGTAAACACCAATTGATTGCATCAGAAAAGTCGTGTACATCAACCGGCAGAGCTGCGTTACCCGCATGATTGAGCAACCGTGCACCAAACGCATGAGCAACACCATAATTCGCCTGTTCAGACACCGTAAGTTCTCCCTCTAACGCAGCACGATGCCCATTGTAACGAGCGGGTAGAGCGCAACAATATCGACATGTAAACGTTTCGGGCAACGGTAGCAACATGCCCCCGAGGGGGCATAACAAATCGTTGCACAACAAAAACGGGGTCCGATGCCGCCGCACCGGACCCCGTCCCAAACTCTTATAGAAAACGATCTGGAAGATTACTCCTCCGAACCGTCCTCCCCAGAAGTTTTCTTCTGCTGATCGAGCTTATGCTTACCACTTACGATAGACGTGGCACCCAGCGTGGCCAAGCTTGCACTGGCAAGGCTCGCCATCACAATCAGATCGCCCGTCTTGGGCATGTTGCCGCCCGAGGACTTGGTCGTTGTAGTCGTCGTGGTCGTGGTGGTCACCGTTTTGGAGTCATTTTGCTCCTGGACCTGGTTGTCGGTGCTGCCCTTACCGCTGTCCTCGCCCTGCTGCTTTCCGTCCTCGGTCTTGTCCTTGTTCTCGTCCTTCGCCTCAGATTCAGACTTCTTGCCATCGTCCTTCTCCTGAGCGGACTTGTCGCCCTTCTCATCAGAGCTAGAACCCTTATCGGACTCGGTCTTTTCCGTGGAAACCTGATCAGAGTTGTCCTTGTTCTGGGTCGAGCCGTTATTGACACCAGCCATCAGCGAAGAGCCCAGCGTAGAACCAAGCTGCACGGAGAAAGAAGGCTTCTTGTCCGGCGAAGCAACGGGAGCGTCCGGTGCCTTATTCGAGTTGTCCTTGGAAACATCGGAATCAGGGGTTGCGGCAGAGCCAGAGCCTTTGTTAGAGCCGGTGTCAGCGGACGAATCGCTCGAGCCGGTGGATGAGTTAGAGGTGTCAGCGTCGGTCGAACCAGAAGCGGCGCTGTCCGTATTGCCGGCAGAGCTTGAAGACGAATCGCCCGCAGCAGAGCCGTTCGAATCGGAGCCGTTCGAGGTAGAGCCGTCGTTGGTAGTGCCACCAGCAGAGCCATTACCGTCAGCATCGGTCGAGGGCGCATCCATCCTGTCATCATTGGCATCGTCACTCGAGTCGTCATTCGAATCAGGCGTCGGCGAGGGCGCCGGCGAGGGCTCGGGCTGCACGGGCGTCGCGGCGGCAGCCTCGCCCTCAGCGATATAAACCAAGCAGTCC
>ERZ791868.1183-NODE-1183-length-15075-cov-20.414514_pt1 | contig 15075 bp, 13 predicted proteins | sample MGYA00510281_ERZ791868 | MGnify/ENA primary metagenome ERZ791868 (study PRJEB30046, sample SAMN00792046) | human gut metagenome | study: EMG produced TPA metagenomics assembly of the A metagenome-wide association study of gut microbiota in type 2... | reverse complement strand
CTAAATTATTGTTTGTCATAGAAAGGAATGAACATATGGGAATGTATGATTTTACATACACATTGCCTAATGATTTTGACAATCGTGTGTGTCAATTACTAAGACAATTATATAAAAGTGACGAGTTGGCAAATGCGTTTTCTAATTGCAAACACGAATATGAAGATTTGGGATTAGCTTATTATGCAGGACTTAGGGGGGATACTTGGAATAAAAACGCTATTGATATGACAATAGAAGGACCCAAAAGTGTCATTTTGGTTTTGCAGAATAATAACAAAACTGTTGAAAACGCCATTTCAAAAGCTCTTAAATCGACAGAAACAGGACTTTTGCTACATGATACGGTGTATTTAACATCTGACAATTTGTCCGTTTTTCCTGAAACGAATGAGGAAAGGCTTAATGCAGACATTCAATCGGCAGAATTGGTCTTATCTGATTTAATTAAAGTTGGAGAACGCCTCTGTTCTAATCCTACATATAATGGGTATAGTTCTGAAAATAGTATTAACGATTTTTTTAGAGATACATTATCACTTATGGGATATAATGAGGTAAAAGACCAAACCAGACACGGCATATCTAATAGTGGAAAAGATGCCGGAGAAGTAGATATATTGATAACAAAGGATGGCAATGAAGTCGCAATATATGAAGGATTAAAACTTTCAAATGTAAGCACTTCGTATATTGATGAACACATTGAAAAATCAATTGTTAATTATAATGCGTTGGGTACTGCGACTTTTATTGTTGCGTATGTTAGCACGTCTGATTATGAAAATTTCTTCAATAGATATTTTGAACATTTGCAAAGTGTTCAGTTTCCAATGGAAATAAAACAAACTTTGAAAGTCAGTCCTTTTCCAAACGCTTCAACAAGGTTGGCAAAGATGATTCTTTCTCGTGATGGATATGATTTTCCAGTATATTTTGTTACATTTAAATTGCTAAATAAATCTCAAAAGTAAGGAGTAGATATTATGCCGGGATTATATACCGAAGCCGATTATGAAAATTCAGTAATCGAGCTATTCAGAAATGATTTGGGATACGAGTACGCATACGGTCCCGATATTGAAAGGGATTTTTACTGTCCGTTATATGAGGAGATTTTGATTGACTCTCTGTATCGTTTGAACAGAGGGTTGCCTGATGATGCTATTCAGGATGCTATGTTTAAACTCAAAAACTTTGAAAACGGAGAACTTGTGCAGAAAAATGCTGTCTTTATGGACTATCTGCAAAACGGTATTCCTGTTAGGTATTTTGTTGACGGTGAGGAACGCTCCTCTATCGTCTATCTTGTTGACTACAAAAATCCCGACAATAACTCCTTTATCGTAGCAAATCAATGGACTTTCATTGAAAACAGCAATAAACGCCCTGATGTAATTCTCTTTTTGAATGGCTTGCCGGTAGTTTTGGTTGAGCTGAAATCTCCCTCTCGTGAAGAAACGGATGCTTCCGAAGCGTACAGGCAGCTCCGTAACTATATGATTGAGATTCCGTCAATGTTCATTTACAACGCAATTTGCGTTATGAGCGACCAGTTGACCTCCAAAGCGGGTACGATCACCTCCGGTGAAGACCGCTTTATGGAGTGGAAAACAAAAGACGGCGACTATGAAAACACGCAGTATGCACAGTTTGATACTTTCTTTGAGGGTATGTTCCAAAAAGAAAGGCTGCTGGATATTATCAAAAACTTTATCTGCTTTTCTAACGAGGGTATCAATACATTCAAAATTCTTGCCGGATACCACCAGTATTTTGCGGTTAGAAAGGCGATTGAATCCACAAAGCACGCTACCGTTACCGATGGTAAGGGCGGCGTATTTTGGCATACCCAAGGCAGCGGAAAGTCGCTGTCTATGGTGTTCTATGCTCATTTGTTGCAAGAAGCGTTGGACAGCCCGACGATTGTTGTAATTACCGACAGAAACGACCTTGACGATCAGCTTTACGGTCAATTTGCAAAGTGCAAAGACTTTTTGAGGCAAGAGCCAATGCACGCCGAGAGCAGAGAAAACTTGAAATCTCTCCTTGCCGGCAGACAGGCAAATGGCATTATTTTTACCACTATGCAAAAGTTCGAGGAGTCGCACGAAGCGTTATCCGAACGCCACAACATTGTGGTTATGGCAGACGAAGCGCACCGTGGACAATACGGACTGACCGAAACCGTGGACGCTAAAACCGGTAAGGTTAAAATCGGTACAGCTCGTGTTATCCGCAACACCTTACCTAACGCTACATATATCGGTTTTACAGGCACGCCTATTTCTTCAAAAGACCGCAGCACCCGTGAGGTATTCGGTGACTATATTGACATTTACGATATGACTCAGGCGGTTGAGGACGGAGCAACCCGCCCTGTCTATTACGAAAGCCGTGTAATTAAGCTCAATCTCGATGAAGCAACGCTACGGATGATTGATACCGAGTATGATATTATGTCCGCCAATGCCGATGAAGAAGTTATCGAAAAGAGCAAGCGTGAACTCGGTCAGATGGAAGCAATCCTCGGCAATGATAACACCATCAATTCGCTTGTCGGTGATATACTCGACCACTACGAAAATAACAGAGAAAACCTGCTGACAGGTAAAGCAATGATTGTTGCCTACTCTCGCCCAATTGCTATGAAAATTTACAAACGCATTTTAGAACTTCGCCCTGTTTGGACGGAAAAGGTTGCAGTTGTTATGACTTCCGGCAACAATGACCCGGAAGAATGGCGTGAAATAATCGGAAACAAGCATCATAAAGACGAGCTTGCTAAGAAGTTTAAAGACAACAACAGTCCGCTAAAAATTGCAATAGTTGTTGATATGTGGCTGACAGGCTTTGATGTGCCGTCTCTTGCCACAATGTATGTTTACAAGCCTATGTCCGGACACAATCTTATGCAGGCTATCGCCCGTGTAAACCGTGTGTTCCGTGATAAAGAAGGCGGTCTTGTTGTTGACTATGTCGGAATTGCAACCGCTTTGAAGCAGGCAATGAATGACTACACCTCCCGTGATAAAAAGAACTACGGCGATACCAATGTAGCAAAGGTTGCATATCCTGAATTTCTTAAGAAGTTAGATGTGTGCCGAGATAAATTTCACGGATACGATTACTCCAAGTTCAAAAACGGAACAGACCTTGAAAGAGCAAAAACAATCAGCGGTGCTGTCAACTTTATTATGGGCAGAGAAAAGATTGATGATAAAGACTCTTTCGTAAAAGAAGCCCTTATGCTTCATCAGGCATTATCTCTCTGTTCTTCTTTGGTTGATGAGGACAGCAGATTTGAAGCGGCGTTCTTTGAGTCTGTGCGTGTACTGGTTCTCAGATTGACGAATACCGGTGTGGACAAAAAGATTTCTCTGCCGGAAATGAACGCAAGAATAAACGAGCTTTTGAAGCAGAGTATCAAAAGCGACGGAGTTATCAATCTTTTCTCGGATATTAAGGAAGAATTTTCTTTGTTTGACCCGAAATTCCTTGAAGAAGTTGCCAATATGAAAGAGAAGAATCTTGCGGTTGAGTTGCTTAAAAAACTTATTGCAGAACAGGTTTCAGTATATCGAAGAACTAATGTGGTTAAATCCGAGAAGTTCAGCGAGATTATGCAGCGTTCGCTCAATGCATATTTGAACGGTATGCTGACCAATGAAGAAGTCATTGAAGAAATGCTGAAGCTGGCAAAGCAAATTGCGACAGCGCAAAAAGAGGGTGAAGAACTCGGACTTACTGCCGATGAACTTGCTTTCTACGACGCTTTGACTAAGCCACAGGCAATTAAAGATTTTTACGAAAATGACGAGTTAATTGCAATTACAAAAGAACTTGCCGATACTCTCCGCAAAAACAAGACGATTGATTGGCAAAAACGAGAGTCCGCAAGAGCAAAAATGCGTATGCTTATCAAAAAGCTCCTGAAAAAGCACAAGTATCCGCCCGAAGGTATGGAAGACGCTGTGCAGACGGTTATGACACAGTGCGAGCTTTGGACTGATAATGTAATGGAAGTGTAAACAGACATAAAAGTAAGCCCCAATTTACAAAAAATAGGTTTATGGAACCGATATTTTGCTTATTGCAATACGGAATATTGTGAAAAATTGTAAATAACTATTGCAATATTTTTATGAATGTGATATTATTTAGGTATTCTCCTTGTTACCTAAGTTGTTAAGAAAAATCAATTAAAAGATTAAATCGGCGAAAAGCTAGATCAAAGGTAAAACTTTGAATTTGAATTAAGATGAAACGGTGCTGAAACATTGCACTGAAGTAGATGATTTTAAGTCATTTTTGAGTTCCTTAGGGTAGTGTACCCTTTTTTACTCGAAATCAATGAAAATTAAATAGAAACATAATCGACTATGTTATATTCGATTATGAAAGACGAAAGAGTACAATTTTGATTTGTGCTCTTTTTTGTTTGCAAAACTAACACGAGAACCCTTCCATACGAGGGTTAAATGGTATAAATACTGTATGGAAATAAATCATTTATAACCGACCGATAATATAAATCATGTTATAGGTCAAAGAGAAAATTTAGTAATCAGCACTAATGTTTAGTGCCTATATAGAAGTCCGTGATGACAGGACTTAAAAAAGTCATCAAAAAATAATTTTTTTTAAGGAGGTTATATTATGCAATATAAATTTAAAAATTTAGTTACCGTATGGATATTGTGTTTTGATGCAGTAGTATGCAAAACAGCAAAAATATTACATCTAAAGATGTTAAAACAAATGGGAGTGAAACCTTTGGTAATGTTGTAAAAACTATTATGAGAAATAATGGCATCACCTGGGAGGATATCAAGTTGATAACCGAATTTTCAAATGATACCATTAACAGTTTGATCAATCATTACGATATCACTTTCGGAAGACTTAAGGTGTTTCGTTTTATGTTTGCATTAGCGTTATATATTGATGTAGATATAATCTATTCATTGTTAACTAAAGCCGGAATATGCAGAACGGACACCGTAATATCGAATACAGCGTATGAGATATTAGAAGAGATTCCCGAATACCTTAATGAGGGCAAGGATGAGCTTGATCCTATTCAATATGCTATTGAAAAAGTAAATAGTTATATTGAAAATAAGATAGAGAATGATAGATTAGCTCGAATGCTTAAGCTTCATTAAGATATGATTATTAAGGCACATTGCAGTATTTTGCAGTGTGCCTTGTTTTTTTACAATTTGTGCGTTTGCAAAATTAACAGTTTTTTCATTTGTCAATCCGGTAAATCGGAGTGACTGATAAAAATCAGAAATGTATAATATAGCCATCATCGATGATAATTTATTATTTGAAAGGATTTTAAGAATGAACATTAACTTAATTGCGATTGATGCCAACAAGACAATCGGCAAAAATCCTGTGCTTGTTGATGTTGCACCGTCATATGTCTATGAGAACGGCAAAAGAACAGGTGAGGTCAGCGGATTTAAATACACCGTTGCCTTGCCTGATAAGGCTTTTGAAAAGCTGACGATCAAGATTGACGGCGAGTGCAAACTTGAAAAGCCTGATGACAGGCATTATCCGGTGGTCATCTTTGACGGACTTGAGATGCGTCCGTATTGGACTCCCGAGGGCTACAAGGTTTCTGCGACGGCGAAGAATATTCGTGCTGTCAATGCGGGAAAGGCTTAAACTGCACCAAATCAGTCTTTGCATGGTGTGCCTTAAGCACACCGTGCAGAGACTCTGCGATAGGGGTAGTATTACCCCTATCGTAGCAATGTAGCAGTAGCAGGGAGGTTGTATGGGAAGTACAAATCTTCAGTCGAGAAAATGGCTTTTGACCGTAAACAATCCGCTTGATTACGGACTGAATCATGCTGAAATCAAGAACATTCTGCATCTGTTTAATCCTGATTATTTTTGCCTTGTGGATGAGATGGCAACAACAGGTACAAGGCACACGCACATTTTCATTTACTCAAAGTCACCAATTCGCTTTTCAACATTGAAAAAGCGCTTCCCTATCGCCCACATTGACAAGGCTAACGGAAGTGTAATCGAAAACCGTGACTATCTTCGCAAAGATGGTAAGTGGAAAGGCTCTGATAAGGAACATACGAATCTTATTGATACATTTGAAGAGTTCGGTGATGTGCCAAAGCCTGTTGATGAGAATTCTCCTGATATGTCTGCATTGATTGAAGAAATTGAAAACGGACTTGATACATATGAAATCATCAAGCTCCATCCGAAATATGCTTTTAGGATAAAAGAAATTGACGCACTCAGGCAGACCGTACTTTCAAATATTTTCCGTGAAAAGAAACGTAATGTTACCGTTTACTATGTTTACGGAAAGTCAGGAACAGGCAAAACAATGGGAATATATCAAAAACACAGAGCGTCCGATATTTGCAGAATTACTGCTTATCGCCGTAACACAGGAATAAATTTTGACAGCTATCACGGACAATCTGTACTTGTCTTTGAAGAATTTGCATCGCAGATTCAGATAGAAGATATGCTGAACTATCTTGATATTTATCCGCTTATGCTGCCTGCAAGATTTAATGACAAGGTCGCTTGCTATGACACGGTGTATATCACCTCAAATATTTCTCTCGGTGAGCAATACAGCGAGGTTCAGCATTATAAGCCTGAAACATGGAAAGCCTTTCTGCGAAGAATAAACTTTCTTGTGGAATATACCGATGTCAATACCTACACGGTTACTGAAATCAACAAGGTGAAAGAGGTTAAAGCGGATGATTGATAACAATGACAAATCAAGTCTTCATAATCGGTGGAATATGCGTATCCTCGGTATATATTTTACAAACGGATTGAAAAGAATTTTCGGCAAAAATTCGGGCAGAGTTATTGCAATTATCTATCTTGCATTTTGTTTGATTTTCTGGGAATGTCGCTATTCAATCTGGCAGACTTACGGTTACTTTCAGAATTTGCAGAAATTTATGACTTCTGTGCTTGTATTTATTTTGATTCCGTCAGTAACATTTGCCCTGACCTTTTTAATCGGTATGCCGTTTGGCTCAATCGGTGTCAGCAACAATTTGCACAGAATAGGATTTGTAAATTCCGCAGGAGAAGCTCCGTTACTTTTATCAAAGTCTATTGATAAAAATAACAGCAAAATTATAACTCTTGAATTCAAAACCTTTGGCATTCCCCTTTCTGAATGGGCGGACAATCAAGACAGGATAGAGTCTGCACTCAACATACATATTGATGAGATATATGAAGGTAAAAACTGCCGAAGTGTAATTGTTAAATGTGTTGACGGCGAAAACAGACTTTCTGATTTTATTGAATGGTCAGAAAATATGCTCAGTAAGGAATGTTTTGAAATTGTACTCGGCGAAGGCTATTCGGGACGGGTAAGCGTAAATATATCCAAAATTCCGCATATGCTTATCGGTGGTTCAACAGGTTCGGGTAAGAGCGTTTTACTCAAACTTGTTTTAATGCAGTGTGTTAAAAAAGGTGCAAAAATCTATATTGCAGATTTTAAAGGCGGTGTAGATTTTCCGAATGTTTGGCACAAGAAATGTTGTTTACTGACTGACGAAGAAACTCTTCTCAAGGTGCTTATTGATGTAACAACTGAGCTGAAAAGGAGAAAACAGATTTTGCGTAATGCCGCTTTTGCAAATATTGATGAGTACAATCGCAATACAGAGAAAAAACTCCAAAGAATTATTTTTGCGTGTGATGAAATTGCAGAGGTGCTTGATAAAACAGGACTGACAAAGCAACAGAAGGATGAGATTTTAAAAATCGAATCAGAACTTTCTCTTATAGCAAGACAAGGCAGAGCCTTTGGAATACACCTAGTACTTGCAACGCAAAGACCTGATGCAGGAATTCTTAACGGTCAGATACGCAACAACATTGACACAAGAATTTGCGGCAGAGCGGATAACGTGTTATCGCAGATTATTCTTGACAGTACAGATGCAGCAGATTTGATTGCAAAGTCTTCACAAGGTCGTTTTCTTACGAACAGCGGAAAAATATTTCAAGCGTATTGGTTTGATGAAAATATTTTGTAGAACAGATTGGAGGTGAAACTATGAGTGACAGCGAAAAAAGAGGAATCCTCGATAATTACAGCGATGTACTTACTGCTGTGGATCTGATGAGCATTCTTCATACAGGAAGAACTCTGACTTACAAAATGCTCAATGACGGTACAATCAAATCCGTAAGAGCCGGACGGCGATATATTATTCCTAAGAAATACCTTGAAGAATTTCTTGATGCTTCAACAAACAAAACTGAATAATTATTGAAACACTTGAACAGACTGTCCGTGCAAATTGAAAACAGCATTACGCATTGGCAGTCTGTTCTAATTACATAAAAGTATTTTTACAGTGAATTTTGCGAATAAAAAGGAGGACTGACTATGAGTGAGGATATTAAATTCATAGGGACAAAAGAGGTTGCACAGACACTCGGCTGTTCCTTGCCCACTGCACGAAATATTATGTTAAGAGCGGATTTTCCTCTGATTAGAGTAGGGAAAAACCTTCGTGTAGAAATTCACGCTTTTCTTGATTGGTCACAGAAAAGACGAGTATAAAAGTTTAGATAACATTACAGCAACCGTATTGACACAAAAGATTTAAGGCTATACAATACTGATATAGTAAAAATCTTTTGTGCTTTACGGTTTGGAAAGGAACGATTTTTATCAGCACTAAAAGCACAAAACCTAAGTCTAAATGTAATAAACTTGATTACGGTGACGGTTCTGTATACTATGTTAAAAGCAGAAAATGCTTTGCAGGTCAGATAACGCTTGAAATTAACGGTGAGAAAAAACGCAAGACGGCTTACGGTAAAACCGAACGCATTGTTAAGAATAAGTTGCTTGAATATCGTATTCAGGCAAAAGCAGGATTTTTTGACGAACCCGATAACACAACTGTCTATGAGCTTGCCGAAAAGATGATTGAAGAACAATTCTCTCTTAATGAGATTAAGCAAACTTCATATGACCGCAAGAATGAAACCTTAAAGTCAATGAGTCCTATTTATGATTTAGCAATGCGTGAGATTACGGAAGATGTAATAAAGCATTTTTTCATTTCTAAAATCTCTTATTCGCAGTCATACTTGGATAAAGCATATCAGCTTTTAAAGTCAGTTTTCAATGAAGCTGTAAGGAAGAAAATTGTTACAGAAAACATTATGCTGAACATCAGAAAGCCAAAGTCAAAGCAGGAGCTTGTAAAAGTAAGAGCATTGACTGTTGATGAACAGAAAAAGCTGATAGATGTTCTCAAAAGCGAGGATATACGCTATTCGGAACAAATGCTTTTGTCAATGTTTACAGGCATGCGTATGGGCGAAATTAACGCCTTAGAGGTAGGAGATATAAACTTTAATGACCGTACAATTAGAGTTTGTAAAACTGTCAGCAGAGGTCTTAACGGCAAAACATATATAAGCAGCTCAACAAAGACTAAAGCAGGTATGCGTACAATCTATTTTAATGATGATATGGCTGATTTTTTAAAACAGTGTATCGGAGATAAAAAAGACGGTCTTATATTTGCTTCAAGTGTGGATAAACTTGTCACAACTAATCAGGTAAATTATCAATACGCAAACACGCTGAAAAAGTATGATATACTTGATAAGAGTGTTTACGGAAAGGTTGATTTACATTCACTTCGTCACACATATGCAACAAGATGTATTGAATCAGGTATGCCTGCAAAGGTACTGCAAAATCTTCTCGGTCATACTGATATAAGAATTACGCTTGATACATACTGTGATGTTTTCCAAAAATACAGTATGGAAAATCTTGCTGTAGCTGACAGCTATATGAAGAGCAATAACATTGCAATAGTATGACTGTCCGAAAATGCACTGTCAACTTTACTGTCACACCATAAAAAGCCGATAAATAAGCCACTTGTCAGGGTTACCTGCACCAACAGCCGTTTCTTATGTAGGGACGGCTGTTTTGTACCACATTTTTGGTCTGTCTTATGGTGATTTTCAAAATATTTGAATTAATTTTGAATAAAAAGCGAAAATTATGTTGACAAATCCGAAAATATGGTATATAATAATCAAGCTGTTGTTATTAAGCAACATTTCGAGGTGTAGCTCAGTTTGGTAGAGTGCTTGGTTTGGGACCAAGATGCCGCAGGTTCAAGTCCTGTCACCTCGACCATAGAAAAAACCGCATTAGAAAGCCAGTTTTTAGCTTTTTGGTGCGGTTATTTTTTATATCTTTTTAACGCTAAAATACACCGAAATACAGAAAAAAACAGGTAAAATGTTAGGCAAATGCAAGGCAGGAAAAGTCAGATATAATCGGTACTTTCAGGCTTTCAAAAAATGCGATATTATGCAAAATCATTAAATTTACAAATAACAAACTCCCCTCACTCGCTTTTTACGGCGGATGAGGGGGAGCGAATCAAAGAAACATAGCAAGTGACAGTAAAACAATCACCACTTGTCAATTTCAATTATTCTGTTTTAATGCTACCCCAACTATTGACATAGAGCTAAATTTTTTTGCTATTTCATTTGTCTACTTAACACGTGGCACTACAAATTCTCTGCTTTTATAGCCCCCATTTGCATTACAGCCAAGTCATAACAGGTAGTGTTAACTTATGCAAGAAGACATTTACAACAGATTAGTTCTAATTTATAATGTCAATGCCTTAAATGCCTTTCCTTCAATCAGAGTCTTATGGTAACTTGATGCATCTAATTCATTAACAATTTCAATGAGTTCTTGGCTATTTAATGTAATAGCAGTAATGATTTGAAATGGTTTTTTGATTTCTACAACCGTTTCAATAAAACTTTTCATATCTTCCGGTACAATACTTTGTTGTGCAGGTTCATCAAAAATGATAATACCAGGATGATTACCATCTTTTTCAATAGAAACTTGTAGCAGAGCCATTGTAAAGGCCCAAATTACACGAACACCATCACTAGCAGACGAATCGAATTTCATATCAAATCCATCAATAGTGGGTAAAAGTGACGAAGTAATAGAAATTTCAATGCCTTCAAAACTTGATAAACTACTGTAGTGGTACCTTTTTAGATTTTCAATAAATCGCTTTTTTAAGAGAGTGATTTTTTCAAGATCCGACTCTGAGATAACCTTTCTCGGAAGCTTGTTCTTTTGATCAAGATATGTATTCCATTCTAAAGATAAGGCCTTTAATTGTTCGGTCAAAGAAGCAACGGTATATTCTAATTTTGATAATTGTTCTATACGATTACTGATCTCTATTCGCTTAAATACAATTGCTTCTGATGCTTCTGCGTCAGTTGATGTAAACAAATCTGAACGAAGCGATTGTGCTAATCTTCGCAGTGTTTGAAGCCGTACTTCGAGATCATCTTTTTCTCTGTTGAGTTTTTCGCATGATTCTCTGCGACTACCCAATGTAAATTCCAACATCTTTTTTTGTTCTTTAAGATGCCTTATATTATCTTCGATGCTCATAAAACCGCTTGCAGTGTCCACATTAAGTAAATTATCTTGAATAGGATGTTTGCAAACAGGACATATATCTACAGAAATGTTTTCACCTATTGCTTCAGAACCAAATTTTTGAAGACGTGCAGCATCGTTATTATTACGAATATCTGAGTTAACCAGTGCTAAATCTACACTTAGTCGTTTAATCGCTTCATTACAGTTTACTAAGCTTGTATCAATTTCATTTAGACGACTTTCAAAAGTGAGTATTTGTGTTTGTGTTTTAGATAGTTCAGTGTTAAGGTCATCAAAATTATCACATACAAGTGGCTTTAATTTGCGCAATCTATCATACTCATCATTCAAAGATTGTATTTCCTCTTTAATAGAGGATGTCCCTGAAACAGAAACAGCTATTCTGGAACAATCAATGTCCGATAAAACTCGTGGATGAATTGGAAGATTCGAAATCTCACATGATTCTGAATGAACAGCTTTTTCAAAATCAGAAATCAATTGTTGCCATTTGCATTCAATCTGAGTTTTAACTGCATTAAGGCGTTCTCCCTCCTTTTCGTTTTTTAATGTGTCCAATCCTAATATATACTCTACAATTCTTTTTTTAGATTCACGTATTCCAAATACTGGCATACCAGAAAGAATATCTGACCAACCGTGTTTTTGTTCAATAAACATAGAAGCAAAAATCATCTGAAGATATAATTTTCGTTCATTACCATCCGATGCACGAACCAAAGGAAGCTCCATATGAAGGAACTCTTCAAGAAAAGTATGGAATCCTTTTTTGTTTGTTGCCGAATTCCGGATATTGACATAATAGTCTTCGGATAATATCTCGTTATTACTTATTGAATCATAATTCCCATAATATACAGTCACAAGGCGATTGTCTTTACTTTCCGACTTAATATTTCTGTAAATTGTACGAAATTCGTTTCCATTACTAATTTCAAGATAAGCTCCAGATTCAGTTACTGTTAAAGACTCACCATTATCCTCAATGGCTGTTTTAAAAGCAGATGTGAGAACTTTACTTCCAATTCCACTGGCTCCACCAAGAATTTGCTCAAATCCAAGGCAATAGTAGATAGCAGCAAGAATTGAACTTTTCCCACAAGTGTTTTCACGGCTTGCTATAAAGTTTAGGCCATCTTTGAAAGATTCATCGATACCGTACAAACCTTTAACGGTGTTAATTTCAACTCGTAGTCTATTAATTCTCAGCATCTCTTAACCTCCACCTATCAACTATTTTCTCAATCTTGTTTTCTGTTAACTTTTTTGCCAGCAAGTTTAAATCATTTATTTCAATTACCATAAGATCTCCAACAGTCTTTATCTGTTCTGCAAGTTGTTTACCACGTTTTGTTAGTTTGTATTTTGCATTCTGCTGTTGTTCAATCAATCCATACCCTATTGCATACGTTAGAGCTCGGTTAATTGATGGATCAAAACGAACAATTGGTATACTATCTGCTCCATCTGCAAAAGCAACAAGCTTTCTCATGTTCTCTGGAGAAAGCAAGGCAAACGAAATCATCTGAAGCTTTATAAGTGAACAAACATCTCCACGACCGCAAATTCGCATAATTAAACATAGTTGAGTGACCTTATAGCTGATACGGTAATTATATGGAACTGCATCAGGTTTTGCGCTGAAAACAATACCAGTATAATCTATCGGAATTCCGCTCATATATTTACCCCCTAAATTCCAAAGAACAGTCTGCAAGCCAACTTGCTACTAAGTCGTGCTTTATTTCGCCAATGGATGCTTCAGTAAATCTAGAAGAAAAATCTCGTTCAAGCTTGGAATGAAAATCGTCGAGAATTGATTCAAACAAAGTGCGATTCATGGTTTTGTCCGTATTTATGAGAGTTTTAAAAGACACATCACGCTTGTAGCTTTGCTCAAGTCGATAAATATCCTCGTATATCTCTGGAAAGTTCACGCGTAAATTATTCATAATTTCTAATCCACTTATGTAACAGTCAACATACATCCCGATAACTCTATTTAAAGCTTCATCATCGTCAGCAACAAGCATGATGGCTTTGATCTTCCTGCGTATGTTCGCAACTTTTTTAGAGTCACATTTTGACCAATCAGCCTCACTCGAATGTTCAATAGCTAAATTGAGTTGCACATCAGATAAAGATGTACGAATAATTCGGCTTATTTCCGGTTTGAAATCCTCTGCGGTTTTTATTGCAATTTGAAAATTCTCTGCGATATGTTCATAATCAGATGGGTTGTCATTTTTAGCTTTTAGGATTTCTTTACGCTTGCGTTCCGCATGTTCGATAATTCGAGAATCCCTATATTCTGGAATATTAAAATGCCATTCGATAACAGTAGGAACGCCGAGTGCCTTAAGTCTGTTAGCATTTTTCTTCAACTTTTCTATATCGGTAGTAAGCTTATTACGCTGATGTTCATATAGTTCATTATCTGTATATTCTCGCTCTGGGCAGTAACACTGATGAACAATACCTTTATTTGTAAAACCTTCTATACCAGCATCACCGCCTTGTGCAGCGGGAATTGCAGTGTAGTTATCATTTTGATAGCGAATACGATAACACTTAACGCATAAATCTTCCCATGCATCACCATTCATATATCCTTCAATAAGATTCTTGATACTACTCACAGCATTTTCCCCTTAAATAATTTTAGCGAAATTGAATTTGTATAGTCTGGTTCTCGCGATAAGGCACAAATATCCACACAAAACTCCCTCACTCCATCCAAATAGCGCACTATAACAAATCTAAAAAAGGTGTACACATTTATTACTACTACTGCTCTATGCATTAAGAATAGCGTATCACCTATCTTTGGAGAATTTTGAATGTTCATTTCAAAAACCCCTTCCCTATTGAACAACATAAATAATAGAAAACCAATTATTATAACATATAGAAGCTATCTATTTTTTACAATTTCCATAATATCTTCAATATTACAATCTAATGCAATACATATTTTATTAAGCAAATCTGTTGTAATGCAACCACTTTTTCCCATTTTCGTAATCGAAGCATTACTAATACCTGCCAATTTACACAATTCACCTTTTTTATATCTCTATCAATCAACAATTTCCAAAGTCTTTTATAACTTACAGACATTTTTCACCTCATAAATAATAGACAAAAAAAGAATCCCTGCCGTTTTGACAGGGAAGTCTAATAGTCACAATTGTCTGTCAAAACACTAAAACAGCGCTTAACAGCGTTGTTTTTAATTGTACAATATTTTTATTGCAAAGTCAAATATATTAAATCGTTTGATTTATATTTATTGCGTTGGTATCATTTTTAAGCTTGCCAACATTATGTTCAAATCATAATATTGTCTTAATTTATATACCGAAAAAATCCCCCTCGCACACAGAAACGAGGGGGATTTATCAATATGCTATATATTAAAATTGTGATTATAACAAAGTTACACACAAAGTTTAGCAAATATATTAGCGCCTGCGATACCATCAGAAGTAAGGCCGTGTTTTGACTGGTACGATTTTACTGCTGACTTTGTTGAATTACCAAACACTCCA
>ERZ791868.1155-NODE-1155-length-15378-cov-6.200026_pt1 | contig 15378 bp, 15 predicted proteins | sample MGYA00510281_ERZ791868 | MGnify/ENA primary metagenome ERZ791868 (study PRJEB30046, sample SAMN00792046) | human gut metagenome | study: EMG produced TPA metagenomics assembly of the A metagenome-wide association study of gut microbiota in type 2... | reverse complement strand
AATCACAAAGGAACAGATTGCGGACGCGGTGGCGGCCTCCGTTTCACATCTGCCCGGTGTTGACACGGCGCAGGTCAGGAAGTTGTTCCTCTCCATGACCGGGACGGCGGCAAGCGATGAATCCGACCAGCATGACCAATGAGCGGCTCTGCGCATTGGCTCAAGGAGGCGATGAGGCTGCGCGGGAGCTTCTTATTGAGAAGAATATGGGTTTTATCGTGCAGACGGCTGACCTCGTGTACCGAAGTTCATCGCTGGAGGGCAGTGACCTGAACATTGACGTGGATGATCTGGTGCAGGAAGGCAGCATCGGGCTGCTACGTGCCGTTGACGGCTTTGATCCGGCGCGGAAGCTCAAGTTTCTGACTTATGCCGCGCCCGCCATCAAGAACGCCATGCTCGACCTTGTACATACAGAACAGATGTCCTTCGAGCATCGCATGGCAACCGCAAAGGTGAAAGACGGCGTGGAGGGGCTTGACCTTGAGCGCGTGTACCTCGATGAGATTCTGCCCGGCGATGAGCGGCTGCTGCGAATCGAGGCGATTGCCGATCCGTATGCCCTGCCTCCGGAGCAGACCTACATCAAAGCGGAGACCCTGTGGGAGCTTTATGCGGCGCTGGACAAGCTGGAGCCGCGGGAGCAGACGTATCTGCTGTATCGTTTTGGCTTCACGGATGATATCGAGCATACGCTGACCGGTGCGGCGATACATTTTCATCTGAGCGAGAACCGGACGAAGCTGCTGGAGGATCGGTCGCTGGACACGCTTCGGACGAAGATGCCGTAAGAGGAAGGCGAGGGAACGTCGCTGCGGCGGGACGGGGCTTTTATATACCTCTGCTTCCTTTTCCGGACAGTCGGATTTTGCTTCTCAAAAATCCTGCGTTTGTTCTGTAGCTCACATCACAAAATCCGCCTGTCCTACTGCCGCGAAAAAGCGTTTGTTGCCACACTCTGCCGCACCGCAGAGTATGCCGCCAACCCCTTTCCCGCGTCAGCCGGAAGCAAAGGTATAACACACTAGACTTTGCGAAGCAAAATCGTGTGCCAACAGGGATGCTGCGCGCCCCTATTGGAAACCCAGCGGCAAAGAGATATTCCCTTTGCAATCCCTCATTTTCCTCGCAGGTGTATATACAAACTGCAAAAGGCAGCTTGTCATGCCTGCTCTGAAAATGCAAAAGGAATCCTGCACAGATGCGTGGCACAGACTTCCTTTTGGACCGGAATGCAGAAGAAAGGGACGGTAGTTTCTTCTGCATTCCCGCAAGCCGCCGTGGCGGGGACGGGAGGTAACGAATTGGGACAGGAGGCTAAACTATGAAGAAGTCGCGGATCAAATGGGTCATCAGCGGACTGATTGCAGTAATCATATTTGTCGTTGGCGTTCCTATCATAATTAGTGAATGCTACAAAGCCAACAGCGGGTATATAACGATGTGGGACGCTGCTGATGTGCTTTCCTAGTTTCCTGCGTTGAGACACTTCAGAAATTAAAGGGGGAAAAAGGTAATAATAAGTGGGAAGTGCTCGTTGACTTTTTTGAAAGAAACACATTACCAGAAGATAAAGAGTATATAAAGAAGCATTTTGCACGCGGAGGGCAAGGCTTTTGCGCGGATGAAGATAACTTTTGGTGGTTTATAAATGTGCTGAATGAATATCGAAATGCTGCCGCTCATGAAGGACAATACTGGGATACCTGTTTTAACAATTGTAATGAGCATTGTTCGGGTCGGGCGGAGATAGCCACTGCGGGCCGGGAAAAATAAGCCAAATGTAGCCGGAAATAAAAAGCCACTACCACAGTTCTTGCAAACCTTGTACACTGGAAAGTGCCAACAGCCCAGTGGAAAGGAGCGTAATGAAAGAGACAAGTGGTAATGGCTATGTACCGATTATAGCACAGGCCATAGAAGAAATGAAAGCAGCACAGGGAGATTCCTTCTCTCTGGAGCAAATCAACTTAGCCGAGCTTGAACGCCGTACCGGCATCTCCCGTGGAAAGCTGCGTCGGCTCAAGAAGAACGGCTTTCGGGATAACCGCCGAAGCGATGAGGTCAGAAAACACAAGATCACCAAGCTCACCGGCTATAGCGGAATCATTGACACGCTGTTAAAGCAGGGTGTCGGCAACTCCACAGTCATCCTGAAGCGTCTGCAGGAGTCTGGCTTCGATGGTAAGCTGACCATTGTAAAGGACTACATCGCCGCCCATAAGTATCTTCTTCCTGCCAAGCGGCAGCAGGCTGCACCGCAGGGCAACCGGGGTTGCCGTTATTCCACAGATCCCGGTGAGACTTACCAGATGGACTGGGGCTTTACCGATGTGCTGGACTACAATGGACAGACCTACCGCGGAGCTTGCTTCGCTATGATCTGCCACCATTGCGGAGAGCGCTATATTGAGTTCTTTCCCAATGCCAAGCAGGAAAACCTCTTTATAGGAATGATCCATGCATTTCAGTACATGGGCATCCCTCGGCATGTGTTGACAGACAACATGAAAAGCGTTGTCCTCCGCCGTGATCTAAATGGCCATCCTGTGTGGCAGAAGGATTATGAGGCGTTTATGCGGACAGTAGGATTTGACACCAAGCTCTGCAAACCTTATCATCCCTTTACAAAGGGGAAAGTAGAACGCCTTGTGCGATTCGTGAAGGAGAATTTCCTTGCTGACCGGGTATTCTACAATGTAACAGATCTCAACTGGCAGGCACTGGAGTGGTGTCACGCGCAGAACAATATCTACCACCGCGTCGTAGACGGTATGCCACAGCAGTTACATGACGCGGCTTGCAGTAAAGTACTGCGTGAGTTGCCAGACAGCAAGGAGATTCAATTCTTTCTTTGCCCAGAGCGTAGGATCTCTTTTGACGGCTTTGTCAACTATGAAGGACGGCGTTTCGGTGTGCCGTACAGTTATCCCGGGCGCACGGCCCGCATTATGCGCAGCGGTGACACGATCTGCATCTACTCAACGGACCTGAATGCGCTGCTTGCCACTCACGATGTCACATGGAGTCGCCGTGACAGCTTCTGCGAGGGGCAATACGAAGCCCAGCCGGAAGAGTTGCCCACTGTTCCGGTGAAAACACAGATCCAGCAGCTGCCAAAGCCTGCCGGCAGCCTTTCCTTTGCAAAGTTTGACTTTGATGACGAGGAGGGATTACTGTGACGGAAACGGTATTTGAAAAGTTCGCAACAGCAGCTGCCACGCTGAAGTTGGACTTCTCTTCTGAGGAATTTGCGCTTTATGCAGAGGAACATGAGCTGTCCGAAACTGAGATGGCAGCCGTGGAGCGTGTGTTCACCTATCTCAGCGAGAAGAAGCGGCAGACCACAGTGCACACCTTGCTCAGGTTCAGCCGTTTACCCACAAAGGCACCCAGAACATTTGAAAACTTCGATTTCTCATTGCTGAAGGGTCGTGATGTGGAGCGTCTAAAGGCACTGCCATCCCTCAGTGCCATCCATTCACACAGAAATCTGGCATTTATTGGCCCTGCCGGAACGGGTAAGACCCATCTGGCACAGGCCTTTGGCTACACAGATCTGCGCAAAGGCATAGATGGCCTGGCACGGCTCGTCCAGCAGCAGTTTGAACTGGATCCATTTACCAACACGCTGTTTTTGTTCTGAGGACGGCGGCGAGACCGTATCAAGGGCTTGTACTGGGAAAAGGACGGCTTCATCCTGCTGTATAAGCGATTGGAACAGGGCGCGTATCAATGGCCGCGCTCGGAATCCGAAGTAAAGGCTTTAACACCGCAGCAATACCGCTGGCTCATGGAAGGGCTGCAGATCGAGCAGCCGAAAGCCCACCGCCCGGTAACGGGATTGACCACAGTCTAAGCAGAGAAAAAGCGACTGGAAACCGTTGAAAATTCTGGCTTTTTGCTTGGCTTTCTGGTATAATATCTGCATGGAAAACAGAGAAATGCGGACAAGCAGCACGGAAGAAATGGTGACCATTTCCCGTGCGGAATATGAGCGATTGCAGCAGGAAAATGCGCAGTTGGAAGCAAAGCTTGCTGCCCGCGAATAGGAGCAGGCGCAGGTCATTACCAGCCTTACGCTGCAAAATGAGTGGCTGCTGGAGCAATTGAAGTTGTCCAAGAAGAAGCTGTTTGGCCGTTCTTCGGAACAGGCGGAGCAGATGGTCATGGACCAGTTGAGCCTGACCATGAATGAGCTGGAGGCCTATGCCTTCGGGGCCAAAGCCGCCACTGAGAAGCAGATCGCTGTGAAAGCGCATGAGCGCAAGCGGCAGTCCGGCAATGTGTTGGATGTCGTTCCAGAGGGTACTCCCACCGAGGTAGTAGAACACCGTCTTCCTGAGAATGAACGGATCTGCTCTGCTTGCGGCAGCGAGTGGTTGAGATCGGCAAGGATGTGCGCCGGACGCTGCAGATGAAACCGGCAGAGTTCTGGGTTCGCGAGGACGTATACTACACCTACGCCTGCAAGAACTGCGAACAGGAGACTGGCGAGGCCAACATTGTGAAGACAGCGAAGGAACCTGCACTGCTGCCCGGCAGCTTCGCCTCCGCGGAGGCGGTGGCTTATCTGGCAACACAGAAATTTGTCATGTACTCTCCGCTGTACCGGCTGGAACAGGAATTTAATCGTCAGGGACTGAAGCTGTCCCGGCAGACCATGGCCAACTGGCTGCTGAACACTTCGGAGAAGTGGCTGCGGCCCATCTACGATACGCTGCGCGAGCAGCTTTGTAAGGAGCCGGTGCTGCACGCGGACGAGACGACCTTGCAGGTGCTGAAAGAACCGGGGCGTTCCTCTACCAGCAAGTCCTACATGTGGCTGTACCGCACCAGCGGATGCGCAAAACAGGCCATTGTGCTGTATGAGTATCAGCCCACAAGAAAAGCAGAGCATGCAGAGACTTTTCTGCGAGACTTCTCAGGCTGGCTGCACGCGGACGGATACCAAGGGTATCATAAGCTGCCGGGCAATGTTCGTGTGGTGGGCTGTTGGGCACATGCGCGGCGAAAATTTGACGAGGCACTGAACACCCTGCTGCAAGAGAAGCGGAAGGATTCTCCCGCGGCCATGGGCGAGTGGTATTGCTCACAGCTTTTCAAGCTGGAGCAGGCATTGACGGAGCTGACGCCGAAGGAACGATATGAAAAGCGGCTGGAACAGGAGAAGCCTGTTTTAGACGCGCTGTTGTCACGGGCAAATGAGATGCAAGCGCGAACCGCGCCGAAATCTGTGCTGGGAAAGGCCATTCACTATCTGCTGGAGCAGTGGCCGTATCTGACGAGGTATCTGGAGGATGGTCGTCTGGAGTTGAGCAACAACCGTGCCGAACGCAGCATTAAGCCCTTTGTGATGGGCAGGAAGAACTGGCTGTTTGCCAATACAGATGGTGGCGCACAGGCCAGCGCCGTGATCTACAGCCTGATTGAAACGGCGAAGGAAAACAGCTTAGATCCGTACCGCTATCTCCTCTGGGTGCTGCAGACTGCGCCACAACTGAGTGAAACTGATGAAGCATGGGCTGAAAAGCTGCTGCCTGGAAATGCCCCAGAAGAATGTTATATGCCGCAAAAATAATTGACCGCCATCTCGATGAGCAGCAGCTCGTTGAGATGGCGGCCTTTTATTCGTGACTACGTTTTACGCTTACATCTGATCGACCGCCGCTACAACAAGGAAGGCAACTTCAACATGATTTTCACCAGCAACAAAAATCCGGCGCTGTGGCGCGAGGATTTCAACGAGGACGCCGCCTTGCTCTGTGCATTGGACCGCATCTTTGATGATGCTACGGTGTTCAAGCTGCGCGGCGAAAGCTTCCGTGGGAAGAAATTGGAGACGATCTCCCTGCAGACCGGCAAGGTAAAAGCCGTTGAGCCTGCGGCGGAAATGAAAGAATAATTCAAGTGCCATACTGGGCTGTTGGCTGTACATTTTAAACCCAGTTCGCTTGTTTTAGGTGAAACCAAAATGGCAGGAAACTGAATGCATCCTCAAAAGGATCGGCTCACCGTTCCGGCTTAAATTGGCTGTTTTTTCCCGGCCCAAATTGGCTGTGCGCTCCCGGCGCTAACAGCATACACCGATTTCTATTGTGATTAACATGCGATTAGGAAAAAACACGGAAAGAACTGACCACGTTTTTGAAACGACTCTAAGCTATCGTGAGTTCGAAAAGATTTTTGTTCGGACATGCATCTCACTTATAACAGACTATGTAAATAGTCAGGAAGATACCGTGTGACTATAAAAAACATATATGAGACAATAGTAATAGAACGTTGTACAACGTTGGTGCCGTCAAGATTGAAAGGCCACCGTTTCAGTGAGCATCAACTCATTGGGATGGCGGCCTTTTATACGTGGATAGAGTTTGCGGTTACAAATTATCAATAGAAACCATAATAACTTGCCATTTCCTCCTCAATTTCTTTGACTCGGCTTAGTTCAATATCAACAGCATCTAAGAAATTGCACAATTCCTCAAAGCAAGAGGCTACATTCTCGATATCGAACTTCTTTGCAGTGACAAAATAGGGTTCCATATTTTTATTGCACGGATACCGAAACAGGTCTGAATTTTTGTCCAAGTTATGAAATGACCGAATATACTGTTCAGCGTCTATCAAAGTAGTATCACCATCTGAAGCATTTTCGCACGCCTTGATTTCTTTTATGATGCTATTCCATAAACCTTGAATACTATGTTTTTTCTTCCGTGTTATTTGCTCTACTTTTGTACTATCTATATGACTATCTTCCACTATCAACCGTTTCAATCCGAGTTCGATAGCATTTCTATACAGGTAGCACATTGGCATAAATAGATTTATTTTTTCCTCCTTGATAATTACGTCTCTTAAAAATGCTCCAACTTTACTGTAAGAGGAAAAATATGGGTAAAACGAATACTTCGAGTATTTGTAGCCTACCACGCTTTGCTGGTAATAGTAGCCACCTTCAACAATTAGCTTTGGTTGACATGCCATATATGTTTTTTCGGAGAGACATCCCGTATTAAATAAGTCCTCAATTATTTGATAGGCTCTATTCATATTATCATGTGTTGCCACTAACGAAATATGGGTCTGTTTTTCAAACAGCGTTTTGAAGTTGCTGCCAAAAGGATACCGGAACATATCTGATTCCTTATCAAGTCGAGAAATATCAGATAAATAGTCCATCAACCACTTAGCATTTTCGTTTTCGCTGACGGGCAGGCTTCGTACTTCGATTAACTTTTCAAATGCTTGCCTAAGATCGTGGCGAACTTCTCCAACGATTTTCTTCCTGTCATCAAAATTCGTCACAGTCTGAAATAGATTTGCTTTTAGAAGCAATTCCAAACTTTGCCGATATAAATAGACTGTAGCAAAATACCACAAGTCCAATTTAGCTATATCGTACTTTCGAGCTGCTTCTCCTACTAAATAACAGATGACACATTCAGCAGCATCATAAAAATCACATGCGTATTTACGAAAATCCGAATCGAGACTTCCGGTATTGACAAAATCAATTACATATTTGCTATCTTTATTTATCTGAAATAAATCCATATCGGCTCGTATCCATTTATAGTCTATCATAAGTGTCACCTCTCTCTGATAAATCGAATCATATCATCTGAAAAATTGCACTAAAAAACAAGGGTACAGCCAATCAGACGAAAGCGAAAGTTGTACTCGGTGTTATCCATAATCTTAGACATCTGAAATTGGTACCTATCAAGTCATCCCGTGCTTTTTCTGCGCCCTTTTGCGTTGCCTATATCCTGTCAAAACACCACGTCTGCCGGTTATACGGATACCCTCGATAATCAAAGGCATCGTAATCGGCTTTCGTTTTCGAGTTAAAGCAATTCCTGAAGATGAGCAGATACTCCTCGTCATCGCCTTTCGCAAAAGCTTTGACCTCCTGCATCCAGTTGGCAATGAAATCGAGCTTTTCCCACTCGGTCGCATCGCGCTCATCACAGTAGTTATAGCTGATGACCACCTTGAGCGGGCACTTAACGTGAATCAGCTTGATGACCTCATCCGTCCAGTCCTGCTCGGAGTTCTCATGCTCAACAGCGATCTCCAAATCCCACAGGTGTGCACTCAACTCTAACTCGTGTGCTTCCTGTTCCATCTCCTGATAGCGGGTTATCCAGCCGACTGTATCAATGCGGAAGTATTCGTGCTGCGCCGTCATTCCGGCATCTTCGATGATCTTGTGGACGATATACTTGTTGACTAACTCCGTGTACGCCGGTTCGTTGTTCCGGTACACGTCAAGAAAGGTCGCCGTTCCCCACGCTTCCGGAAAGGACGGAAGCATCTCTTTGGTCACCAGCGTGCTTTCCCTTGCCGTGCGGACAAATGCAGAATAGAAATCATGTGCGTTCATAACTGCTTCTCCTGTGCGGTGCCGACAGTAACATATTTCTGCTTCCGACTGCTCGGCTTATCCGGAAGGGTCATCTGGAGTTTGCCGCTTTCCAGTAGGGGCTTCAAATAAAGCTTACTGAAATTATTCCGACCGGCCAGCTTACAGAATGTCTGAATCTCCTGTCTGGTGCGTGGTGTCATACAATAATTGAGTATATCCTGCACTGTGACTTGCCCCGCGACTTGCACCGCATCCTGTACCGTGACTTGCACCGCGTCGGCATTTCTTGTATTCCGAATCGTCGCATAGAGCATAAACGCTTCCACACGGTACTCCGGCTGCGGCAGTCCTGCCGTTTCCATGACCTCATAGAGCCGGTCTACGCCTTCGCCAAACTCCTGCACATATTCGTACTCATGCAGGAACTGCGCGATTTTTGGATTGCGGGAGAAGTGGACGTGCCGCATATTGTTCAGACGCACGATGCCGGGCAGCGTGCCGGGGCTTTCTACCGTCAGTCGGTCGTCGAACATCTTGATTTGAATGTCTGTTCCCTTGATGCTGTAATCACGGTGCGCGACAGCGTTGACGATCAGCTCTTTCCAGGCGAACTCCGGGTATTCCGGTTCGGTGACGAAGCGGGTGTCCGCACCGAGGTAGGTGCGCTCCTTGATCTGGCTGCGCACGAACTCCAGCGCTTTCTCAATGACCTGCAAAATGCGCCCCTCAAACACTACGTCCTTGATGACGTTCATCTCCGCGCCGACCTTGGCTTCCGTGCCCTCATATCGGACAAAGCGGATGCGAGCACGCGGAAAATAGTGCCTCGGATTCTTGCCGAACAGCAGCATGGCGGCGGTGCTGACTTCTTCCTTACCTCCCTTTGCGGAGATAAATTCTTTATTCTCCCGCAGGTATTCCTCCGGGCTTTTCCGATAGCCGAGCTTCTGCGTGTACTCCCGAACGAAGTCTAGGTCAATGTCCTCCATCGCCGCGTCCGGGACAGGAGTATCCTCAAAGTACCGCGTGCCCTTGGCATACATGAGCTGGAGACGTTCGTCGAAATTGAGCTTCTTGGATTTATCCCCGACGCGGAAGAAAACATCATCCGCCTGATTGGCGTGAAGCTCGTTGCTCTGCAAAACCTCAATCAGCAGAATGTGGTCTGGCTTACCATCCCTGTTGGTGCAGGTAAGCAGGTCGGTTTCAATTTGGACAGACGGCTTACAATAGTCAAACGGCGCACGCAGCAGCTCGTTGATATGTTCCTGATAGCTGTCGATACCGGTGAGCGTCCCGTCGTCCTTCACGCCGACCACAATCACGCCGCCGTCCGCATTGGCAAAGGCAATCAGATGAATCGCAAGCGTCTTTGCGTCGATGCGGGCGCTCTTGCGGTCAAATAGCGGAGATTCCGTCATGGTGCAGATTTGTTCGATTGTTAGCTTGCAACACATGCATCCGCCTCCTTATCATAAAAATCCAAATTTATTTCAGTATAGCATACGATAGCGCCACCATGCAAGGAAGTGGTCTGATTATACAGAAGTGAACTTTAAAACTGCATGGGATACCACAGAAAATATGGCAGCCTTCCCGGTATACGATTAGGATCGTTTTCTATAAAACAAACTTAAGCCCACCGTGTTCGTCGTCTGGTTCAAACATGGTGTCAGGTGGAATTTTGATCATGGGACGAGCTATTGGCGGTATGTCCAGTTTAGAGCTTGCAACATCTACACTATATTTTTTGTTAATCTTTCTGAGCTTATTATGTGTAATAAACTCTTTTTGGCCACTCACAATTGTATATCCGTGTTCCTGCAGCTTTTGCCTGACTGCCTGTGCTTCCTGTTTGGGAAAATGCCAACTCTCTAATACTATATGATCAAACATGTTCTGAGAAAATTGATGTGAGTTTTTAATCTTTTCCATGTATTCTGCGATCTGAGGAATATCATCATGGGGGTATACTTTATTGCCGCGATCCATTTCCTCGAAAATCCATCTACAGAACTCCTCGTCATGCTCAAATCGGAACTTATCAAATAGTGGATCCTTGAGCATATCATATTTTTCATCCTTGACCAAAAGCATATAGCCGTGTTGGGCACTGCAGCGCATAAATGGCTGATAGCCAATCGGAGCGATTAAATCAAGTCCTGCACGATCATCTGATATTCCCCACATCATGTCGGTTATCTCGGTAGGAGACCGGTAGAGTATCCCATACTTTTTATTGCTATTTGCAAAGTCGTTCCTTGTCATAGGACGCCACTGATCGTTTTCGTATTTGCAGCACGCAAAGAATAACGCAGTTTTCAAATCACTCGTAATATCTAACATCGGCGTTTTTATTCCGTAATGTTGTGCTAAGGCAACATAGTTAATGCTTGATGCGCTCCAGTGCCTTACTGCATCAAACTTGTCCAAAAAATTACAGGCCTCATTTAGGACAATCTGATTTATAAACTGATTTACAAGCTGTTGCACATGGGATCTATTGTTAGGATATCGATATATTCCGGGTTTGGACTCTCCATAGTAAGCACTTTCACCTCTGTAGTAATATTTACTTTTTGGCTGCGTCATAGCTGTTTCGATAATGGGGTATGTCAACTGCAGCCCTGGCATGAACAAAGTTGAGAGACTTTCGATAAAGATACTAAGGGATGCTTTGTTATTTGATATTTTTTCTTTTATAATAATTTCTTCTTCGCTTGACATGCCATCGCGGGAAACGATCCAATTATATAGCCCGACACTTTTCTTCTCAGGGTGGATGCCCAGCAATTCTGCTGCATGATATAGATCGTCCAACGCAACTGATTGCCTATCTGCTTCAATTGCTTGTTGAAAATTCAGGAATTCTTTAACCTTGGCCTGATACTGCTCATCTTTTTGGATCATCCTGTGCAGTTGCCCGGTTGTCAAGATGGGTATATCTTCGCAGGTACTTACATAGTGACAATTATCTTGGTATTCTGCACTGTGAAAATAGCTTTCAATGCATTTCTTCCAATCAGCACGATCTCCGTAGAGTGTCTTTAAGTGGTCCTGCGCAATTCGCAACATGTCTTGATAGCTAAATGATACTTGGGCAATGGCAGCAAAGTGGGGTGGTAGCATATCGTGAAATGATTTTTCTTGCAATGTTTCTCGCCGCATATTCTTCAGCTCCTTTTGCGAAATGTACGTGTAAGTATCTACATCAATTTTAACATTTTTAGTATTTCTGCGCAACGTATAAAGGGCCATCAAAAAGTACAAGCAGACACACGGTGCTCATAAAAAGGATGCAAGCGTCAAACCTAATAGCGCTACATCTTATGTTTGAATCTCCAATACCTAAACCGAAGAGACTAGTTTCCGGCAATTATCCCAACAATCGAGTAAGAGTCTAGTTACATAGTCGACTTTGCATACCGTTTAGTATACGATGGTTCAATCGTATAGGTGCAAGACTTGTAGTCGATCTGAATTTCAAAGCATCCGGCTGCTGAGAGTTTCTTGTTTGCTGGAAGAATATCACTTACTTTTGGCTAATCCTACCCGCTACCGGGTTGATTTAGTACTTCCACCATCAAAGAACATGTGCACCGGGCGTACAGCAAATTCGCCGAAAAACTTCAGAATACCGTCTTGAAGAATTTGGGAAGTCCGGCGTGCCGATCTGCGTATTGGCACAAGACCATTTTGAGCATTTTCTACGACTTTTTACGATTTCTCTTTTCAAGTTCGTTGATTTGTGTTAAATTAAAAATAAATAGCATCGGTCATTTATAGATTCACTTAAAAGGAGAATTTATGATGGGAGGACGAATCATATTTCGATTTCTTCATATTTCTGATGTGCACTTTAGATTTTGCTGCGCAGATTCATTTGAAAATGTTACCCGAGAAATGATAAAGAACAAGATAAAAGAAGAATGTGTGAATAAAGAGATTAATTGTCTCATCATTTCGGGAGATATTTTCCATCAGGGCGTACTCAGTAGCATAGATTTAGAGGAAAGTAAAAGATTTATTAAAAGTCTTCCAGGTCATGAAAATCTGGTGGTTGTTCCCGGCAATCATGATCTCGACCGTCATGCAAGAGTCAAAATAGACGGATATAATAATTTTTTGTATAGGGAGGAAGTGATATTACAGAAGGCCAAAACAGGAGAATTTACTCTTTCGGATAAAGATAAGGAATTACTGTATAACAAGTCTTTTGGTGCCTTCCAACGATATGTAAAGGAACTCGGCGGTAAAGTTTGTGCAACACCAAATGATGAATTTCTAATGCACAGATTCCCGTTGTCTGGTGATTTAGCGGCAAAAATTGTTTTGCTGAATACATCTGTACTGGCAGGGCAAAAATTGCGCGGTGAAGAGTTCCGATGTTGGATCAATGAGAAAAAACAAGCTTTAGAAAATGCTCGAAATAGCTTTGACGCAGTTAAAATAGCAGAACTTGAACTCGAACTTACACATATCCAAAGGAGAATGGAAAATGACGGTGGGTTTATCGTTGATGAATACCCACAGGATCATAACGGGTACAAATCTGGAAGAATGGCCATCTCAAAAGGGGCTGCAGTTCAATTAGAACAGTTAAATATTAATCCTGCAAAGGACATCGTTATTTTTGTTGGCCACCATAGTTTTGACTTCATGGCTCCTCAAATGCAGGCAGCCTTTCAAGAAGCGGTATGCAAAGCGGGGTACGGCTTATATTTCTGTGGACATGCGCACAACGTTAGAACGCGGAAGATTATGCAGAATATTCATGAAACAGCATACGAATTTCAAGCAGGGGTAATGTACAAGGAAAACTGGGATAAAGCACAATATGGGTTTAATATTGGAGAAATAATAGTAGGCCCAGATGGCAATGGTGCAGTCAATGTAACCAGTTTTTTTACTTATAAAAGTCCATCCGGGAGAACTATGTGGGACACTGAAAATCATGCTAAGATAATCGCATTATCCCTTAGCCTAGGTGATGCTGTTGAGAATATAAATAACTCTATGGAAACCCCAAAAAGAGGAACAAAAGAAAATGAAAATGCACCCATAGAAGAACATGACAATTCTCTCGCATCACATTTCATGAGGAAAGAGATGGATCATTCAGAGCTAAGTTTTAGACTTGCTAAGTTCAGAAGTTTAGAGTAATAAGGAGGGAGTATTATGGTGAAGACAGAAGGATCAGAGCAAATGCCTATCGCATCGCTTGAGATGCTTTATAAGTATTTGAGTATGCGACTTATCAATCCGGAAAACGCGTACGGTCTGCTTATTGGTGACTATAAACATGAGCATCAATTAAAGGGATCCGAAACCTCTTATCATAATCTTAGTGTTGAATTCGCTCGGCAAGACAGCGGATTATTTGCCGCTCAAACAGCAGAAATTGGCACGAAGCTCTATCCGATGAGCACGACCCTTTGGGCAGATCAAATTAAGTATTACGAAGAAATTGGGGATACTTCAAAGTGCAGAGATGTCTTTGATAAACTAAAAAAAATTGACAAAAAGTATTGGGAGTGGCGAACCTATGTCTTTGTGATTGACTATCTGAAAAGCGCCAGACTCTCACTGCCCGATGATGAGTCCTATAATGGATATTTTGCTGAAGCAGAGACAATCATTTCAGAATTCAAAAAAAATATCCCTCATGAGGAACGAGCGTTTGTCGCTAAAGCTGAATTGCTGATTCTTCAAAGTAAATTTGAAGATGCAATTTATGAGTTAGAGGATGGTATTAGTGCTGTAGGCGTAGCTCCCCAGTGCTGTATGAAGCTCTCGGAAATGTATCTGGAACATGGTGAATATGAAAAAGCTGCAGCTACAGCCAGAAAAGGCATTGTTGCGCTTTTACAAGATCAACCAACCGCCTCGATCGGATATATGTATTATATATTAGCACTTGCTTTAGATGCGTTGCGGCAAAAGAAAAGAATATTTGATGAGCAGATTTTATCTGGCCAGGTACAGGAAATATTACATGCATATCAGACTGCAGACAAATTATTTGTTGTCGAAGGTCGAAGCGCTACTACATATAGAAGAACAATCGAAGCGCGCATTGTAATTTTGTGCATGGAAGAAGGCATTGAAATACCTGCCAAAACGGGGGATGCCGGTGCAGAGATGTCGTATGACGACCCCGAATTGTAATCAAAGTAATGTGTTTAAATTTAAGAGACCAACAGCCATCGTCAATAAATATCCTCTGGCTAAGACTAATCTCAAAGATAAGCAATCACCCAGACCGCGCAATATGTCGGGCTGGGTGATCCTTTATAAACGCCAAATCTTACGTGTATAAAACTCAGGGCTGGCAGGGCGTTGTCCCCCGCTGTTAACGTTATCATAGTCCTAACTTATGGGGCGACTTAAGGGGTACCCCCTAAGTCGCCTCAGCTTTTTCGCCATGGCTGCATCGCGCCGCCCGGCTTTTTCTTCCATTCCCCCCCTCCCGAATTCCCACGGTCGCGCCCTCATCCTCCGTTACTATGTACAATCCAGTCCACATCTTTTTGACAGATCCAGCATGGCGAAGCAGAATCTCTCCCACGGTGCCAATGTTATCTGTGACGGGTCGCCCTCGCGGATTCTCATGGTGCGGCGGATCTCCTTGGGAATGACAACGCGGCCAAGGTCGTCGATCCGTCTGACAATTCCGGTTGCTTTCATCTATCAAAACTCCTTTTATACTCGATAAACTGCACTTAGTCTTTGGAAAAGCCGCCAATTTATCCAAAGCCGCGGCTGGAAGATTTTGCAGCGCGCTGAGGATGATGTTTTTTAACAAAATAAGGTGAAAGAGGAGCGAATGTGGACATTGTGCACAGCTAAGGTCGGATTTTAGATGATGAAACTGAAAGAAGTGACAGACCGAAAAAACTTTGAAAAATACGCTTGACATTTCCTAGGATGCGTGTATAATAACGTACTGTTCCGCGAATGGAGCGTGCACCTTGTAAATTAAACAACGAAACTTTGACAAG
>ERZ791868.1136-NODE-1136-length-15606-cov-4.697319_pt1 | contig 15606 bp, 13 predicted proteins | sample MGYA00510281_ERZ791868 | MGnify/ENA primary metagenome ERZ791868 (study PRJEB30046, sample SAMN00792046) | human gut metagenome | study: EMG produced TPA metagenomics assembly of the A metagenome-wide association study of gut microbiota in type 2... | reverse complement strand
TTCGCCAAGGGCGGGCGCGAGGACACCGGCCGGGACGCGCTGGACTGGATCACGTGGGGCGTGGAGCACGGCGCGGGCGAGATCTGTCTGAACAGCATCGACACCGACGGTGTGCGCAATGGCTTTGATCTGGAAATGCTGGACGCTGTGGCGGCCCGCGTGGACGTGCCCATCATCGCCAGCGGCGGCGCGGGCAAAAAGGAAGACTTTCTCGAGCTGTTTCACCACAAGGGCATCGACGCGGGCCTTGCGGCTGGCATCTTCCACCAGAAGCTGCTGAGCATCCATGACCTGAAAACTTACCTGAACGAAAACGGCGTGGAGATGCGCCTGTGAAAATCAACGGCAAACCTCTTGCGTTTGCAGGCGGAATACGTTAAACTAGGGATATCCCCTTTTGGGGAGGGAGAACTGTTATGGAACTGAAATTTGATGAAAAGGGCCTGATCCCCGCCATCGTGCAGGATCACTACACCAAAGAGGTGCTCACCCTCGCGTACATGAACGCCGAGACGCTGGCGCTGACCATTGCGGAAGGCCGCACCGTGTTCTGGAGCCGCAGCCGTCAGGAGATTTGGCGCAAGGGCGAGACCAGCGGCAATGTGCAGCGGGTGGTGTCCATCATCGCCGACTGCGACAAGGACGCTCTGGTGGTGGAAGTGGTCAAGTCCGGCCCGGCCTGCCACACCGGCGCGGAGAGCTGCTTCTTCAACGAAGTGTATGTCTCCCCGGAGCTGAAACAGTTCAGCTGGCAGGGCCTGTACGAGCTCATCAAGGGCCGCAAGGATACCCCTAAGGAAGGCAGTTACACCACCTATCTGTTCGAGAAGGGCAAGGAGAAGATCCTGAAAAAGGTGGGCGAAGAGTGCACCGAGGTCATCATTGCGGGCGAAAAAGAAGACAAGGAAGAGACCATTTACGAGATCAGCGACCTCGCCTATCATGTTCTGGTGCTGATGGTCAGCGCCGGCATCACGGTGGAGGATGTGACCCGTGAACTGGAAAAACGTCACGTCATTGACCACAAGGTCAAACAGGAAAGGATGCAGTGAAGTAATTATGGCTGATTATCGGAAGTCCAGTGTCCATTGCCACTCCACTATGTGCGATGGCAAAAATACCTTGCAGGATATGGCGAGTGCTGCGTGCGCGCAGGGGCTGACCACGCTGGGCTTCACCGGCCATAGCTACACCCAGCGCGACCGCGAATACTGCATGAGCCCCAGCCGCACCGCCCAGTACAAAGCTACCATTGCCAAGCTCAAGACCGAGTACAAGGGCAAGGTGGACATCCTGTGCGGTATCGAGTGGGATATCCTGAGCGAGGACAAGCGCACCGGCTATGATTACTGGATCGGCAGCGCACACCACCTGTACGGCAAGAACACCGGCAAGTATTACGAGATCGACTTCCGCCCGCAGGATCTGTGGGACTGCATCAATGATGATTTTGACGCCGACCCGCTGGCTGCTGTGGAAGCCTACTTTGCCGAGGTGGAAAAGGTGGCCGCCCAGAAGCCGGACATCCTGGCCCACATCGACCTCATCAAGAAGCTGAACGCCAACGGCGAGTTCTTCGACGAGGAGTCGCCCCGCTACAAGGCTGCTGCTCTCAAGGCCCTGCAGGCCGCAAAGGACAACGACTGCCTGCTGGAAGTGAGCACCGGCGGCGTTTACCGCGGCTACCGCAAGGACTTCTACCCTGGCCCCTGGCTGCTGGGTGAGTGGCAGAAGATGGGCGGCAAGGTGATCATCACCTCCGATTCCCACGACATTGCCAGCCTGACCTACGGCTTTGACGAGGCCGCTGCCGCCATCAAGGCCGCAGGCTTTACCAGCGTGGAAGTGCTGACCGGCAACGGATTTGAGACCCAGGAGCTGTAAAAGCTTATTGGAAACATCCTAGCCCTCTCCGTCACTTGCGGTGCCACCTCGTTCCCCTTTCTGTCGCTTTCGCGACATCTTCCCCCGACCGGGGGAAGTCTGTCAAAGGGAGAGGCCTTGGCATCACGATGAACTTTGCATGGACTGCCAAAGGCTCTCCCTTTGGGAGAGCTGTCGAGCGAATGCGAGACTGAGAGGGCGAGCCCGCAAAAGATCGATCATCTGCAATGCCTTTTCCTGTTTTTTATAAATCGGGAAGGGATTGCAGATGTTTTGTTTTGTGTACAGATATCTTAAAAGTTATAATTTTGGAGGAACCCTATGACCCAGACCCTGCCCCGGAAGAGCCGTTTCTTCCAGATGAACGTGGACCTGATGCACGGCCCGATCTTTACAAGCCTTGTGCTGTTCATGCTGCCGATCCTCGTTTCCAACCTGTTCCAGCAGTTGTACAACACGGTGGACACCATGATCGTGGGCAACGTGCTGGGCGACAACGCTCTTGCGGCCATCGGCTCCTGCGGCTCCATCTATGAGCTGCTGGTGGGCTTTGGCATCGGCATCGGCAACGGCCTTGCCATCGTGGCGGCGCGCTCCTACGGTGCGCAGGACGAAGACCTGCTCAAACGCACCGTGGCCGGTTCCATCGTCATCGGTCTGGCGGCGTCGCTGATCATCACTACGGCGGGATTTTTCGGCCTGCGTCCCCTGCTGCATCTGCTGGATACCCCGGCGGAAATTCTGGAAGACGCCTACAGTTACATCATCGTCATCGATCTGGGCGTCATCGTCATGTTCCTGTATAACCTCTGCGCGGGCCTTTTGCGTGCCATCGGCAACAGCGTGATGCCGCTGGTGTTCCTGCTCATCAGCTCGGCGCTGAACGTGGGGCTGGATCTGTGGTTCATTGCGGGCATCGGCATGGGCGTGCGGGGCGCTGCGGTGGCCACTGTCATCGCGCAGGGCATCTCGGTGGTGCTGTGCGTGCTGTACGTGCTGGCAAAGGTGCGCATCCTCATCCCGGAGAAAAAGCATCTCGCCGTGGGCAGCCATCTTTACTGGGAGCTGTTCAGCCAGAGCATCTCCATGGGACTGATGAGCAGCATCGTGTCCGCCGGTTCGGTGGTGCTGCAGTACGGCATCAACGGTCTTGGTACGTTGACCATCGCAGGCCATACCGCCGCCCGCAAGCTGTTCGCCTTCACGGATATGCCGCTCATCTCCATGGCAAACGCCGGTTCTACCTTTGTCTCCCAGAACCGGGGTGCAAATCAGCCCGAGCGGGTGCGCAAGGGTATGCGGCAGATGTATCTGTACTCCGTGGCGGTGATGGTTGCCGCTGTGCTGTTGATGAACTTCGGCGCCGAATGGCTGGTCAGGCTGATCTCCGGTTCTTCGGAGGCCGTCGTGCTGGAAAACGGTGCCCGGTATCTGCGCTGGAATGCCCCCTTCTATGCAGTTTTGGGCGTGCTGCTGTGCACCCGCTATGCGCTGCAGAGTCTGGGCCAGAAGGTGCTGCCGCTGTTCTCCAGCGTCATTGAGCTGGTGGGCAAGGTGATCTTTGTGCTGGTGTTTATCCCGCGGTTCGCCTACAACGCGGTCATCCTGTGCGAGCCCATCATCTGGTGCTTCATGGCGGCGTATCTCGTGACGGTCTATCTGCACGACCCCTTCGTGTTCCCGAAGAAAAAACGCGAATAACAAAAGCCGAGGGCTGCTGCACGGATGTGCAGCAGCCCTCAGTTGCTTCTTATCGTTTACCCGAGGTCTGTAGCAATGACCTTTTTGTACCAGTCAAAGGACTTTTTCTTGTAGCGGTTCCCGGTGCCGGAACCGTCGTCGTTGCGGTCCACATAGATGAAGCCGTAACGCTTGCGCAGCTCTCCGGTGGTGAAGGACACCACATCGATGCAGCCCCACGGAGTGTAGCCCATCAGATCCACGCCGTCCAGTTCCACGGCCTTTTTCATTTCCTCGATGCGGGCACGCAGATAGTCGATGCGGTAGCCGTCATCGCAGGTGTGGTCCGGTTTCAGCTCATCGATGGCACCGAAGCCGTTCTCCACGATGAACAGCGGCTTTTCGTACCGCTCGTAGAGGGTGGCCAGTGTGCTGCGCTGATGATGTTGTCCTTGCCGACGGCGTCGCAAATGTCGGCGGCAAGCTTGGTGTAGTCGCGAATCTTGGTTGCTATGATGTTCTCTCCTTTTCATCCGTTGCCGAAGTTTCGTTGTGGCTTCATGATAGCGGAGAGCAAAGCAGGGAGTAAGGGATTTTGAAACGTAAAAAACAATCAAAGTGAAGAAAAACAGCCTGCATTTTTCTTCACTTTGATACAAAGTACTGTGCAACCTGCCGCATGTCATTCCAGGATACGGTTGTACACCCGCCGGGCCAGGGATTCCAGACTGAAAAGATCCATGAAACTTCCCTCCTCGAAGTTCTGATATCTTTATTTTAATCGCTCTCCCCTGCCTTTTGAATCCGGCAATCCGGCTAAATTCGACGGCATCTTTTTGTGGATAAGATACAATGAAAAGTGCTGCAGCCCGGGACAGCGAACAACGGAAGAGCCGGAAGGGCTTTTCCGCTGCAGAGGGAGACATGGCGCACCGGACAGCCGGGGAGGAAGACCGGCATGCCTGCAGGAAATTTGCGTTTTTTGCCCGGCAGCTCTTGCATTTTGCGCAAAGTTGTGGTAATATTATTCGGCAGTATTGTTTTATATTGAATATGCGCTCGTAGCTCAGCCGGTAGAGCATCTGACTTTTAATCAGAGGGCCAGGGATTCGAGTTCCCTCGAGCGCACCAAAATCCCACGAAGAATCGTAAGATTCCTCGTGGGATTTTCTTTTTATACGCCATTTGCACGGTTTCTGCACGGTCGGTGCACGATTCGTGTTTTGCGTGTCGGATTATGTAGGGCGTTTAATTGCTGTGCAATTCACGCCCTTTTCTGCATCAGGTGAGCAGTGCCAAGCGGAGCTGTGCCTTTACAGCTGGTTCAGCGTCTTTCAGAAGTTCCACCAAGGCAGATACCGAGATGGTCGGTTCAGCTTCGGTAGGAGAACTCTGCGGTGCGGATTCTACTGGTTTATAAAAACCTTCCTCGAACTTTTTCCCCAGCTTTTTCCGGGAATCCTGCTGGATATGCGCATAGGTGTTGATCAGAAGATTTGCACTGGCGTGATCTGTTGTTTCCTGAACGGCTTTCACATCGCCGCCGGAGATCATCAGTTGATAGGTCGCACTGGAGTGCCGTAAACCGTGAAAGACGATGTGCGGGAACTCCGGGTGCGCATCCTGCCATTTCTCGAATTTCTTCCGAATCAGGACAGGTTCAACTGCCAGACCATTCGGCAGACGCAGGAGCATCCCACTGTTGCGATAGCGTTCCGGGTCAACAGCTTCGTCCATTTCCAGACGCTTTAGCCAGTGCTTCAGTTCCTCTTTCAGCACGGTTGTCATGAAGATGGTTCGGTTGGAAGATGCTGTTTTAGTCTTTTTGAGCACCAGCGTTGTGTTGCTGCCCTCGCGCTTATCTTCGAACTCCCGGAGAATCACGGTTTGCGGCAAGCTTCAAGATGGTTTTGCAAATTTTATTGCAGGAATGCAGTGATAATAGGACTTATAGCACGGCGTTCAAGTGTTTTCCCGTTCAATCAATGTATTTCTGCATTTTGACAACCTGCCTATAAATCCCCCATGAACGTTGTGGGATCTTCCAAAGCATCCATGGATGGTTTCTTGTGCCGCACCAAACATTCAGCTTATTGCAACGAAATTCCATAAAGTTACATTGCATCTTGTGGAGGTTCTTGCTATACTCTGTATCGAACGCAACTTTATCCGATAAAAATGTTGCGCAATTTGCGCAACAAAAGGAGGCCGCTATCATGCAGCAGCTCAGATTACTTCATGGCGGAGACTACAACCCGGAACAGTGGCTGGACCGGCCCGATATTCTGGCGCAGGACATCGAACTGATGAAAAAGGCACACGTTAATACTGTGACGCTGGGCGTGTTCTCATGGTCCACATTGGAACCGCAGGAGGGGGTATTTGAGCTGGATTGGCTGGCAGACATCATCCATAACCTGTATGCCAATGGAATCTATACGATCCTTGCAACACCCAGTGCGGCCCGCCCTGCTTGGATGGCACACGAATACCCCGAGGTGCGCCGAGTCCGGGCAGACCGGGTCCGGGAGCTGTACAACCGGCGGCAGAATTACTGCTATACATCGCCGGTTTACCGAAAAAAAGTCCGCATCATCGACCAGAAGCTGGCACAGCGGTTCGGCAATGACCCGGCTGTCCTGCTCTGGCATATCTCCAACGAGATGAGCGGCGACTGCCATTGCGAGCTGTGTCAGGCCGCATTCCGCTGCTGGCTCAAGGAACGGTACGGCTCTTTGGATGCCTTGAACAAGGCGTGGAACGCCCGGTTCTGGAGTCACGACTATACCGCTTGGGAACAAATCGAAAGCCCTGCCCCGCAGGGGGAAAATGCCGTGCAGGGTCTTGCGCTGGACTGGAAGCGCTTTGTCAGTGACCGGCATATTGATTTTTTGAAATATGAGCGTGATACCGTGAAAAAAATTGCGCCGGATGCAAAGTTCACGGTAAACATGATGTACCGGTTTGACGGCATCGACTATTTCAAAATGTCCAAGGAGATCGACATTGCCAGCTGGGACAACTACCCCACATGGCACAAGCCCAGCGAAACGGTGGAAGAAACGGCGTTGGATACGGCCATGATGCACGACCTGTATTACTCTATGAAGGGCAGGCCCTTCCTGCTGATGGAATCCAGCCCCAGTTTTACCAACTGGCAGCCTGTTTCCAAGCAGAAAAAGCCCGGAATTGCGGAGCTTGCGGCTCTGCAGACGGTTGCACATGGTTCGGACAGTGTGCTTTACTTCCAGTGGCGAGCCAGCCGCGGCGCGGAAGAAAAGTTCCATGGTGCAGTCGTTGGCCATGATGGGCGGGAGGATGCCCGTCCCTTCCGGGAAACAGTCGGTGTGGGCCAAAAGCTGGAAGTGCTCTCGGAGATCGCAACCGTCTGCCGCGAGAAGCAGGCGGCAATCGTCCACGATTGGGAGAACAAGTGGGCGCTGGAAGGCTCCTGCGGCCCGCGCAATGCCGGGATGGGCTACTGGGACGAGCTGAAGCTGCACTACAATGCTCTTGCGCGGGAAGGCATTGCGGTGGAGTTCGTGAATCAGGAATCCGATTTGACGGGTTATGGTCTGGTCGTTGTTCCGATGGTTTATTTGCTGACCGATGCCTTTGCCCAAAAACTCTGTGATTTTGCCCGGAATGGTGGTACGGTCGTGGTTACATACTGGACCGGTGTGGTGGATGAAAGCGACCTGTGCCGCCTGGGTGACACGCCCTACGGCCTGACCGAGCTGCTGGGTCTGCGCCGCACCGAAATTGACGGGATGTATGACGGCGAAACCTGCCGCTGCACCCCGATGGACGATTCTACTTTGCAGGAAACGCAGGCTTCGGTCCTATGCGAGGTCGCAAGTCTGAACGACACCGACCCTGCCACACCGCTGAGCGTTTATGCCGAGGACTATTATGCAAACTGCCCGGCGGTGGCTGTCCACTCCTACGGGGAGGGCCGTGCCTATTATCTGGCAAGTCGGTTCGATGAAGCGTTCTATCGCGCATTTTATCGTGCTGCTGTAAAGGAAGTCGGCCTGACCCCGGCCTGGCCGGAGGCACTGCCGGATGGCGTTCTGGCCGCGCGGCGCGGTACGTTCGTCTTTGTACAGAACTGCAATGAACATCCGGTCGAAGTAGGCGGTGTTGCGCTGAACCGTTACGGAACGGCCGTCTGGAAAAACGGTGAACAGGTCCTGTAAGGCGCAAAAATACCAACTTTCAGCGTTCTGCCGAAAAAGCAGAACGCTTTTTGTTTGCTTTCATACTTGACAAAGCGGGCTTACCCCGGTATGCTGGGGTGGCGCATTGTTGCGCAGTTCTGTGAAAAGGAGAGGATATCCTGTGGCTGCAAAGGAAACCGAAAAAATGACGATCGAACAGGTGGCCGAGGCGCTTGGCGTATCAAAAACGACGGTTTCCCGTGCTCTTTCCGGAAAGGGACGCATCAGTGAGAAGACCCGCGCCAAGGTATATGCCTATCTAGGACGCACCCGCACCGAGCCTGCCGCCCCGCAGGGCGGCGAAAAGGTGCGCACCAACAACATTGCCATGATCGTGCCACAGCGCTTTATTACGCTGGATCTGCCCTTTTTGCGCAAGTGCATGGGCGGCATCTGCATCATGGCAGACCAGCGCGGCTATGACCTGATGCTTTGCTACGCCTCCAACACCGAGTATTCGCAGCTGCAGCGGCAGCTGGCCAACCACAAGGTGGACGGCGTGATCCTGACCTACGCCATGGCGGATGATTCCTGCATCGAACTTTTGCGGCAATACGAGACACCTTTTGTGCTCATCGGACGCAGCGAGGACAAGACCATCCCGCAGGCAGACAACGATCAGGTCGCGGCTGCCTGCGAGATGACACGCATCCTTTTGCAGCTGGGCGCCAAGCGGATCGCGCTGCTGGTGGGCAGTACCATCTACGCCGTCAACACCGACCGCATACGCGGTTATCTGCGTGGATTCGCGGAATTTGGTGTTCCAGTAGACCAGCGGCTCGTTCATTCCGGTGTGGAATCTGCCGGGCAGACGCTCGATGCACTGGAGGCTGCGCTGGAGCAGAAGGCAGATTGCATCCTTTGCGGCGATGATGAGATCGCCTTTGAGGTCATGCGGGAGCTGCGGACGCGGCATATCCTCGTGCCCAACGATCTGCGAGTGGCCAGCCTGTACGACAGCTCCATGCTTGCCAGCATCACGCCGTCTGTTTCGGCGGTGCAGTACGATGCCGAGCAGCTGGGCAAGACCGCTTGCCGGATGCTGCTGGATCGTCTGGCCGGAAAGGAAACGGTCATGCGGCAGCTGGAAGGTTATCAGGTCATTTTGCGGGACTCTACCAAGTGGAGGGAACGCTCCCACAGCATCAAATAACGCGCTTTTTGTGCCTGCTCCTTTCCCGGAGCGGGCATTTTTGCTCTTTGTATGGCAAAGGTTGCGCTAAAGTTGCGCACTTTTGCCCATGTATCCTGATTTTACCGTCACTTTTTCCAGTTTCGACTCAACAATACCGTGAATTTCGTCCATTGACGTGAGCAAAAGAATGCGGTATCCTATGGGTACAGAAAAACAGCTGCTTGGATGTGCGCAACTTATAAGCGCAACAAAGAGCGGCCGAAGATTTCAGATTGAGAACGAAGGAGAACCGGATCATGAAAAAATTGATTTCCCGCCGTAACTTCCTTGCAGCCATGGGCACTGTGGCTGCTGCCGGTGTGCTGACCGCCTGCGGCGGTTCTTCCTCTGGCACCGCGTCCTCTGCTGCCGCTTCCAGTACGGCTGCCTCTGCTGCGGAGAGCTGGGGTGATGTGAAGCTGACCATGTGGGGTGCTGAAGAGGATCAGACCATGCTGCGCGAGATGGCAGATGCTTTCATCGAGCAGAATGCAGACAGGGGCAACGTGACCATCGAGATCGGCGTGCAGTCTGAGTCCAGCGCAAAGGACACCGTTCTGGCTGACCCGGAGTCTGCCGCAGACGTTTTCGCCTTTGCTGATGACCAGCTGAACGAGCTGGTGAATGCCGGTGCGCTGCAGGAAGTGCTGCTGAACCCGGACGACGTGAAGAGCCGCAACCTGCCCGGCTCTGTGGGCGCTGCCACCATGAACGACAAGCTCTACGCCTACCCCATGACCGCCGACAACGGCTACTTCCTGTACTATGATGCAAGCGTGCTGAGCGCCGAGGATGTGCAGAGCGTGGACACCATGCTGGAAAAGGCTGCAGCTGCCGGCAAAAAGTTCATGATGAGCGTAAACGACGCATGGTACATTTACAGCTTCTACGCCGGTGCCGGTCTGGTGGCTACGCTGGCAGATGACGGTATCAACACCGTCTGCAACTGGAACGAGGCTCCCGGCGCAGACGTAACGCAGGCCATTCTGGATATCACCGCAAACCCCGGCTTCAAGTCCGGCGCGGATGCTGATATCGTTTCTGCCATCAAGGACGGCAGCTGCTGCGCCGCTATCTCCGGCACATGGAACGCCAGCACCGCCGAGGAGGCTTGGGGCGAGGGCTACGCCGCCACCAAGCTGCCCTGCTACACTTTGAACGGTGCACAGACCCAGATGGGCTCCTTCTCCGGCTACAAGCTGGTGGGCGTCAACCCCCACAGCGCTAACGTGGGCGTTGCCATGATGCTGGCCGACTTCATCACCAACGAGGACAACCAGAACAAGCGCTTCAACGACCGCAAGCTGGGTCCCTCCAACATCAATGCCAATGCTTCCGAGGCTGTGCAGTCTGCACCCGCCATTGCCGCACTGGCTGAGCAGAGCTCCTACGCTACCCTGCAGCGGGTAGGCGCAAACTACTGGAGCTCCGCCGCAAGTCTGGGCGAGATCCTCGCCTCCGGCGACACGCAGGGCAAGACCACGCAGCAGCTGGTGGATGACGCTGTGGCCGGCATCACCGCACCTGTGGCACAGTAAGTTCCGGTTTTTCCAGGCGGGCACGCAGCAGAATGCGGTGTGCCCGCTTTTTATCGCAATACAAGAAATCGGCGTCAACCTAACATCCTGTTTGCTATAACCCCCTCTGCATACCAAGAAAGGAGTTGACTTCTGTGGCAGAAATGGTCCTTACACCACCCTTGCGGGCAGATGGCCGGGAGCCGAATTTCCTTCAGAAGTTCGGTCACGCATTTGTTCACGGAGATATTTTTACAAAGCTGTCCCTCTTTGTCTGGGGTCTGGGCTACATTGGCCACGGCTAGCTTATCAAGGCGTTGCTGGTAACGCTGGTGCAGGGGCTGGGACTGTATTTTCTGGGCACTTCCGGCATTCCTGCGCTGAAAAAGTTCGGCACGCTGGGCACGGTGCAGATGGAGATGCAGTTCAACCCCCTTACCTTAAAGAACGAGGTCAACAACTACGACAACTCGTTTGCCATCCTGCTGCTCAGCGTGATCGCACTGGTGGTCATTGTAACGCTGATCGCTGCTGCCATGCTGGTGGTGCAGAGCAATTACACTTTGCAGGCGCAGAAGGCCGCCGGCAAAAAGCCCAACAGCTTCCGGCAGGATATCACCCTGTACCTGAACGAAAAGTTCTACGTTACCCTGCTCACCCTGCCGGTGCTGGGCGTGGTGGTGTTTACCATCATCCCGCTGTTCATTTTGATCGCTGTTGCCTTTACCAACTACGACCAGCAGCATATGCCTCCCGCCGCCCTGTTCACATGGGTGGGGCTGGCTAACTTTGCTTCTCTGTTTGGCGGGCAGTCGCTGAGCCTGACCTTCAGCTACGCCTTTGGCCGGGTGCTCAGCTGGACGCTGGTATGGGCGTTCTTTGCCACCTTCACCAACTTCTTCGGCGGCGTATTTCTGGCCATGCTCATCAACAATAAAAAGACCAAGTGCCAAAAGCTCTGGCGCACATTGTTCATCATCACCATTGCGGTGCCGCAGTTCGTCACCCTGCTGCTGGTGCGCAACTTCTTCTCGGACGCCGGCATCTTCAACACCATGATGGCCAATGCAGGCGTGACCGATTTTTTAAAGGCCATCGGTCTGCTGGGGCAGAACATGAACCACATTCCCTTCCTGACCGACCAGCACTGGGCAAAGTTCATGATCATCCTCATCAACATCTGGGTGGGCGTGCCCTACCAGATGCTCATTGCCACCGGTGTGCTGATGAATATTCCCACCGATATGCTGGAGGCCTCCACCATTGATGGTGCATCGCCGTGGCAGAGCTTTATCCACATCAAGCTGCCCTATCTGTTCAGTGTGCAGGGCCCGGCACTGGTTACGGATTTTGTGCGCAACGTCAACAACTTCAACGTCATCTATCTGCTCACGCAGGACGTTTATATCACCAAGGATCAGGCGATGGCTTCCTCCAGTGCAAAAGAGGTGGATCTGCTGGTCACATGGCTGTTCCGTCTGACGCAGGAGCAGTACAACTACAAGATGGCCGCCGTCATTGGCATTATGGTGTTCATCATCTGTGCCGTGTTCACGCTGGTCTGCTTCCGGTTCCTCAATAAAAAGGAGGCGACGTTCTCTTGACACAGACAACTGTTTCTCCGGCACGCCGGGCAGAGACCGCAGCGCAGCTGCGCCGCGGGCGTATCCTCCGCACAGTCCGCAGCATCCTGCGGCATCTGCTGCTGGCCCTGCTGGCAGCTATCTGGCTGGTACCCATTCTGTGGCTTCTGGTCACTTCCTTCTCCACAGACCGGGGCATCAATGTGCGACAGTTCTTCCCGGCCAGTTACACACTGCGCAACTATGTCAACATTCTGTTCCACCCGGACTCTGTGGCGCAGTTCCCGCGCTGGTTTACCAACACCCTTGTGGTGGCCTGTTTCAACTGCGTTATCTCCACCTGCTTTGTGCTGATGGTAGCCTACGCGCTGAGCTGCTGCCGCTTCAAGGGGCGCAAGCTGATCCAGAACCTTTCTGTCAGCGTCAACCTGTTCCCCGGCGTGCTGGCAATGATCGCCGTCTATTTCGTCCTGAAATATTTGAATCTGACCAATTCCTACGCCGGTCTTATTATGGTCTATGCCGGTTCGTCCGGTCTGGGCTATCTGATCTGCAAGGGCTTTTTTGATACCATCCCCATCTCCCTGCGGGAAGCCGCCAAGCTGGACGGCGCATCCGACGCCCGTGTGTTCTTCCAGGTCGTTCTGCCCATGTCCAAGCCGATCCTGGTCTATACCATCATCAGCTCTTTCATGGTTCCATGGACCGATTTCGTGATGGCAAAAATGATCCTGAATTCGGGCGTCTCTGCCGACTGGACAGTGGCTATCGGTCTGTATAATATGCTGCAAAAGACCCTGATCAACAATTACTTTGCGCTCTTCTGTGCAGGCGGTGTGCTGGTGTCCATCCCCATCTCCATCCTGTTTGTCATCATGCAGAAGTTCTACGTCGAGGGCATCACCTCCGGCGCGGACAAGGGTTAACACGTTATTCTCTTTCTCCTTCACTATAAAAGCAATCCCTACAGTCCTTTTTGTGGCTGTGGGGATTGCTTTTTCTCAATGGCGGCAGGAAAGCAGTTTGTTCATGGTGAACCTCATTTCTATGTAAACAGCGTCTGTTCGGTTGTCCTAAACCCTGCCATAAAACCGGTGATTGATTTGTCCATTGGGCTTTGTTGTGCCCGTCTGCACATTTTTGCACACTTTTTGCACACCTGAATGGCTGGACAACGGTTGCAAAGCATTACACTGTGTGCAAATAATGCGGGGTATGCAAAGACTTGTTTTGCGATGATGCGATGAATATTGCGTTTCTTCGTACTTTCGGAAATTGACGAATGATGCACTTCGGGTTCTTTTAATCAGAGGGCCAGTGATTCGAGTTCCCTCGAGCGCACCAAAGAAAAACCTACGATTGACCGTTGAAAATGCGGTACAAATCGCGGGTTACTGGCTGACCTTCAACGAGATCAATATGCTGCTGCATATGTCCTTTATGGGAGCCGGTCTTGTGTTTGAAGAAGGCGAAAACAAGGAGCAGGTCAAGTATCAGGCCGCACACCACGAATTGCTGGCCAGCGCCAAGGCAGTCAAGCTGGCACACGAGAAGATTTTTTTGCCTTTTTTGAGAAATTTGTTGACCCTATCTTGACATCAGGGGGACTTGCGGCGGTAAGCTCTTCCTTTTTCGCAGCACTTTGTAGTGCATTTGGAAGATACGATGTGGTACATAACAGACGATGCAATTCGGCGTTGGAAGTTGAAACGGAATAGTGAAGACTGTCTATATTGTATTTTGCCGGGGCGTTTGGGTAGAAGAGGAAATTTCTGCACCGAAACGGCGGATCAGAGACGTACATATTTAAATGCTCTGTCCGCTCTGTGCCTGCGGTGCGCTCTTGCAGGCACGGTCTGCCAGAACACGCTGGCAGACGACATCTGCATCGGAAGGGAGGGTGTCCACGCTGGAGTTGGTCACGGTCAGGAGCGAATCACGGGGAGCCATGGCCATATAGGCGATGATAGAACCGGGAGAAGCGGGGCCGGCCTGTACTGCATTTTTGTTATGGTTTGATCTTTCTGTCTGCTGTTTCAATTTTCACTTTACAAATCCGGACGGAATCATTACAATCAAATCAAACGCTTTGAATGGGAGCTTCCGGACTTCGCTCGGTCCGGATGAATCTGATTATGCAGGAGGTCGTACCTTATGAAGATCACTCGCCGCGCCGTTCTTCGCCTTACAGGAGCCGCCGCTGCATCGCTGGCGCTTTCCAGCTGCAGTGCAGGCAGCAGTGCTATGATAGACAACAACAGTTTTTCTTCCTGGCTCCAGAAAACGCTGGGGCTGAGCGGAGCTGAGTCCGGTTCTGCCGCCTCTTCCGAAGCGGCTGCTTCGTCCGCTGTTTCGGAGGATGCAGCCGTTTCCCCGCTGCCGGAGGGTGAGCAGCTGGACCCTGGCTTCGGCGTGCTGCCGGACTATGACGCCGACCCTCTTACCGGTGAAACCCGGCGCAGCAATGGCCGCATCGTGGGCGTGATGGTCAACAACATCTCCAACACCGCCCGCCAGAATGCCCGCCCTCAGCGCGGCCTTGGCTCGGCGGACCTGCTTATCGAGAGCAAGGTGGAGGGCGGCATCACCCGGTTCTGCGCTGTGTATCATGACGCCGACGCCATCCCGGAAGTTGGCCCGCTGCGTTCCGGCCGCGACCAGTTCCTGCAGCTGCTGATGCCCTATCAGGCGCTGTACTACCACGATGGCGAGAGTGCAGCCTGCACCAAGTTCATCAGCGTTTACAATTACTCCGGGCTGAACATCGGAGGCAAAAAATACTTCAACACGCCCACCCATCCCCATGTGGCGCACCGCGACAGCCGCGGCCGGGATGTAGCTTACGAGCACACCGAGTTCACCTCCGGCAAGGAGATCAAGCAGGCTGCTGCCAACGCCGGCATCAGCCTGAAATATACCTGTGAAACCACCTTCTTCAAGTTTGCGGATTACCGCACCGGCGCGGAAAACGCGATGAAAGGCGCGGCCTCCGGCAAGTCGGTCAGCATCACCCACTCGGACAGCTACAAGACCAGCTTCAGCTACAACTGGCTGGACCGCACCTATAAGATGCAGATGTACAGCCGCATCTCCGGCAAATTCGAGAACACCGTGGATGAGCTGACCGGCAAGCAGCTGAGCTTTGACAATCTGGCCGTCTGCTTTGCGCCCATCGAGCGCTACCCCGGCGACTCCGGCGATGTGCAGCAGGTGAGCTACATCTCCGGCGGCGAGGTCTATTTCTTCAGCCGGGGCGGCGTGGAGCGCGGCATCTGGCAGAAGGCCTCCCCCGAGCACCCGCTGCGCATTCTGAATCAGAACGGCGAGGAGATCACCTTCAACCGCGGCAAGACCTATCTTGCCATCGTGGACGACGATGAATGGTCCAACTTCAACTATCGATAAAGAGGAACTGGTATGAAACGCATCTGGACCCGGGCGGCAGCGGCCGCCATGCTCTGTGCTGCTTTGCTGAGCGGCTGCGCGTTTGCCGGCGAAATTGCTTCAGACCGTGCACCGGCTGACCCGCTGACCGGGCAGGAGCTGCA